>Ga0315277_10000995_pt1 | contig 42238 bp, 49 predicted proteins | sample YL17G05_15_MG_FD_203695 | JGI IMG/M metagenome (GOLD analysis project Ga0315277, IMG submission 203695) | Sediment microbial communities from Yellowstone Lake, YNP, Wyoming, USA - YL17G05_15 | ecosystem: Environmental > Aquatic > Freshwater > Lake > Sediment | place: USA: Wyoming | collected... | reverse complement strand
AATGGTAGTAAACCTGCGAAATGGTCTGCATGCCAGCGAGTTATAAATATCTTAGACACTTTCATAGGAGATATCTTTGCCTTCTGCATTTGTAGCTGTGTTCCTTCGCCGCAATCAAAGAGGATATAGTCTCCCTTATACTGTAAGAGGATGGCAGGGTGTCTCCTCCTTAAACTTGGAATAGCAGCTCCAGTGCCTAAGAATGTTATGTTAATTGGTTCGGGCATGGCGTCACTTTTTGATTTTTTCCGTTATAAGTATTACTATACAGCTCAGTAGGTATAGTATCGCTAGAACAGCAATGTAAAAAAAGAAGGCTAGAGTGAAAAAGTTAACATATTCTCCCATTCCCACAAAAAAATAGTTGTAGACGCTCGAAAGAAACGTAACCACATAGTCCTCTTGGAAAAGGGAACGTATGAGTAGGGTCTCTGTCATGAAGATTATTACGAAGACTAGGTAAATTATGAGTTTTCTCCAGTCAGGCGTTAAAAATTCTTTAAACATTCAAACCACGTTTAGGTCCTTTTCAAAATAGTCTCTGATAAATATTCTAAAATCTTCTGGCATTTTTTTCATAGTCCTTATCGCATCGTCGCCTTCGGTTATTTTGCAGTTTTTGATGACAGGGACAATGTTGCTCGGTATGCCCCTCTCTAATAAATCCTTGTTAGACTTTCTGATCAAGTCCTTTAAGAATTGTAAAGCATCAGTGAACTCTTTCTTGTTCTCAACTATCCAGTTCTCACCTTCTATGAATACCTTTTCATCCTTATAGTGTTTCAGGAACTCTTCTGCATGCGTGCTGTACACGTCCGGTCCTATGTTCTTCCATATTCTGGGCGTGTGCCAAGTCTCCATCTCGAAGATGAGGACGCACTCATTGTTGCAGTGAAAGTCGCTTCTAAGTACATAGAATTCGTTCTGGTTAAGCATCTTCTCTATTGACTTTGAGCATCTTTTCATCTGCGGGTAAAGGACGTCTTCTATAATCTTCGGTTTCTTGAACGTTATCAGATACCACTTTGTGTTCCTTTCCCTGATTTTCTTTGTTATATCAGCTATCGAATAGGGCTTTGCAGGTTTTCTGAAGAAGAATTCATCCTTTGGACTTGCAGTGAAATCTTTGCAGGCCTTGACAAAAGTGTAGAATTTTTCTATGGAAACAGCAGCTCCCACGTTCCTATTCCTGTCAACAGGGTCGACAACAATCAGAGCGCTCTTGAATTTTTTGGCATCTTCCTCACTCAAGTTATCAAATGTTATTATACGTCCTGCTCTCCATTTGACGACGTCCTTAACGCATCCCATAAAGCTTCCATACTTTATTATCAATAGTTCACATAGGTAACCTGAGAAACCTAAAGTCTTCACGTCAGCTCCGTAGCACTTGTTTGATATGCAGAACTGTTTCAACAGTCTAACCTCGTCAGGATTCCTGAGATTCTTCTTTACGAATTTCACGTGATGCGGTGTTCTATCAACAGCAGACTTTATGTTCTCGGGGTTTTCAATGTCATAGCACGGCACTATATCTATCTGGAACTTTCCAACCCAGCCCCTGAGATAAGGATGTTCAGCAAACGCTATCTGATGCCTGCCCTTGAGTTTCTTTACTACTTTCTTAGCCAGTGCGAGACCATTTTCCTCCAGTTCTTTTTTAGAGACTTCTGGTTTGTACAATAGGAACAGGTCTAGTTCATACTTCTTGGAGAGCCATGTGTTCTTTTCAACAGAACCGCATATTATCGGTTTAATTTCTCTGGAGAGCTTTCTAGCAGTTTCTAACAATTTCTCGATAAATCCGTTCATTTCCTTTTCTTCCTTTTCGGTGGGTTTTATGCTCTTTAGAACGTTATTGAGGTCCATTTGCATCGATTAGATTTATAAGCAAGGAAGTAAATAAAGTTTTATGGTTACTATGTACCCGTTTCAAGAAATACTTGCCAGTATTTGGTATAGCTTTGTAATCGGTTTACCAAATTTCCTATGGGCAGTAATAGCACTGCTGTTGGGATTTTTAGTGGGAAAGTTTGGTGGCTGGTTAGTAAAGAAATTCTTGATGAAAATAAAACTTGACCAATACATATTCGAGAAAGAAAAGTTTAAAATGAAGCTCTCAGACATATTCTCAGTTTTGACAAGGTGGATAATATACCTATTGTTTATAATGTATTCAGCAAGCTTTTTAGGCGTACCACAGGTTATGATTTTGATTCAGAGCGCCATAGGATTCTTAGCAGGCGTAGTAGAGGCGTCAGTTATAATAATAGTCGGTTACAGCATAGCTTATTACATAAAGGAAAAGGTAATGCACTCGAAAACATTCTATGCGGACATAGTCGGGAATGTTATATTCTTCCTAACTCTGTACGTCTCCATAGCTCTAGCATTGCCCTTCATAGGTATTGACACTCAGTTGATAAACTGGATATTAATAATAATACTAGCTTCATTTGGCTTGGGAATAGGACTCGCACTGGGTCTCGGTTTGAAGGACACTGTCAACAATCTGGCCAAGGAATATACCAAGAAGCTGGGAAGAAAAAGAAGATAGAAGAGCAGTAGCATGTTTGTAAAAGAGATAATGACTACTGATGTAAAGACAATTAGACCTGAGGATAACATTAAAAGACTGGCTGAGATGATGGTCAAGAACAAGATAGGATCATTGGTGGTCGTTGAAGGCTCAGGAGAAGTCGTTGGTATAGCTACCGAGAGGGATATCATAGAAGACATTATTCTATTAGGCAAGAGCCCCGAGGAGGTTAAGGTCAGGGACGTGATGACAAAGGATATCATAACGGTCCAACCTGACAACAGCTTGGAGGAGGCGGCAGAGGTTATGGTGAATCATAAGATAAAGAAGCTTCCTGTTATTGACAAGGGAAGGTTAGTGGGAATCGTAACTGCCACCGATCTTATAGCCTATGAGAACAGACTAGTTGAGAAGATATCAAGCCTGATAATAGCTTCTCCTATGAAGAACATAGGCGGCTAATTTTTAACGTTTTTATTTTCTTTCTTTGTATTATTATCTATGAAAATTGCTATCTGTGCCAGCTTGGACTTCACCAACAAGGTTAAAGAAACGGCAGATAAACTAACTGAAAATGGTCATGAAGTAATAATACCCGTGACTTCTGAAATGATTTTAAACAATAGAGTGTCATTGGAACAGATAAAAAAGGAGAAATCGAATGGAGAAATTTATAAAAGAATGATAAAACAAAACTCTATAAAACGCTATTGCAAGATAATTGAGAGTGCTGATGCAATTTTAGTCTTGAATTTTGATAAGAAAGGCGTTAGAAACTACATTGGAGGAAACGTCTTTCTTGAAATGGGATTTGCTCATATAATAGATAAGAAGATTTTCCTGCTTAACGATATTCCCGATACATTCTATAAAGATGAAATCAAAGCCATGCAGCCAATAGTTCTCCATGGAGATTTAAGTAAAATTAAATAAATTAACCGTAGAATTCTTTTTCTCCAGACTGATACAACCAGATGGCAATATCCAATTCTTCCGGAGGTATTCTAACTTCTTTAGCCAATTCCAAGAATTTATTCTCCAGTTCTGCATACCTTTTTTTTGTCAGGCTTCCTTCTATGTCATATTTTCCTACTTTACTGAGGAAGTTTTGAATATGAACGTCTATAATGGGCAAGCCCTTGAAACCAATGTTTCTCATGAAGTGTGAGCTTTCTTTTTGTCCTAGACCATTTATGTTTTCTATCAGCCACTCTCTGAATTCTTCTGGTTTTGAGTTGAGCATTTCTTTTATTTTTGGAAGTTTCTCTCTTGCCTCTACGATATATATGGCTTTTTTGTCAGGGAATCTAACTCCCTTCAAATAGCTTAGCAACTCCTTTTGATCTGCTGTAAAGAGTTTTTTGTCTGCTTTTAGCCTGTTAACAGCTTCCCTGCAGTTCTTTGCCCTTGACTGCGGCGTGCAAATGCAGAAGCATAATTCTCCGAACAAGCACTCATCGTCCTTTATGCTACAAGTGTTTATAAAATTTCTTATTTTGTTTTTGTTCCTTTCATAGAATTCCAAAAGTTTATCTATCTCTTGATTCATAATAGGAATAGTAGTTTTTTAAAATTTTTAAAGCATATGATTTTTATGGAAAACATTATTGAACTGAAAAACATAGAGAAAGAATACGACTTGGGACCTGTAAAGTTGAAGGTTTTGAACGGCATCAACTTGAACATAAAAAAATCAGGAACGGTTTCTATAATGGGCCCTTCTGGTTCAGGAAAATCAACAATGCTTCACATGCTAGGCTGCTTGGACAGACCAACAAAAGGAAAGGTCATCTTAGACAACATTGACGTGTCAAAGCTTAGCGACGACGAGCTGGCAAAGATAAGAAGAGAAAGGATTGGTTTCGTATTCCAATTCTTCTATCTAATACCATCACTAACTGCATTGAAAAATGTTGAACTACCAATGACGTTCGTTAATGGAAATGCAAAAGAGAGGGAAAAGAAAGCAAAGGAACTCTTAAAAATGGTTGGCTTAGAAGACAGAATGAACCACAGACCCTCTCAACTTAGCGGTGGAGAATCACAGAGGGTCGCAATAGCAAGGGCCTTGGCGAACGACCCGCAGATAATACTGGCAGACGAACCTACTGGCAACTTGGATTCGAAATCGGGAAAGGAGGTAATGGAGATTTTGAAGAACCTAAACAAACAAAGAAAGGTCACACTCATAATAGTTACGCATGACCCCTCTATCGCAAGAATCACGGAAAAGATTATAAATTTAAAGGACGGAAAGATAATAAAAGGTGGTTGAAATGAAAAGAATGCTGTTTGTGTTTATTGCATTTCTGTTCATAGTAGTTTTGGCAGAAGCCACTTCTATATCCTTGAATGTTGCTTGGCAGCTGTCTTCAAATAGCACAAAGCCAGGAGGATACACTACTATTTATCTTACAGTCACAAACACGGGAACTGATGTTCAAGGCATTGAGATAATTCCCACACCAGGTCCTTCCCTGAGCATAATATCGGGAAATAAAATAGAACTTGGAGATTTGCCTGCAACGCTATCTCAACAGGTGGCAGTAACTGTAAAGGCCGACGAAAATTCAAATTCAACAACATCTTACGTTTACATAGAAACAACCTATTACTATAGCAATTCCCAGTATAAGAAAGACTTTTACATACCAATAACAATAAAGGGCGACCCTAAGATACAGATTGAAAACGTAAACTTCAACGGCAGCTTGGAACCAGGCAACAACATAATACTAACGTTCGACCTGGTAAACGAGGGCCAAGGGGGAGCAAAGGACATAACAGTTTCTTTGTCTCAGAATTCAAACTTCATATCATCAGGGTCCTCTGGCGAATTTTTCATAAGAAGCCTTGACAAGTATGAGAATCAAAAATTGACAGTTCCCCTAACAGTTTCTCCAGAAGCTTCTATAGGTACAACAACGATTCCAATCGAATTGAGCTATTATGATTCAACAAGGTCTGGCAACTTTGTAGACACGCAACAGATAGGTGCTTCGATTGTAGGCAACTATAATTTCATAGTTACACTCGATTCACAGGACGTGATAGCTGCTGGAACAACCGGCTCTGCGACAGTCAAAATAGCAAACGGAGGAAACCAGCAGGCATTTCACTTGGTGGTCAACGTTATCAAGCCAAACAACTTTGATATAACGCCAACAACAATTTATGTAGGCAATCTTAATTCGGATGATTACGACAGCGAAACTCTATCACTGGTTGCGGGTCAGGTTAATACAGGTTTGTATCCGATAAGTCTTAACATAACTTATGATGATTCCTTTGGAAGAACTTACAGCCAGACATATCCTGTTAATATAGAGATTTCTTCCAGATCAGCATACTCTTTAGCTCACCCGGTTCAAACACCCTTATCGCTTATAGTCATAGTGATAGTCGTAATAATAGTTCTGTTTTTCATTTATAGAAAGGGATACCTGAATAAACTCTTCAGAAGAAAGTGAGCAGATGTTCAGAGAAATAACATCTATGGCAGTATACAATCTGTCTCACAGAAAACTGAGAAGCTTTCTCACGCTACTAGGAATAGTCATAGGAGTTTCTTCTGTTGTCGGAACTATGCTAATAGGATCGTCACTGCAAGAAAGAGTGATAGGACAATTGAACAGGTTCATGACAGATGTTGTTACTGTGATACCTGGCAAGATTTCTTTTTCCCAAGGTTCAGCATTAGGCTCAAGCGGTCAGTCCATAATTCTTACTGATAGAGACGAGAAAGAGGTTTCCAAGGTTGATGGTGTTATATTGACGTCAGGCTACATCGCAGGCCAGTTGAGAGTCGAATACAACAACGAATCAGGTAAGATTACTGTTAACGGTATAAAAGATGTAAAGTCCTGGGAAAAGATAGAGGCGGACACTATAGGACTAGAGGACGGTCGATTCCTGACGGATCAGGACAAGTATTCTGTTATGCTAGGGAATTCGGTTGCGCATACGATGTTTTCAAAGAATATCACTTTGAAAAAAACCATAAACATAAACGGAGTTGATTTCAAGGTGGTTGGTATATTCAACGCTGGTGGTGGGCTCTTGGCGACTTTCGATAACGCCATATATATTCCGATTGATACGGCGAGAGAGCTCTACGGAAACCAGTTCCAAAGCAACGAGTTCAGCGTCATAACTGCAAAGATGTCTCCGGGATATGACTCTGGCGTTGTTGCCGATAAGATAAACGAAAGACTCTTGCAGTTGCATCACCAAACTGCTGACACACAAACCTTCAGCGTGTTAAGTTCTCAATTCTTCCAACAGCAAATCTCGAGCATTCTGAGCATAATATCGACTTTCCTTAGCTCTCTCGGAGCGATTGCCTTGGTAGTGGGTGGCATAGGAATCATGAACATAATGTATGTCTCAGTGATGGAAAGGACAAGGGAGATAGGAACGATGAAGGCGATTGGCGCAACAAGCAATATAATTTTGTTAATGTTCTTGTTCGAATCAGGAATACTAGGTTTGATGGGTGGCATCATCGGCGATGCTACTGGTGTTGCACTGGGATACGGTATAACCTATGGAATTAGGGCAGGATTTGGCGGCAGCGCCTTTTCGCAAAATGAGGTTCCAGGACCTCTGATATATCTATCACCAGAAGTGCTTGCATTGGGTTTGGTTTTTGGATTCTTGGTCGGAGTTTTAGCAGGTTATTTCCCTGCAAGAAGAGCTGCTAAGTTGCAACCAGTAGAAGCTTTGAGATACGAGTAATCTGTTACAACCCTGTTTTAAAACCTAATCCTTTTTGACTTCCAACATTTCTAATGCACATCTAACGTTCTTCCGCTATAAATAGCTTGCTAGGGTTTTATTAGGTTTTTATAAATAAGTTATGATAATTTTCCACAGATTATATGAAAATAACCTGTGGAACCATCTAGTTTAGATTGGAAAAAACTGATGTTGAAAATAGGTAGAAATTGACTATTTTTGACTTGTTTTTGATGAGTTTTAGTGGACGTTTTTCAAGTTTAAATGTTTTAGCTTCTTAATAATTGTTGATTGAAATGTTGACAGCTCAAGAGAAAATGTCAGAATTAGATGACATAGCAGATAAGGTAGCAAAAGAGATAGAGAATTCAAGATTCGAGCATTTTCATTCTGGAAGAAAAAACTGTTGGTTTCATCCTCCTAAAGAGAAAGTCATAGATAAAACTCTAGTAGAGGAAGTCTACCTCCTTAAAGAGATAGGTAAAAAAGCCGGTCTGTCATTGATGCATCCTGATGTTCATGCAATGCTGGCGGCGTGTTATTCTGAAGATACTACATTTTCCAGAGATGAAAACTGGAATTTTTACTCTGTTAACAATGGTTTCATTGTCCAGAGAACAAACAAAGGAGTTGACATAAGAAAGGTTTTAGATGCTAAATTTATAGATAAAGAATTTAGAAAACCTTCGAAAATAGTTATCATAGATAGCAAAGGAGAAAACGTAATGAAAAGTCGAAACTTCTCAAAAGAAACTGCTTTGCAAGCACAATATATTGTAGGACCAACGCTACAAACAGAAATTCCAACAAGAAGTGGTTATTTCGGCGCTTTCAGGGGCGTTATTCCAGTGGACGCTGAATTAAATGATGGAGATGTGCCAATTTATAGAAGAGGAAGGTGGTGGGAAACTGATGATGGAAATTTCGTTAGAACTCAGTGGGAACCTAAAGGCGATTATCCCTACGTAGGAATAGGCCATATGTGCAAAGGTAATATGCTCCCTATTTACACAGAGATGGACCCTAATAAATAGTTTTTAGAACTTTCTTTTTCTCTATTATAACAATTACTAAATCATCAAAACTCCCGCATCAAACCAGGAGCAGCTCGGGGACAGTTGAATATGTTTATGCGTAAGCAAAAACTACCCCAATCTACACCTTTTTTGCCTTTTTTTAAGAACTAGATTTTAAAGTCGGGTTTAAACATTTATGAATAATCAAGTCTTTACCTGCATGAGCATTTTCCTTCCCATCAATATCCAATAAATAACTTCTCCACCCTGAGCTAGTTTGCCTTTCAACTCATCAGGTATTTTAGAGTCAAACGTCTCATACGTTTCCATGTCCATTATCTGAGCAGTGTCTCCTGCTATGGCAACAACTTGACCAACCTTTTTATCAACTATTGGTATTTCAATTTCTGTGTCAGCAGGCTTTACTATTGATCTTCTCCTGTTATCAAATATGCCTATAACTTCTAGCCTTGCTTTTGCTCCACCATGTTTTCCAGGGACAGAAGTCGTTACGTTCAGAACTTTGCAAGGTTCGTCATCGATGACAACAAATTTTCCAACTTGTAAATTTTTTATTGCGGATCTTGTGGTTACCATGAACAAAATAAGGTGCAAATTAAAATATAAAACTAAGCTTTCCCAGCCACAAATTTTATATCTTCTACAAGAATGGTCCTTCTTTTGGCATGTCTGGCAACCTGAGCAGCCTCTAAAGATAGTTCACAACCTAATTCTTCAACAACCTTTGCCAGTTCTTTTATCGCATCGGCTGACATCCTCTCTATACCAGCCTTTCTCGCTATCCTCTCTACGGGAGCTAGGGGCAGCATAAAAATCTGCTATATATATGGCGAAAGGCTTTGTTTAATATATCGCTCCTGTTTAACAAGTCTGAAAGTTGTTTAAAAAGTAAGCTTTTAACCACACTATTTAAACAAAGCCATGTGAAAAAAGACCTTTATAAATGACAGAAAGCTTTAAATATAGCAAACGTATAAATATTTAATGTCAAAATTTAGAATCAGTTACTACCGTATGGTAAATATGGTGTATTAAGTATGGATTTACATCCCGCTGATTATTCATTTTTAAAAGTTGTTCCAAACATCTTAGACTTGTCTAGAATAGATTCGAGAAAGTCTGGTTGATTAAATGGCTAAAAAGACTAGCAAAACAAAATCTGAAAAAATATGTCCTGATTGCGGTTCTAAATATTTTTTGGAAGACAAGACCAGAGGAGAAATTACCTGTGCCAAGTGTGGCTTGGTAATGGAAGATTCTATGATAGACTCTTCTCCTGAGTGGAGGGCATTTGACGAGGAACAGATCTCAAGAAGGACAAGAGCAGGGGCTCCCTTAACATTTACAAAGCATGACAAAGGTTTGACAACCGAGATAGGAAGAGGTAGGGGAGAGTTGTTCAAGGTTAATCCTTCCAAGAGGGCTCAATATTACAGGCTGACCAAATGGCAGAAAAGACTGGTCGAGTCAAAGGACAGAAATTTGTCTTTCGCCTTATCAGAATTGCAGAGATTGGTTTCATTCTTAGGCCTGCCAAAGTCTGTTCATGAGGAAGTTGCTAAGAACTATGAAAGGGCTGTTGACAGAGGATTGGTGAGAGGAAGATCAATGGAGTCTGTTATCGCAGCTCTGTTATATACTGTCTGCAGGGAAATGGGAACACCAAGAACACTGGAAGAAATAGCAGAGGCATCAGGAGTCGAGAGAAGAGAGATTGGCAGGACGTATAGATACATTGCAAGAGAATTAAGCATGAGAATCTTACCTGCTCTGCCAAGCGATTATATTCCTAGATTTGCTTCGATGCTAGGCTTGAGCGACAAGGTTCAGGCGAGAGCAATAAGATTCTTGGAAGAGGCCAAGAAATACGAGGCAACAACAGGCAAGGGGCCAACAGGCGTTGCTTCAGCCGCTTTGTATATCGCTGCTGTTCTAGAGGGCGAGAAGAGGACGCAGAGAGAGATTGCTGATGCGATCGGCGTCACAGAGGTCACGATAAGGAACAGGTTCAAGGAATTGGTCGAGAAACTCGGCTTGGAGGAAGAGGTCGAGAAGAAAGTCAGGGAAGACTATACGGAAAGAGAGACCAAGTTGAAGTTGAAAGGCAAGAAAAAATAATTAAACTCCTAGTTTTTCTTCCAACAGTTTTAACCTAACATCTATTGTTTCTAGTTTTTGCAGCACAAGGTCTAATTTGTCCTGGTTTTCTGTTTTCTTTTCAGGTTCTCCAAAAAAATCCGTTGGCCTTGGATAATTTTCTCTCGGTGGTACAATCGGTTCAGGTTCTCTTGTCCTGAATCTTTCCAAGTCCTCTGGCAGAGGTGACGTTACCTCTTCAGGGAATTCTCCCTCGCTTTTTTTCTTTCTCTTAAGGAAACCAAAAGCCATATCATCACCTTATTCCTAATTCCTTCCTAAGTTCCTGCTCAAACCTATTTGATAAATATAATTGCTTTTCTATATATTTTCTCCTCTGGGCCTTATAAAATAAGCGAGTGTATGAAAAGTATAAAGCTTTGTCCAAAAAATTATTATTATCAAACTTTGTAACAAGGAAGGGATGTATATATACCGTTACGTAACCTTTCTTGTCCTTTGAGCTTTGCTTTCCTATTACCTTGACCTTTATCCAGAAAGTTGTTCTCGCATCATGAGTGTACCTTCCTCTCCACTGCCCATAGAACTCTATGTTCTCAGAGGACCTGTCCCATTTTATTTCATCCTCATAAAAATTTGTTGATGTGATCCTAAAAATAGTTCTAATCAGCATCGGCATAAAACTTAGAGTTCTGGAAGGATGGTCTCCCTCGTATCTCAATGTCTTGACATAGTGAGGAGAAAAAACATCTGATAATATTTGAAGTTTTGGCATTCTAAACCCTTGTTAAGGTTTTAACTTGGTCGCAGAATAGCGACATTAACCTTCTTCCATCTCTTAGATATTCGTCTCTCTTGCTGCCATAGAAAGTTGTGTGCCAGAACATCCTTAGAATCTCGTATAATAAACTTCTTTGCCAAAAAGTATCTTGCGGATATTCTGTTCTTAGAACACCTTCAATTTCTATTTCTGCTTTGCCATTATTTTTAGACATTTCTCCAACGAGCCTGACATCAACGAAGTAGTAAGAAAACTTATCCAGGTCTTTGTTCACTTCCCATCTTATGCTAAATTTTTCAGTCTCTCCCTTGCTCCACTGAAACTCTTTTTCCTGGATAGAATGTTCCTGAACCCTGAACGAGAGCAGCATGAGATTGTACATTTCTTTGTAGAATCTCTCTGGATTCTGGCCTGAGAATCTTATTCTAACGACAGGAAGAGAACTCAGCAAATCGTCCTCGATCATCAGTTTTGCTCTTGCCCATACCATTTTAATCTCAACTAATAATTAGATAAACGTTTTTATAAACTTTATACAAATTTATTAATATGATTACCCAGGTAATAGGTTTAATAATGGCCCTTATAGGCTTTTTGATACTGAAATATTTTCCAGACGTTACCGACCACCAGTTAAGAGGAGTCACGCTGAGCGGAATCCTGATAGCAATAATACTAATACTGGTCGGCATATATCTAATATTTAGTGGATAGCAATGGTTGACAAACGCATCTTCGAATTAGGGGCGAGAAAAGGTGTGCCAGGCATTCCTAGCGATCTGGTCGATAAGGACTATCCTTTAGGACGCTTTCTGTGCGTAGGCCCGACAGAACCGCCTGGAGTTGAGGAAACTCAAAACAGGTATTCAAATTTAAATTTTACTGGACCACCTGGAACTGCTTCTGAGATATACTTTTCCTTGGTCTACATGCTGCTAAAATTGGAATGGTTTACCCAAAAGGCCGACGAGTGGATAGAGGTCTCGCCGACACACAAGGAATATTACGAGAGGACCATGACAACCAAGCAAATGCTCGAATCGACAATAAAGACAGGTCTGGTGTCAGCCGCCCAGTCAGTCGCTGACTTTGAGTTGCTGAGTCACGACATAAGAAAATACAAAGAAATTCTTGGTTATTTCCAATCGAGGGATAAGAATATATTGAGGTCGATGTTCGTTGACCAGGTTGATGTTTACACTGATTTGCCAGGACAGCCTGTGGCATTGCGTACCACTGTACAAAAATGGCCTACAATAATCGCAGACTTCATGAGACTAGAGGACGAGGACGTAGACCAGGACAAGATTGAGAAGAAGTATGAAATCTCAAAAGCTGAAGCTGTAATACTCGCTACCAAGAACAGGCTCTACGTGCAATGGAAAGAGATGTTTGGAAATGTTGCAAAGGAAAGATATGAGATGCTAAAGGGCTTGGTAAAGTCAAGAGAAAAGTCAATAACAGAGTACAAGGAATGGTTAAAACCTTACATAGCAAGATTCAAGATGACAAGGCTGGCAGGAGAAAGGCCTGAAACAAGAGCTAAGACATTAAGAACATTTGCAGATATAACAGGCATGTCGACTTTTGCTAACGAGATAAGACTTTTTGCTTGGAAGCCTATGAAGTTTGCCGAGCACAGGAAACCCGCTACCGAGGTCATGGGAGATTTTATATTATATCCTTATGACGATTATATAAGAGAAAATCTGGTACTGAATACTAAGACCGGTTTGGCTAATATTTATCCTTGGCTGACCCATAAGAGGAAATACTGTTCAAAGTGCGAGAAATTTTATTCTGAAAAAACAGTGCAATGCGACAAGTGCAAGTCTACGAGGCTGGAGGATAAAACGTATGCAGATGAGTTGGTGGAAGACAAGGAGACAGGTATAATACCTGCTTGGAAAAGAAGAGAGTTTGGTCTTGACCCTAGGGAACTCTACTTTATGTTTCTAGACTTTAACATATTCAGAACAGGGACAAGGGTACAGACCGGCGAAATAGAGGACATAGTTTTTTACACCAAAATTTTCGTTCTTTCTCAAAACGCTATGCTCGTAAAGGTTCTTGAGTTGAAGTGCAGGGACCTGGAACTGGAGAGGTATATAGACGAGATGCTTGGCATAAGGTTTGACGAGAAAGAAATTTCCGAGCTGGTTAAAGAGGAATTTCCAGAACTGTTTGGCAAGCCTAAAGAATTGTCAGAAGCGCAGCAATATGTGAAAGGTTTGAGAGAGTCTTTCGGGGCCTATACCGGAATACTTAAAGGAGTTAAAACACCCAAGGCCGGCAACCTTATTTTTTTCAAACGAGGACCATACGAAAGAAACCTAAAGGAGAGGATAACGAAACATTACTGCAAGTATGCTGCCCTTCATCTGGGAATTGTTAGTCAATTTCTTAAACAGAAAATGGGTGTTGAATGATGATGCTAAAGGGTTATGTCATAGGCTTCTCAAGCGGTTTCTATTCGGTTGCAGAGGCAGCAGAAAAAGAGAGCCTTATGACAATGCCAAGAAAAATGTTCAAGGGAGCTATCGAAGGGGTGAACTTTACTCAGGTTGACATGGAGTCCATCACCGAATTAAATGAACCTTATTTGAAAGAGGGCATAAACAGAATGAAAAAACTAGGTATCGGGCTTGGCTTTCACGGCGAGTCATACGCCATGGGTGGCGGTGAGAAACCAATGGGAATGCTCGACTCTTCTATAGAGGCAGATTATATCCATTCTCATGATAGGTTGATACAACACATTATAGGCTGTGGAGGTTTGGGCGGAAAGTACGTCAACATTCATCCATCGGAGACGACGCCATACATCAGACTAGCGAAGGATTTGCAGCCAGCAAAGCTTGTTGACCCGTGGGGCAGACCTCTAAGAAAATTCCTGGAAGAAAATACAAAGATTTTTGATTGGGCTGTAGACGCTGTTAACAGAGGTATAATCACGGCAACACACCTCCCATCATACAGGTCATATTACAGAAAGGAGGTGGAAGAAGAGATTGGAAAGGAAAAAGAAAAACTTACAGAAGAAGAAAGAATAAAAATTGTACGAGAAGGCGATAAGAGAGCCATAGCCGCATTTTTTGATTCTAGTGAGCTTGAATATGGTGCAGAGAGAATATCTTACATGATAATCGCAAAATGGATGCAACAAAACAAAGATTACTTATGGGGTAGCATAGTCGGCAAGAAGATAGAAGATGAAAAACTGGATTCGAAAAGTAGAGAGTGGGTCCCTGCAGTTGCTGCGAAATATGTGTGGGGCCACTTCAACCCGAAGGATACAGGCAGATACAAAGACCCAAAACCTTTGTTGCAAAAGTACGGGATTTATTTTGTTTTCGAGACGCAGATGGGTTCTGCTGGTGTGGAAGGTTTGTTCAGGCTAATGAGACCACGTGACATGGCTTTCTTGTGCAGGTCCATAGGTTCTCAGTGGGTTGCTGTTTGCTTCGACTTTGAGCACGTGCTATCGCAGAACATAGAACCCAAAAAAGAGATAGAGTCGATACCTTACGGTATGGCTTCTTACATCAAAGTCTGTCACCTAGGTTGGCCCACACCCCATGTTCCTGCCCACATGCCAATTCCCATAGGCTCGGAAGCTCACATGTATCTTTACGATGTTTTGTTTGACTTGAGAAAAAAGGGAATGAAGGACGCTTGGTTTATTTACGAGAGAGCTAGCGCAGCGAGAGAATCGACCATACTTGCCATGAGAATGTTGAAAAAGTTTTTGGAAAAAGACGTTCCTCTAAAGCAACTGCCCTTGGAGTTCTTCGGCATGGATCCTAAAGGCCCTGACTTCAAAAGACAGGAAGTCACAATCAGAGACCATTTCATGGATCCCATAAAGGGAATGATGGTTGTGCCAGAGGAAGAGTACACGTTCTTGAGCAAGGCAGCCACAGAGAAAGGCAAGGCCGAGCTTTGGAAAAAGGAACAGTTCAGATAGGTTTAAATATAATTAATAGATATTACTATTTAGTGGTAAAATGGTTAAAGAAGTGAGCAAGAAGATAAAAAAGTTCTCTCTGGAAACCAGGTTAAAGTCGGCTGAGAAGTTCAAGGACAAGATTCTGGAGTTGTTCAAAGGTTATATAAAGGCCGTGATAGTCTGGGGCTCGATAACTAGGGGAGACTACACCGGCAAGTCGGACGTTGATATTTATATAATATTTGACGATACGAAGTTTCCTTTGAAAAAGTTCGAGGACATCAGGAGCAAGATAGACAATGACATTTATTCTGCCGCTTCCTCTATTGATCCTAGGTTGCATCCCCAGCCGATATTAGCATTAACAGAGTTCATAAAAGGGATAAGATATACGCATCCATTGTTTTACAACATAGTGAGGGAAGGTTACGCCATCTATGACACGGGTTTCTTCATACCAATGAGAAAACTTTTAGAATTGGGCGAGTTCCCGATAACGCCGGAGGCAGCTCACCAGAGAATAGATTCTGTTCCCAAAAGGGTTGAACGAGTTAAGAGCGTGAAGCTGTATATGATCGCCGAGGACATGTATTATGCGATGCTGGACGCTGCTCAGGCTGTTTTAATGTACGTGGGCGTAGGACCGCCTGTTCCGAAGCTGGCTGCCGACGAACTCAGGGAGCACTTGGTCAAGCAGGGTTTGTTGGAGGAAGAGTACGCGAAGATGCTTGAGGACGTGACAATATTTAGGAAGAAGGTGGAGCACAAGGAAATAAAGGACGTTCCTGGGGCAGAGGTTGACGAGTGGATAGCGAAGACGGAAAAGTATGTGGAGAGGTTTGAAAAGCTGTTAAAAGACTTGGAATTGAACAGAAAGGTTTTTGATGTTCAGAAAAATTACGAGGTCATGGTCAAGGCTTCCGTGGCTGCCCTGAAATCTTTGAATAAACTGCCGAAAGAACCGGAGAAACTGCCTGAAGCCTTTAAGAAATACTTGGTTGAAGCTGGTCTGGTAAGTCCTTTCTACTCTAATATTTTTGAAAAAGTGATAACAATGAGGAAGATGGTTGATGACAAACAGGTTGAAAAGATAACTGACAGGGACGTATACATGAGCAAGGAATACGTAAGAAGGTTCATAGAGGATGTCAGAAGATTCATTGACAAGCCTATACAGTTGCCAGAGGGGAACGTCGAGGAGAAGGTCGAGAAGATAGAAAAAGTCGCTGAAAGCATCAAGGAAGTCAGCAAAAAGAAAGCCAAGAAAAAGTAAGTCTTCTATTACTATTTAAATTACAAAAATTATAATTCTAAAAGGTTTTTTGTATGATCGGGCAAGCAGTTGATCCCAGAGGGATAATAGTGAACTATCACATAGCCTATACCAGGGAAGTCTTGGTGTTCGTGCCCGAGATAAAAACAAAGAGGGATGCGGCGAAACTTCTTGGTAAGAAGGCTGTTTGGACGGACGAGAAGGGAAACAAGTATACAGGCTTTGTCTCTGGTCTTCACGGAAGAAATGGAACCTTGAAGGTCAAATTCAAGAACCCGTTGCCGGCAAAGGCCTTGGCAAAACCGATTAATATTGCAGAATAGTTGTCTAATTTTTTGTACAATAATGTATAAATATTTGTACATATGTATAATTATTTGATACTATGTTAGAGGAATTTTTAGCAAGCAAGGTTTCTGTAAAAATTTTATTGTTTTTTATGGAAAATCCTAAATCAACATTTTCTGAGAAGGAAGTAAGAAAAAGATTGAAAATAGCCAGAGGTAGTGTCATAAAATGGTTACAAGTATTCGTGAACAAAGGCTTTCTTTTTAAGACTCAAGGTGGTAAACTAAATATTTATAGTCTAAATTCTGAAAACCCTATAGTGAAGCAATTAAAAATTTTAAATACAATTTCAAAACTCTTACCCAATTTTGAAGCATTTAAAAATGAGGCGGAGATTTATCTTTATGGCTCCGCGTCTAGAGGGGAGGACACCGAAGGCTCTGACATCGATGTTTTAGTCATAGGAAAGAGCAGAGAGATTATAGCAAGGATGAGAGCAGTTAGCAATAAAATAAAGGTTAGCTTTTTCACGCCCCTGGAGTGGGCGAAGGCAGCCAAGGAAGATCCGGCTTTTTACGAAAGGGTTGAGAAGGATAGGATAAGGTTGTTATGAATCTGGAGGATTGCTTGAAAGAAGGATTTTTAGAGAAAATAAAACCAGAAAAAGACTTGATAGAAAAGGAGTTTAAGGAATCTGAATACGATCTCAAAAGATCAGAAGATGCTTTGAATGAAAAAGATATCAAGTGGAGCATAATAATGAGCTATTATTCTATGTTTCATGCTGCTAGGGCTTTGCTTTTCTCTTTGGGTTTAAAAGAAAGAAGGCATTTTGCCATCGCGGTTGTATTAGAAGACTTGATAAAAAAAGGAAAGTTGAAAAGTAGGTTTTTTTCAGATTTTCATGCGGCGATGTCTGCAAGGGAAGATGCAGACTATAGGTACACTTATTCAGAAGAGACATCATCTTATTTGATTGATTCAGCCAAAGAATTTCTCAATGTTATTAGAAGCATGGTTAAAAAATAATTATTTTGATTTTCAGTAGACGTGAATTCTACAAAATAAACATTTATAAGCTTTTTAACATAATGTTAATATGGTGTTAATATGGTAAAAGCTATAGTTGATATAAAGAAAGATGCTAATAGGGTAATAAACATAGTTAAAGCCAAATATGGATTGGAAACCAAATCGCAAGCCATAAATATTATGGCTAAACAGTTTGGAATGTTCTTGCTTGAGCCTGAATTAAAGCCTGAATTTGTCAAAGAACTAAGAAAATCTGAAAAGGAAAAGACTGTCAAAGTTAAGAATTTTGCCAAGCGATATGGATTAAAGTGATTCTTTGTATTCTTTGGAGGTTGTAAAGAGCGTAGATAAGATATTTGAAAAGCTAGGAAAGAAAAATCCTGAACAGTTAGAAGAGATAAACAAGAAAATTCAGCAGATGTTAGAAAATCCTCATCAGTTCAAGCCTTTAAGATTTCCCATGCAACACATGCGAAGAATTCACATAGGTTCTTTTGTTCTGATATATGACATAGATGAGAATAGAAAAATTGTAACAATTAGAAGATATGAACATCATGACAAGGCATACAAATAATTTGCATTAATTATTTTGATTTTCAGTAGTCGTGAATAATTTATGGAAGAAGTTTTATTTTATTTCTATTACCTTTAGCCCGTTTTTGGTTATTTCGAATGGATGAATGAATATCGAGTGGTCAGTTCTTCTCATCTTCCTGATTGTCAGGGTTCTCTTGAACTCTTCCGCAATAGGCAGGAACTCTAACTTTACAACAGAGTCGACGAAGAATTCTATTATGCCGCTGATGCTCAGCATGTCCGTACCTTCTGGAACCGTTCCTGTGACAATTGTAGTTATGCCCAATTTCTTCAGGTCTCCTATCAGCTTCATGAGGGCCACTCTTCTCAGATAATCGTCCCTTATGAACATCTCTATTATTGTCGTCGAGTCGATGACAAGCCTTTTCGCATTGTTTTTCTTAACAATCTCCTCTATTCTCGAATAAAGATCATAAACGTATATCTTCAAGATTCTTCCCATTTCCTCATCCTTGTCAAAGTTAACAGGAACAACAGGTTCTAGAACTAAGAATTTTATCATGTTCTTCTTTTCCAATTCTTCGATGTCCCAGTTGAACATGGATTTTATGTCAGCCTTTATGTCGTTCTCAGGCTCCTCTGTTGTCACGTAGACTCCGATCTCATTCTTCTTGATTCCTGCGTATAGGAAGGAAGCGCAGAATGCACTTTTTCCAGTTCCTGTTTTTCCAGTAACAAGATTGATACTTCCTTCTACAAAACCGCCCTGCATCTTTTCGTCCAGACCTTCCACGCCGCTATTGAGTCTTTCCATTGCTATCAATATTATTCTTATTTTTTCTATTTAATATACTTTTGGGAGAATTTTTAATCTTCTGTGGTATGCCCTTTATTCCATTGGCGAACCACGTCGCCATTGCAAGAGGACTGACTGACTTGATTATTTGAATTCTTTCGCTCTCCCTTTCCCTTATCTGTGCTCTTATCTTCAGAATCTTGTCCTGCTTACCAATCATCAGTTGAGAGAAGGTGTTCTCGTCTATCTTTCTCATGAAATACTGCTTCTCAGTCTCGACCCTTGAAATAACCAAGGCTTCTTCCTCCTCTTTTAGTTCTGACAGCTCCTTTTCCTTTTTGTTCAATGGTAACAATACTTGGGGGACCATATACATCGTCGTGAAACTCATGACCACGAATAAACCGATTAGCCATGCGTTCTGGAGCAGAAAGGCTTGATTTCTTAAACCGCCCAACCTCGATTCAACAAGTTGATTATTGCTTGTCAGACTTGCCAAAGAGGCGGACAAAACGTCGATCTGGTCACTGGCTATAGAGCTATTTGCATTTTGTAGGAGTGCCTTGGATTTTTCAACCATCGCCTCTAAACTGCTGGTGTCTATTCCCGAGTTTTTAACCTCTTGAATTTTATTTTCAATGTCTGCCAATTCGTTTTCCAACTCACTCAAAGAATTATAATGAGGGGATTGCCCCACTGTTATATCAATGGTTCTGTCTTTTCTGAAAAGACTGGTGCCTATGCTTATGGTCGTGTTTGGATAGTCTCTCACGACTGCGAATAGAGGAGCATGTATCAATATGGTAAATACCTTTTCTTCCTTTTCTTTTAATTCAAAGCTAGGCGGTAGAGAAATGTTGCAGCAATCCTCCGATGCATTAAAGAAGGATAAAAGTTCCAAGACAGTGTTGCCAGTGTTCTCTATAACGCCTGTTATTTCCTTGTCTTCCCCCTGTTTTATTCCCAGTCTTGTTGTGCTCAAGTTAAAGTTAAAGTCCTCTTCCCTAACTAAGGTACATGAACCACTCGGCTGACAGCTATAGCTAGAATTGTAACAGCCGCACCTAGAGCATTTCTGAATCAAGGTCCCATTGGAGCAGTAATAAGGTATTTTAGAAGAGCATTGGTCATAAGGAGTTTTATCAGTGCAGTTTTTTACTGTTTCATTTTTAGACGTTGCAAAACCACCGCTGCTGCCTCCTCCGCTATACGAAGGAGCAGATGTGGTTGTGAAAGTTGTATGGTTCTCTCCTGTGTTGTTATACTGGTCTGAGGCATTAACGATTATCGGAAAACCTGTACCATAAGAGGTAGGAGCAGTGCAAGTATAGTATGCATGGCCAGAACTAAAGCTTAAAGCATGCATGCCGTCTGGGCAGGTTATATTAGCATCAACTGTGTTATTGTACAGTTCTCCTCTGGCATTGTATAGGTTTACTGAGATGTTCAATGTATTTCCTGGATACAAAGCTGTGGTTGTTGAGAGCGTTAAAATTAAATTCTTGCTTACATTAAAATACCAAGTGTTATTGCCGGTGTTGTTGTACTTGGAAGCGTTTACAGACAAAGTATAGTTTCCTTCAGGATCATCATCAGCTATCGTGTACGTATAGTCAGCATTGGTGTAACTAGTTGTGTTTGTTGTCTGGTTGTATTTCGTTAGGTTGGCTGTCCAGTTTAAAGTATAAACTGGGAAATCATTTACGTCCCATACCTGAGCCGTTATGTTTTCCCCTCTCATATACGTAGTATAGTTAGAGGTTAGGTTTAGTGTGTAATTGCTATAGACAGTAAAAGTTAGAAAATAAGAACTTGCATTTACTATCCTATTTGAATTATTAGCAGTAATTCTGACAGTGTAAGTTCCTGTAGCATTTAGAGGAAATTGACTGTTGTTAAAAGTATAATTCCATAGATGCCATCCAGCTGAGGTATCATCTCCTGACATGGATAGATTAACTATAGCATCATTAGGATAAGAGAAATTTACATAAACACCTGACACTGCCAAGGTATCAGTCACATTTGCGTAGACTGTTAAGTTAGTGAAAAGATTTGTTACGTTTGTTGCAGTCCCTAGGTAATCAAACCAAAAATTTCCTACCTGTATTTCATGTGGATTTAAAACAGTTATATTAGTTGAGTTTGAGTTTTGAGAGCTGGCGTTGTAATAGAGGCTTGGTTGGTCGGTGACGTTGCACCTTATAGTGTAATTGCTCGGCAGGCTAGTAGAGTTGACCACGAAGCTTAGGTTAGCATAACCAGTTGAATTGGTCAATGACCAGTTCAGGAAGCTGTCGTTCCCATAAAAGCTAACATTGGAATTGTTTATTCCTTGGCTGGTGATGTTGTCTATTATTTTGCAAAAAGCCCTTACAGGAGTGCTGTTGTAGAGAGTGGTTTGATTGAGAGAAATTTCAGAAACCTTTGAATAGCCCCACAGATAGAAATAATGACTTGGAGAAGTAGAGTTGTCTAAATTGAATGAATCATTTGCCCAGATATAAGAGATGTTTATCAAACCTGTTTTGAATTCAGTTGCATTTGAAAAGTTTAGGGTATAGTTTGTCCAAGTTCCTGATAAACTGGAATTTATCGTATAATTCAACAAAGTTCCGTTTCCGTTGTGTCGCACCAAAGCTGAAGAGAGGTTTTTGCTCCAGTTAGCAGCTGCTATTACGCTATCGCTTCTTGTAAGGTTTGCTCCATCGCTGACAACTGTTCCATTTGTAAAAGTGATGTTCCAGTAAGTATAATTCAGAGGTATAGCAACGGTGAAGTTTATGTCGTCATTGTCGTAATAAGGACCTTTAGAAGCACAAAATGTACTGCTGTTATCATACCTATATTGTATCATACACCTGACTACATGCTGACCTTCTGTTGAATTTACATTAAAATCAAATGATTTATTAACACCGGTACTATTGCTAGGTTGAAATGTTGTGGTATTAATTATAATCCAGTTTGTTGCATTAAAATAAAAAATAGATTCTGTTACATTATAAATGTCTGTTGAGCGATTATATTCCCAAAATTGACAGGTCGCATTTATCGGGTTGTTCGGGCGAAGAGCAGAAACATTTATGTAAATTTCCTCAACACGCTCTAAACTACCGATTTGTGTTCCGTTACAACTAATTCCACCTGTCATATTGATGACATCATTTGTTGTAGTTAAGTTACAATTACCAAAAATCTGTGAACAAGTTCTCGGCGTTGTAAAGTCTGAATAAGAAACTGAATATGAGTACCGAATAAAAGCTAGGAAAAATACGACAAAAAATATAAAGAGCAATAATTTAAATTTCATGGACTTCTAAATATAGTTATACATATCGTCGTATTTTAAAATAACTTTAAATATTACCTTAACCTATTTACTATTATAAGGTGATAACATAATAAGCAAGGTATTCATCTTAGCTTTCGCGTTGATTCTTTTAGTTCCAACTATAGCTTTTGCTCTTCCTTCATGTCCAGATACTATTACCTATTGTTGCACTTTGGACCAAAGTCATATATATCACATTGGTAGTGATATTCATGCAGATGACACATGTTTAGTAATCAGCACCCCAGATCCTTATAATGCAGTTTGGTTATATGGTGATGGACACACTATAACTGGAAAAATTGTAGGAACAAGTTCTGGAGTTCTTATTTCATATAACCAATATGCTGATGGAAATGCACCAATTAAAATAGAAAATCTTCGCATAACCAACTTTACAGTTGGCATAATGTTTGATGGACTTAATGATTACGTTTACGTGAGTAATAACTACTTATACGATAACAGATACGGTATTTATATTTCTGCACCAAGTAACTACAATAAAATTTTTAGCAATATTTTTAACAATTCTTTTTTAGACATAAATGATCAAATAGGGAACAATAACAATATTTTTTATAATAATTTTTTCAATGGTGCAGTTGATGCAACTTCTGATTTTTGGAATATTGCAAAAACTTCTGGACCCAACATAATCGGTGGTCCTTGGATAGGAGGCAACTATTGGAGCGATTATACTGGCCAAGATACAAATGGGGATGGATTAGGGGACACAAGCACTCCTTTTAATAATGATAACCTTCCTTTAGTCGATATAAATGCTTCAACATATTCAAACATTCAAACGGATAATCCTTCTGCTTATTCGACACAACCAACTTGGATGAACGTAACCTGGACAGACAACATCGGGGTTTCAAACGTTTTGATAGAGAGGAATTACTCCGATACTCCAACAAATTATACTCCGTCCCAAGCTGGAAGCGTCTATTACCTAAGCTCGGTTTTACCAGCAGGAACGTTTTACTGGAAGAGCTATGCGAGTGATGCTAGAGGCAATTGGAACTCTACCACTAATTCAATTTTTACAATCAACAAAGCAGCATCAAGTGTTGATCTATTGTTAAATAATTCTGACAGTGATATTCCAGTAGAAGCTGGCAGCACGGCAAATATCACAGCTGTTTTAACGTCAGGAGGAAGTGATATATATCTTTACCAAGACTACCTACAGATTAACGGTGGAACAAGTCCTTTGACAAATCTAACCACATACAACTCGGTTGGAGCTTACAACATAACAGTTATTTATCCTGGGGATGAGAACTACACTTCCTCGTCTGAAACCCACTTCATAACTGTCCAAGATACGACTCCACCTCAATGGTCAAACCCTCGACCACAAGGTTTAATTCCTTATAATCCTTCAAATTACACTTCAAACATAACTTGGACTGATAGTGGTAGTGGTGTTGATGAAGTAATCCTTACTATGGACGGAACTATCTATAGTTCTAAATCTAGTCCCAGTTATATTGTAAAAAATGGAGATACTTATAGCATGACTTTCTCAAATTGCCAAAGCTCAGGTGGTGGCGGTGGTGGAAGAATACCATTCTTGATGTCTGTAGGTCCCATCATTCCAATATTATTTTTAATTTCAATATTCTCGTCTCTTGTGGTAAGGATAAAGAAGAAATATAATATTTTGTCGGTTATTTTTATTGCTTTAGTTATCAACCTATTCTTTGTATCACTTTCTGGGGCAGATGCAACATCGCCTTGCCTCGCAACAGGAAATCATAATTATAGATGGTATGCCAAAGATGCAAGTGGTAATGGAGTTTATACTGGATATTATACTTTCTTTATCGGAATAGATCCAGTTAGCATATACATAATTTCTCCAAAAAACACCACTTACTCGACCAACTCAGTGGATGTGAAGTATTCAGTTTCATCACCATTTGAGATATCTTGGATTGGTTACAGTTTGGACAACAAACCGAGCACAACTCTGACAGGAAACACTTCATTAAACATAGTAGAAGGCTCTCACAACATGATATTCTATGCTAACACAACTTTGGGAGTAATGAACTCTTCACAGAGAGTCTACTTCACAGTCTCACTGCCAAAACCAGACTTGACGATTCAAGACATTTCGACTGCAGGAAGTACCATTAGCTATAGCATAAAGAACCAAGGTAATGCTAACGCAGGTTCAAGCTATTCTAACTTATGGGTAGATGGCACTTATGTGACGAATGATTATCTATCCTCATTAACAGCAGGTTCTTCTAGCAATAGAGCCTTCAGCTATGGTTGGACTTGCTCAGGTACAAGCGACACAATAAAAGTCTGCGCTGATGCGAATGGCAATGTCGTTGAGAGTGATGAAACTAACAACTGTTTGACAAAGACTTTCACATGCCCTGCTCCAGCAACATGCACCTGTACTGCCTGGGTAAACACATATAATTTATGCACAGGCATGGTCAATGGTTGCTATTACAAGTATACTAGAACGTGCAGTCCAAGTGGTTGTGGTCAGCAATCACAGTGCGTTTACGGTGGCAAGTACTGCGCTGTCTGATTAAATTTATATATAACCCTTAACAAAATCTATTCATGCCTAAGAAAGAAAAGATTGGCGACTTTGAAAGAATACCTTCTGGAATTCCTGGTTTGGATCAGCTTATGGAAGGCGGATTCATTAAGGGCTCTACTGTTATGATTTCAGGAGCAGCTGGGACAGGCAAGACTATATTCTGTACACAGTTCCTTATGGAAGGTCTGAAAAAAGGGGAAGTCTGCATGTTCATAACGTTGGAGGAGAAGCCTCAAGACATAATTAATGATGTAAAGAGATTTGGTTGGGACTTGCAGAAGTATGTTGACGATAAAAAATTATTCTTGGATTTCCAGGATCCGTTCCAGATAACAGACATCACCTCGCCGTTGTTGGACAAGATTCAACAGCACAAGATTCAGAGGGTTGTCGTTGACTCGACGACTGTTTTCGAGCTGTATTACAAGGAACCGGCTGAGATAAGGAAACAGCTGTTCAAGTTGTTGACTGGTCTAAAGGGTATAGGAGTTACCAGTATTATTACATCCGAGCTGCCAGAAGAATACAAAACCCTGGGTAAGTTCGGCGTGGAGGAATTTGTGGTTGACAGTGTTATACTTCTGCATTATTTAGGAATAGGACAAAGCGCTTACAGTTCCTTACAGATTAGAAAGATGAGAAGAACCAAGCATGAGAAAGACGTTTATCCGATGGAGATAACCGAGAAGGGAATTGTTGTCAAGAAATTAGAATAAGGCTACAATTCCAATTAAAAATTCTACCAAAATAGCCAAACCCATTAGAATCAGGAATATCCTTTTCGCAATTCTTCTTTCTTCAATAGAGTTGTAAAATCTCTTGTGGTCTTGGTACATTCTTCTTATCAAAGCAATAAAGCCTGGTAAGGTTATTATGATTAATAAATATCTGATTTCTATGAAGCCTAGAACAGCTACACTTACTAAGTATGCAAAGGATAAGCTTAACATTATTGTCGAAATCAATTTAGCTTTTTCTATGCCTAAAACTACTGGTATTGTTCCTATTCTAAAAGCCTTGTCTCCGATATAGTCTTCGAAATCCTTTGACATCGAGAGGCTTAATGCAAAAAGAAAGGTAAAAATTAAAATATAAATCGGTAGAGGATTCAACGGAGTTAGGGACCAACCCAGTAATGGACACAATAGTCCATAGATAGTGGCTCCGCAAAGATTGCTTATTATGAACCTCTTCCTTAGCCTAACAGGAGGGAAGGAATACAAAATAGTGATAATAACTGCTAGAATTGTTATTTGAAAGAATTGCACTGTTAAGCTATACGCTATTATCAAACATATTATGTATAAAATTACTGAATAAAGGGATGCAGTTTTTCTGGTTATTTTTCCTGAGGGTATGGGTCTATGTGGTTTGTTTATTAAATCTATCTTGAGATCGGTTACTCCATTAAAGGTGTTGAATGCGGCTACTAGAGCCGCAACAGAAACAAAGGATAATAAAACATTGTAATTGAAGATACCGCCGCTTGTTGCTATACCAAGGAATATTCCAATTATTGCTATTGGTATGTAATAAGGTACGGTTATTCTGAAGTAATCCAATGTTGAGCTGCCCTTTGTCATTATTTTTTCACCTTATATTCATAATTTCTAAACTTGAATTCAGGTTTCCTTTTTGTTTTTATTTTTGTTCTTTTACAAACTTCAATACACCTTCCACAACCCATGCATTTACTTTCATCAAATATGACTTTCCCATTTTTTATACTTCGAGCACCAAAAAATTCTTGACAAACCTTAACGCAAGCACCGCAATTTGAACATTTTACACCTAATTCATCATGAATAAGATGTGCGATATATGGACTTTTTTTCAAAGATTTTTTTATTCCACAATCCAGATAGAATTTAACACCAAGACAACAGCATCTACAACATGAACATATAGAATAAATATCTCTTGTTGTGCAAGCAGCTATAATATTTATCATTCCTTTTTTATGATTCTTAATAAGATGCTCTCTAGCTTGTTTTTTAGAAATTCTTTTTAAATTTAGTTTACTATACTTCTTCCATGTTTCTGCAGCTTTTCCAGCAAATATGCACATTTCATGTGGGTCGCAATTACCTGAAACTTTTCTACAAGGACAATCACCTATAGTCAAAAAATTTGCTTTATCAATAGCATCCAAGGCAACATCTAATGGAACTACTGTAAGTTGATAATATGTTGATATTCTATTTCCTAACCATCTTATAAAAATTCCTATGACAGGGGTTTTCGCATATCTAGAAAGAAATACAAAAATTTCATATGTATTAATATGATACCTAGAAAAAAATCTATATATAAATGGTCTTGAAACATCTCTTACTTTATCATCTACTTCTGTTAAACATTTTTCACACATGTTTTTTCACATCTTTCATATTATTCCTAAATATTTTTAACCAGCCAAATTTTTGCAATTCTCTATCAGTGTACAATTGTTCTTTAACTAGTCTTTCTTTAAAAGAAAATTTTTCTTTCGGTTTCACGATAAACTCACAGATAATGTCACCCTTTGATACACATTTAGTTTCAATCGCTTCTACATCTGTTCTAAATATTAGAGATATGGCACCTGCTGTAGCTCCTCTTGATACGTGATCAACAGAATAAGTTGTTTTATTAATAAATTCTGAAAGAGGAGAATTTTTTATGTTAATAACCGCTTCTTTTTTATCCCAATTTGCATTTATTATATCAAATTCACCCCAGCCTCCCAATTCTGCAACCTCTTTCATCCATTTTTCCAAATTATGTTGTACCAAACCATATTCTTTTTCGAGTAAATATGTAAAGTGATTGTAGGTTGTTAATTTACCTGCATAATAACATTCCTTACCCATTTTTATTGGGTCTTTAGATACTTTTAACAGATAAGCAAAAAAAGCAGAAGGAAACATAGTCATTCTATTTTTCAGTACTTTAATGCTTCCTCTCTCCATTTCTAATTGCCTAGCAATTAATAATTTTTTAACCAAGTCAAACATTTACTTCAACCATTTCGCGAATTTAAATACAATAGGAGCATATTTCCCCTTTTCAACTAGCAATTTAACTATAGGGTTTTTGAAACTACTTACAAAATCATCATAATCTTTTTCATTTGCCCTTTCAAAAAAGTTTCTGACTTTTTGCCAAAATTCGAATTCTGATAAAATTTCCTTTTTTACAAGTTCCGTATAATTTTTTTTCTCATGAATAGCTTTTGCACACAATTTAGCAGACTTAACAGCCCATTTTAATCCGAAACCAAATGCAGGTTCTGTTAAGGATGCTGCATTACCTATAACATATAATTTCTTTTCATGATAAGAAGAAAACTTATACCATGCTTCATGATCTACCCATTCATCAATAACTTCATAACCTTGTTTTCTAGCAAATTCTTCCAATCTATCTCTATGAGTTTTTACATGAATTACTCTTTCTATAGAAGCTGATACTAAAGATGCCTGCTTATTATTAAATGGTATTATATATGTATATCCTTGAGGTGCATAATGATTATCAAATCTAATAGACATCCATTCACTCTTAAAATCTCCTTCAACAGTAAATCCTATACCAAATCCCATTTTTATGTGATTTGATCTTATACCAGCATTATAAGCTACTGTAGATCTGTAGCCATCAGCAGCAATTACAATGTCAAAATTGTCCAATTCTTTAATGTTTTTAATAAGAGCACCATAATTTATTGGAACTAATTTTTCAACTTTTCTTCTTAGTTGTGCATCTATGCCTTTATCTCCGCCTATTTCATAAAAAAATCCAATATTACCATTTAAATCTACTTTTATGTTTGTAGAATTAATTTCTAGCGATTTCATTTTCCAGCTGTGTATTAAATCTGGTACATTGTTGAAAAAATGAACACCACCTTCAACTTGATAAGGTCTAGTAAATCCATTTTTTGGTATCATTTCAAAAATTTCTACATTATAACCTAATTTATGTAGTTCTTCTGCACATGTACAACCAGCAACCCCAGCCCCAACAATTGCTATTTTCACTTTATCATCTCATGCAAAACTCTTAATTTTTCCATTTCATATGGCCAAATGATAACAGTTTGACCAATTATTTTTGTTCTAATTTTTTCCTGTTCTTTCAATTTCTTGACATGATAAATAATCTTTCCAACTGCTGCCTTTCTTTTTTTCTCACTCATACCTTTTTTAAAGATTCCTAAATGCTTTGCTATTTCCGTAACACTAACTGGCCATTCTTTTTCTATAATAACCATTATTTCGTTTCTCAGCTTTTCCATAATATTCTATAAAAACACCCATTCTTAAACATTTCGCTATATCCAGATATCTTATGAGAAATGATATCTAGCTATAGCTAAACTTGAAAATCATCAAATCTTTTTCGATTTCTTCAAATAATTCTTTATATTCTTGTATTTCTCCAAGCTTAGTGGATATATCCTCGTTGTTTGCTTATAGTCTTTTAACAATATTTGTAGCAGATCTTTTATTTCCAGCTTGCTCCATTCTATGTCCTTGTAATGAGCGTCTAATAGCGCCAGCAAGTCCGACAGGTCTTTTTCGCCTTTTGCTGTTCCTAGCCTCTCCATTGCTGTATAAGATTTTAAAATAAACAGATTAGTAATAGATATGACTGACACTAACTTGCCGTTTATTTTCCTTTTTGCAGGTTTTTCCATAAGCTCTTTAATGTCATATTTTCCTATTCTCTTATCATAGACATCAATTTCAATCTTGTCGTCTCCCCACATCATTGAGAAACCTTTTTTCTCTAGAACTTTTGCTGTTTCTCTAAAGCCTAGATCTAAAAGAAAATCTCTTAACCTCCAAGAATCCCTTTCCTTTACTATCAAGTCTATATCCCTAGATTTCATGTAGGGGTTATAGCACCATATCGCCCATCCGCCAACCAAGTAAAATTCTATTCCGCTTTCTGCCAGCTTCTTCAATATCTCCAAGGATTTTTCATAGATATCCATTTTAAACACCTAATAAATTGCACTTTTCTGAAAGCTTTAACGCAGTTCTGGTTCCTGAACCGCCATAAACCACCAAGTCGACATAATTCTGAACTGGTGAGACCAGCTTTAAATTATTCATTTCCTCCGAGCCTAGGAAAACATCTTTATCTGCCTCGAGAATTATGAAATTCGTAGGCTCTTTTGATTCTTTGCCAAATTGCCTTATGAATTTTTTAATCTCATTCTTTAGGACATAAACCTCCACTGTGTTGGTTTTCATAAACTTTGTCCGCAACCATGCTGAATAAAAAAGAGTAATGCAACAATCAGTATTTTTTAATTTTTTGATTATTTGTTCTTGGTTTAGAGCAGTTTTTACATAAATCGGTTTTGGCAATTTTCTTATTGTTTGCCAGAAGTTCAAAGCGTTTGTAAAGCTTAACAAAATTATCTGATTTTTATAAGGTCTTGCCAGTATTCCTCTGTTCATCAACTTCTTCGTTAGTTTGCTAAGAAAAGCCTTTGAACAGTTTGTAGCTTCGGCCAGCTCTTTCTGTTTCCATTTTCTTTTAGGATACGTTAGTAATAGCCTTATTACTTTTTCCGTTGAAGTTTCCATAAAAAATTATTAGTCTAATACTATTTAAAAAGTTAACCTTTTGGTTAACTTCTTTTCCTAACAGGAATTATATCATTAGGATGAAAACCTTCTATGAGATTCAACCTCTCCAGACCTTTCCTATCAATCCATGCATATTCGTCATGGTCCTCGGAGAGTTTTATCTTGCCAAGGACCTTGCACTTGAAGACAGTCCTGAACAAGCGAAAAACACCTCTAGCCTTTTTAAATATAGAAGAATGTATACCAAACAGCTTGGCATCAACCACCACGAGGTTCGTCTCTTCCTCAACCTCCCTTTTCAAGGCCTTTAACACGTTCTCCCCGAACTTTACCTTGCCCTCGGGAAACTGCCACTTACCCTTGTTGGTGATGTTCTTCTCGCTTCTCTTTAGAACAAGATATTTTCCATTCTTTTCAATCAAGGCAGTAGCCATTAGGATGACGATTTGGCCAGGCATAAGAATTATTATTCAATGCTGAATTTAAACCTTAAACTTCTTTGCCTTCTTCCACATCTCATCAAAATAAGTTCTAAAGACGCTTATCAGGGCGGGATTGTTGCTCCATATCATGTCAGGGGCGTCTGACTTGTCTATTCTGAAAGAAACTTCTTTATCATCAACTATGCCTACTATAGGATGGACATCCATTGGTAATATTCTTATTTCTGCTCCCCGTTTAGCGTGCCATGTTGCTCTAGCTTTTCTTGCTTCATCCAATTCTGAGGTGCCAAGCATCTTTATTTTAACGCCTCTTTTCAAAGAATTGATAAAAACATTGTCCATAGGAGGATAACGTGAGAATCTAGACGTTATTGTAAAACCAAAAAATTTGGCTCTGCTTAACATTTCTGCAGCCTTTTCCATGCATGCCAGCTTGCCGCTAGAGGACCATAGACCAAAATCTTCTGTTTTAAAACCCTTTAACGGCTTTAATTGCTCTAGCATTGTTTGCGATTTTTCTTTGAGGTTGTCTATTGCCATTTTCCTTCTTTCCAAGATTTTCTCAAGGCCTATGGAGGGTTCTATTGACTTGAATTTCAGGGGTTTGCCGTTCCAGGACTCTGCAAGGAATTTATCTCCAAGTGATTTCAAGATTCCATAGACTTTTGATTGCGGTATCTTGCTGTTTTCAGCAACATCAGAAGCAGTCAATGGTCCGTGGAGGGTAAGAGCGAGGTATGCCTTTGCCTCGTATTCGCTGAGGCCGAATTCCTTAAGATTTGTAATTAGGTTCTCTCTTAGCATGACAAGACCGATCTTTACACAAAGTTTCACAATAATATTCTCTGCTATATTTTACGAAATCCTCAAAGCTCATCGGATGATTTCTCACTATGTCTCTAAAATCATCAACCATGGTGCAGTAGTCTTCAGAACTCATCTTATCAACTCATTTTCTGCGTCTGTAATCTCTATAACAATAATTAGAATGAACCTTTTTAAACATATCGTCAATTATTAAAGCAATGTTCGACAAAAAAATATATGACTTAACTCCTGATTATTAGTGAATTTTTCCCTGTTTTGTCTGTTTTTCTTCCTTTGGTATGAAAGCCCTGCCACCCTGCCACTGTCCTTGGTATAAGTTAGCTTTTCCTTCTACTGTGTGGAAGACCATGTTGGCAATTCTTGCTCCCATTTCTATCTCGAATTCCTTGTTAGAGGTGTTTATCATTATGAACGAGAATTTGCCTTTGTAACCAGGATCTGTTCTTATGCCCTGTACGACTATGCCACATTTATACAAGGTCGATCTAGGTATAAACCAACCAAACAAATCTTCCGGGGTGTTTATCTTCTCAATTGTGGTAGCAGAATAGACTCTTCCAGGTTTTAGTTTCACTTTATTTGTTTTTCTATTTTCAAATTTCGCAATCAGCTTGAAATCAGGGATTTTTCTCGTATCAATGTGCAAGAAACCTTCCTCATCAGCCATCTCATAGAGCTCTCCTATTCTTATGTCAACTCCGCATCCCTCGAAGTTGACGTCGTTCTCGTCCAGACCCTCTATAAGATTCTTAGTCTTGATCAGTTCTAGAACCTTGTCCACTCCTAAAATCATAAGAAATATTTACAGTAGAATAATTTAAGCTTTCTTCTTCTTTGTTACCCATCTTACGTTTTTAGGCTCTCTTCTTAACCTTATCATGTTGCGTTCGCATTTCTTGCTGCAGAAATAGAACACTTTTCCATCATTACGAATGAGCATAACTCCTGTGCCAGGTTCCATCACTTTATTACAGAATGAGCATTTCATTATCTCACGTCCATAGTTCCCGCAGATTCCATCTCAGTTTCTCTAAGCATCAATATGTCTCCGATTCTAACAGGGCCAAGCACGTTCCTTATAAGAATCTTCCCAGTGTCCCTGCCATCCATGACCTTGCACCTGACCTGGGTTATGCCCTTGATTCCTGTTCTTCCTAACAATTGCACGACCTCTGCTGGAACTGCATCCATCCAATCACTTCTCTTTCGCGATTTCCTCAATGTCCCTCTTTGCGTCTCCCTCTTCTATAATTGCTATCGATGCTGTCGGTACGTCTATGCCTGCTGCCCTGCCTAGCTCGAGCTTGCTCTTGACAGTCGCATAGGGAATCTTCTTTTCGTTGCACAAAGAAGGTAAGTGCATAATCACTTCTTTTGGCTGAACATCGTCCGCTGCCACAACAAGCTTTGCTATCCCTCTCTCGATCGCTTTCGTGGTCTCGTTGGTTCCTATCCTAACTTTGCCAGTGTTCTTTGCAATCTCCACTGCATGCAGAATTTTATCCTCATTCATATTCATCACCTCATTTCATAAGTTCATTTATTTTATTCTATTAGTAAAGTATTTAAACCATGCACCCGCAGCGTCTTTTCACACACATGACATCGCAGTTGGGTCCGAGAATGTTCGATAACGTATCGTTGACGCCCCCAGCTATACCGTCCTTGTTCACGTCGTAATTAACTGTTATTTTGTTAGGATCACTATCGCAGAGATTGTTGCCGGTGTTCAATTTCCTGCATCCTTCATTTATCACGTTCTCTAGAGACAGGGAAGAAGGCGTATAGAGGTATGTTTTCATGCTGATATACATTATTATTAGCACTGCGATGCCTAGGACAATGACCAGAATGTAGCCTAGGAGGCTTTTCCTGATTTTGAAGGATTTTTTCGATTTCATCGTTAAGACGGTCTCGTATTTTTCCTGGGGCAGGTCGAACTTTTCTTTCTCCTTTCTCAGTTTCAAATAAAAATAGAGAAAAACCATCATCGATACTACTCCGCCAAGAACTATCAACAATATGTTGTTGAAAAATATGCCTGCTACAAAGGCTGCCATGCTCACAATGATAATGGACAAATAGACTGCAATCCTCATAGACATCCAATAATATTATTTTGGCCTGTTAGATAAACCTTACTACTAGAAGTATTTTTCTATTAGCTCTTTTTTCATTTCCACTTTCTTCCATTTCCATTTGAGCTCGTCTGATATTTTTTCCATGCATATCATTTGTGAGCAAAATAGAACAAGCCTTTCTTGTCGCATCTTGCAAAGCCTATTCTCTCGAGTTGAACAGTCTGGTTAGGTTTAATCTTAATGATGTCGGGTTCTGCCAGGCCCTCCACCTCTTTTGCGTCAGGCATAACTAAATTTATCTTAGCATTCTTCGAAGAGACCCAGTGTATCTTCGGGACGTCCTTCAGTTTGATGCTCGTCACTTTGGCTTTTTTATCCATTATGATATTGCAAAAGTGCATCAGCCTGACTTCCTTTCCTTTGTACTGGACAAAATCTATCTTATCAACGAATATTTTTTTGGTTACCGGAATCTTTCTATAGATTTTTTTGCCAGGCAGTGAAGGCGCCTTTACAGTTTTTTTCGGAACTTTGCTTAGTGTTATTTCGATAGGTTCTCCTACGAAAAAGAACCTTGGAGAAATAGGATCGATTATTTTCCTGTTCTCGGCAGCAATCATGTGCCACTGTATTTTTGCGTTAGTAGGATTAAGTCCTAGTTTTTCAGCGATTCTGTAATAGGTCTCCTTTGCTATGCCTCTTTTCTTCAAAGCCTTTAACGTGACCAATCTTGGGTCATCCCAACCTTTTATTCTACCTTCCTCGATAAGCTTTCTTATTTCCCTGCCCTGCGTTATCGCTCCCTCTACCTCGAACCTTCCATATTGTATCACTGTTTGTTTTCTAAAGCCTAGCAAATCTTTGATATAGTTTTGAAGATCTAATCTGAATTCAGAACTTCTAAAGATATGGGTTATTCCGCAGAGTTCATCTTCAATAACATTCTGAAAATCATATAGTGGCCAAACATGATATTTTCTACCTTGAAGGAAATGCTCTGCATAGGCGATTCTGAAGATAGCAGGATCTCTCAAAGCTTGATTCAGTGCTTGCATATCGATTTTCAATCTTAAGGCAGCTTCTCCATCTTTATATTTTTTACCGAGCATACCTTTCCACATCTTCAGATTTTCTTCAACACTTATTCCCCTATGCTCGCATTCTATGCCTTCATGCCTTAATCTTCTTGTTTTTTCCACAGAGCAAGTGCAAACATAAGCTTTCCCCTCTCTTATTATTTTCTCTGCATACTCGTACATCTTCGGTATGTCATTGCTTGAAAAAACTATTTTGTCGGGTTTGATGTCCAAATAGTCTAGGACGTCTTCCTTCATCGCGTCCACATATTCTTTCTTAACCTTCTCAGGGTTGGTATCCTCGAATCTTAGAATGCATTTGCCTTTGTACATCTTTGCATACATATAATTTATTAAGAATGATAGAGCATGACCTATGTGATTATACTTGCTTGGTTCAGGAGGAAGTCTTGTGACAACCTTGCCCATCTCAGCGTTTGGCAGAGGTGGTAAGCCTTCTCTCTCCTCTTTCTTCGGTCTCTCTATCTTTCCAAACTTTTCCAATTCTTTTTTCTGCTTTTCCAAAGACCAAGAATTGATTTCCTTTACGATTTTGGAGGTTTCCTTTCCTAGGGTGGCCATGTCTTTTTTTAATTCAGGATTTTCTGCTAAGACCTTTCCCAAAACAGACTGCACGTTGGCCTTGCCATTATATTCTAGAGCATTCAGCAAGGCATGCTTTTTTATCAAATCTTTCATAGCTTAATATTTCAAATGAGAATTATTAATCTTTACCTTTATAGGCCTTAATCATACATCTTAATAGGAATCATTTTTCCATAGGTTCTGAGGTCTCCAGCAACATGTCTCAATAAATATAACTCTTTTTTACTTTCTTCGAGTTCTTTAAGCTTTTCACGGACACTTTGTAATATGTCTGTTGTATCATCCATTCTTACCACCTATTAAATGTTAGATTAGAAATCTTTTTAATCTTAACTTATGTTTATTCCAGCGTATCCGACGATAGCGTCTTTGTTTCTAGAAACTTCAAAGCTGGTTGAATAGTCTATCAGCTCTGCCTTCTTAGCTCCCAAGTCTCTTACAGCAAAAAGCATCGCAGCTATGGCTCCATAACCGCATATGGTCAATCTCTTTTCCTCGCACGTTTTTATCACGTCCACCGGCTTCAGGTTGAGTATGTGATCGATGACTTCCTTATCAATCTCCCTTATCCTCTCCACAACTTTTTTGTCATCTCCTTTGAAGGGTTGATAGTCGTACATTGAACCATAGTGTGTGAAATCGCTGCTCGCCACTATCAGAACCTTTCTGCGCAAGTAAGTAGCAGTCTCAGCTATCTTGGTTCCTATCTCCTTGCAAGTGTCAACATCAAAATAAACGGGATTTATTGATATGGGAACAATCTTAAAGTCTTCGAACCTGTATTGCAGCCATGGTAACTGAACCTCTATCGAGTGCTCTGACCAGTGAGATTTCGGTTCTTCTAATATTATCGAGCCTTTAGATATTTCTTTTACAAAATCCTCGTCAGGCTTTACTAGACCTAAAGGAGTTTTCCACGCTTCTAGAGAAGTAGCAACTTCTCCTGATCCGCTATGGCTTGGTCCCAACAAAACGACATTATCAAAACCATGGGCAACCGAGTTATAAACAGCAGCAGCTGTTTTCCCGCAATAAACATAGCCTGCGTGAGGAGCAACCACACCTATGGTGTTCCTTCTCTCAGGCTTTGTCTTTTCCAAGAACTTTTTAATCAGCTCTCTTAATTCTTGAGCGTCGTCGGGATAGAACTGCCCTGCCACTGCCGGATTCCTTGTTGACATAAAAGAATTAAGGTTTTGAGATTATAAATTTTATTCTTCTTCTTCCTCTTCTGTCCTCTCTCTTTCCTTTGATTCAAATTCCTCAGGTTTATATTTGAACTCTCCGTCTTCTTTTATAATTCCCTTGTTCTTCTGTATCTCTCTTGCCAACAGCCAGTAGACCATTGACAAGGATTTCCTGCCTTTGTTGTTAACAGGTATTATCAAGTCGATGGAAGAAGTTTCATTGGAAGTGTCGCATAAAGTCACGATCGGTATTCTCATTTTAATCGCTTCTTCAATTGCCTGAACATCGACCAAAGGGTCTGTCACCATCAATACTTCGGGCTCATAGTACCCTGGGAAATTGGGGTTGGTAATGGTCCCGGGCAAGAACCTTCCTGTAACAGCCTTTCCATTAACAGCCTCTGTAAACTTTATTACGGGTTTCCATCCAACGGATTTCCTAGAGACGACCATTATCTTGTTGAACCTTGCCAAGAACTTGCCAGCTAACTTTATCTTGCTCTCAATCGTCTGCAAGTCCAAGATAGCCAAACCATCTTCCCTAGTCTTATAAATAAATTTCTTCATCTGTTTGGTTTGCTGTTTAGTTCCGATATGCATACCTGCTGAGAGGTATTCTTCATAAGACATAGCTATTCATTTTATTTAAACATATTTAAATCTTTAATTGTTCCAAAGGCCGCTATTCAATAATTTTAAATACTTATTAGTAGTGAATAATATTATGTACAAAACACAGCTTAAAGTAGGCTTTTTAGTGTTCCTATTCTTATTTCTGTCAATCTTCATAAAGGTAGGTCTGAGCGAGAACAGCAACGTTAACAGCGGATTGGCAAAAATAGAGCCTGCGTTGCTGAACGCGCAGGGCGAGACCTCTGTTATAATAAGCTTCACTAAAAAGCCTCAGAACTACAAGAGCTTCATAAAGTCGCTCGGAGGAAAGATTATCAATGATTACAAATTGATGGACGCCGTTTCAGTGAGGCTTGACGGCAAAGAAATAAGCAAGCTGGCGAACATGGAGAATCTAAAAGGAGTCTACAGAGACTATAACGTGTCAGCTCTTCTTCATGAATCTGCTCCCATGTTATCGGCTGATCAGGTTTGGAACATGGGCATAACTGGCAAGGATGTGAGAGTATGCATTTTAGACACGGGCATTGATTACACTCATCCTGCGCTAGAGAAGAACTGCAAGTATCAGACAGTCCAAGGTACGAACGAGTCTTACATATTACAATCACCTCATAGCTATCCTAACAATTATAACAACACATGGAACATAACAATGCCAGGCTACACTAGCATCTCTGTTCATTTCACGACAATAGAAACAGAGGACGGCTATGATTACGTATATATTAAGGGCGCACAGGGAAATGTTGTTGAAAATTTTAGCGGCATGTATTCTAACAGGTGGACTACGTCTGTCCCAGGAGATACTGTTCAGATAAGCTTGGTTTCTGATGGTAGCGTAAATGATTATGGTTTTTACATTGATCAGGTGCTTAACGGGACGGTCATTGATGGCTGGAACGGCTGCAACAAGATTATAAATGGTTATGACTTTGTTAAAAACGATGGTGATCCTTTTGATTATAATGGCCATGGCACTCACGTGGCTGGTATAGTATCTTCGGACGACAGCTTTTACAGAGGCATGGCTAACGGCACAAAGCTGCTTATTGGAAAGGTCTTAGACTCAAGTGGTGGCGGAGTTGCCTCAAATATCATAAGCGGCATAGATTGGTGCATGAATAATTCTGCTCAAATAATAAGCATGAGTTTAGGCGGTCAGGACTATAGCGGGACGTGCGACGATACTCCCATTTCTCAAGCTGTCATTAATGCTGTTAATAACGGGGCGATAATAGTGGTAGCAGCAGGCAACGAGGGAATAAATGGCATATCCGACCCTGCGTGTTGCAGCAAGGCGATAGCAGTCGGGGCCACTGATAAAAATAAAAAAGTCGTTGGATTCTCAAGCAGAGGACCGGAACTAGATGTCCTAGCCATCGGAGCGAATATAAAATCTACTTGGCCCGGAGGTCTCTTTAATTATAAATCAGGAACATCGATGGCAGCACCTCACATAACCGGGATAATCGCATTAATGCTTGAAAAAAATTCTAGTCTTTCTTATCAAGATGTTTTGAATATATTTAATCAGACATCAGATCCTCCAACAGCATGCTATAGCTGTGATTGGGCTAGTGTTAATTGCCTTGATCCCTATCACTGGCATGATACTCCAGTCCCATGCGATAGGAGCGTAACTGGCGCTGGGATTGTCAATGCTTCCAGGGCAGTGAGTATGGTTTCAAATCACATATCACCGCCTCAATACTCGAATGTCAATGAGCCAGCTGATCCAAGCGTTTATTCTCCGAATGCATCTTATAATTTTAACGTAACTTGGACTGACAGTGTTAACATAAATAGCGTGATACTTCAGTTCAACGGCTTAAACTATACTGACGTAATCAGCCAAGGTAATGTCTATTCAAGAACCTTTTCATCTTTATCAACTAATATTTATCTATACAAGTGGTATGCAAGCGACACTACAAACAATTGGGCATCTACTGACTCATTAAACTTTACGGTCAGTCAAGCTCCCAGAACTTGTACTTTAGCAACTGACAAAGGCTGGTCAAGGACTTATGATGGAACTGCTTCATCAACTTCATGCTCTGTTTCAGCAGGCTCAACTGACGGGACGATGACATTTACAATGAACGGCAGCTCAGCAACATCCCCGGATTTGAGAACAAATGCTGGAACATATGATTATGCTTGTCAATGGACAGGCGGTTCAAATTATTCAGACTGTACTCAACAAAACAGTTTATTAACAATCAGCAAAGCAAACTCAAGCGTTAATCTATTGTTAAACAATCTTAGTCAAGATATTCCAATAGAAGCTGGCAGCACGGCAAATATCACAGCTGTTTTAATGTCAGGAGGAAGCGACATATATCTTTACCAGGACGGCCTACCGATTAATGGTGGGACAAGTCCTTTGACAAATCTAACTGAATACAGCTCGGTTGGAGCTTACAACATAACAGTCGTTTATCCTGGGGACGAGAACTACACTTCCTCGTCTGAAACTCACTTCATAACTGTCCAAAATATAACTCCCCCAACGTATTCAAACGTTGTAGAACCTCCAGATCCGAGCGTGTATAATCCTACAGCTACTTACACTTTCAGCATAAACTGGACTGACAACGTAGCTGTTGACCAGGTTATCATGCAGATGGATGGCATAAACTATACCACTTTGAAGAGTGGAAACACTTACAGCTTGACCTTTGCGTCCTGTCAAAGCTCAACCCCTGTCGGCGGTGGCGGCAGTGGTCATTTCTACCTTACTTCAGTAGGCCCGATAATTCCTTTACTGATGTTGATATCAATATTCCTGTCCTTTTTAGTAAGAATAAAGAAAAAATACAACTATTTATCAATCATCTTGGTTGCTTTAATCATTAACTTGTTTTTTGTATCAGTTTCTGGGGCTGATCCACCATCATGTCTAAGCATAAGGCCTCACAGCTACAGATGGTATGCTAACGATACCTCTGGTAACTGGAACTCAACCAACCCTATGAGCTTTACAATCAACGGGACAGACCCTGTTTCGGTCTACATAATCTCTCCAGAAAATAAAACATACTCAACCAGTTCAGTTAATGTTAATTACTCGATCGACTCTCCTTTTGAAATATCCTGGATTGGATATAGTTTGGATAACAAACCAAATATGACTCTGACAGGAAACACTTCATTAAACTTGGCAGAGGGTTCACATAATATAATTTATTATGCTAATACGACTTGGGGAGTGATGAATAATTCACAGAGGATTTATTTCACAGTATCGTTGCCTAAACCGGATTTGATTATTAGCGACATCCAGACCTCAGGTAACACCATTAGTTACAGTATAAAGAATCAAGGTAATGCCAACGCAGGTTCTTCTTATTCTAACTTATGGGTAGACGGTACTTACAAGACAAATGATTATCTATCCTCATTAACAGCAGGCTCTTCCAGCAATAGGGCTTTCAGTTATAGCTGGACCTGTTCAGGCTCGAGCGACATCATACAGGTCTGCGCTGATGCAAACAACTATATCGTAGAAAGCAATGAGAACAACAATTGCTTGACAAAGACTTTCACTTGTCCAGTCTGCACTTGCACTGCCTGGGTAAACACATATAATTTATGCACAGGCATGGTCAACGGCTGCTACTACAAATACGTTAGAACGTGCACAAATGGTTGTGGTCAGCAATCACAGTGCATCTACGGTGGAAAAGCTCCCTGTGCTATCTAGAAAAATTTGTTAGATTTATATAATATAACAGCGTTATTAATTTATTATGAGAAAGGTTTACTTGGATTATTCAGCTACCACTCCTTTGAATCCAAGAGTTCTAAGAGCAATGCAACCCTATTTTAGCGAGAAGTTTGCCAATACAATGAGTCTTCATGCCATGGGCTTGGAAGCAAAAAAAGCTCTTGAAGATTCTAGGGAAACTGTAGCAAAATTCATAAAAGCTAAACCCGAGGAAATAATATTTAATGGAAGTGCGACTGAATCAATAAATTTTGTATTAAAGGGTGTCGCTTTAGCTAACAAAGACAAGGGAAAGCACATCATAACCTCTTCCATAGAGCATCATGCTGTTATAGAGACTTGCAAATGGCTGGAGAAACAAGGTTTTGAAGTAACCTATCTGCCAGTTGACAAAGACGGCTTTGTAAATCTAATTCAATTGGAGAATGAAATTAGGGATGATACTGTTCTAGTCTCGGTGATGCATGCCAACAATGAGATAGGAACAATAGAACCCATAGGAGAAATAGGAAAGCTATGTTCCAATCACGACGTTTATTTTCATACAGATACTGTTCAGAGTTTCGGCAAGATACCTATTGATGTTAACAAGATGAACATTGATATGCTTTCCGTATCTGCCCACAAGTTTTATGGGCCTAAAGGTGTTGGTGCTACTTTCGTAAGGAACGGAGTAAAGATAGAGCCGTTATTGCATGGAGGAGGACATGAATTTGGTTTAAGATCTTCCACTGTGAACGTTCCAGGCATTGTCGGTCTGGCTAAGGCAGTTGAATTGAGAAAGAAGGAAATGAAATCTGAGGCGTCTACGTTAACAAAGTTAAGGGATGTGCTAATCAAGGGAACTTTAAATATAGAAGAATCTCACTTGAATGGCCACCCTAAAATAAGACTGCCCAACAATACTAATTTCTGGTTTAGCTTTATAGAAGGAGAGGCTTTAGTTGTTGAACTAAGTTCTCACGGCATATACGGATCAACTGGCTCTGCCTGTTCTTCAGCAATTCTAGAACCTTCTTACGTTTTGATGGCCATCGGTTTGAAGCATGAGCAGGCTCATGGGTCATTAAGATTGTCCTTGGGAAAGT
>Ga0315277_10000994_pt1 | contig 42246 bp, 32 predicted proteins | sample YL17G05_15_MG_FD_203695 | JGI IMG/M metagenome (GOLD analysis project Ga0315277, IMG submission 203695) | Sediment microbial communities from Yellowstone Lake, YNP, Wyoming, USA - YL17G05_15 | ecosystem: Environmental > Aquatic > Freshwater > Lake > Sediment | place: USA: Wyoming | collected... | reverse complement strand
GGGATGTCCGAGGCTCCCCAGGCGTGGCGGCGGGCCTGCTGGTAGTGAGCGAAGAAGGTCTTCAGGTAGCTTTCGCTGCGCACGCCGTCGTTGCCCACCGGCAGGAAGATGGGCTCTACGTCCACCTCGCCGCCGAGCTTGAAGAAGCTCTTGAGGAACATGTGCCAGTCCTCGGGCACCACGTCCACGTCCCAGTAGCCGACCTCGCGGGCCATCCGGAAGCTGAGGCTGTAGGTGGACTGGGGAAAGAGCACCCGGTGCTTGCGCGCCAGCCGGGCGAGGTGGTTCAAGCCGCCCAGGCCGTTGGGGACGCGCAGCGGGGCGGGCACGTCCCATATGTTGTTGTACAGGAGGATGGGCGCCTGCCAGAAACGGCGGTAGCGCTGCGGGTTGGTGGCGAACTTGTACGACAGGCAACTGAAGTAGTGCGGATGGAAGAGGGTATCGGCGTCGCAACTGGTGATGGTCAGGTGGTCGATATCGTGGCCCATTTCCTCGACGAGGCGGCGCTCAATGTGGCGGGCGGCCCAGGCCTCGTTGGACGACTTACCGCGCACCTCGCCCGGGATGTTGGCCGGATGGAAGGTGGCGAACATGCCGGCAAAGCTGTCACCGAACTCGCCGTAGAGCTGAAGCGCCTTCTTATGGCAGCCCGGCTCCGCCTCCTCCATCGCCAGGAGAACAAAGAGCTGTTCCCGTGCCACGTCCGACTCCGCCAGCTTTGAGAGGGTGGAGGAGAGCTTGGCAGCGCTCTCTTTGTAGGTAGGGATGAGCACCACGTGGCGAATGTCTTCCCAGCGGAGGTAGGCTTTGCCCCGGGCCCGTGCGTCCTCGTAACGGGCCCGCCAGTCCACCCTCGCATCCCGGCGGAGCAACCGGTAGCCCTTGATGCAGTGAAAAGCGGTGTTGTATGAGCGCCATACCCAGTAGCAGTCGAACCCCACCAGCAGTAGCGTGAGGGGCAGGGGCAAGAGCAAGGCTCCCCACGCCAGCGAGGTGATAAGGAGAAGGGCGGTAGCCAGGGGCAGCACTTCCAGGGCCCGTTGCAGCCAGCGGTCCCTGCGCGAGGTCGGCACGTAGGTCGATAGCGACTCTGGCAGGGGATGGGGGAGGGTGGCTGGCGGCGCGCCTGGGCTGTACGGCGCGGGTAGGTCAAGGATCGCCTCATCCACCGTGAGTGTTGGCACCCTGGTAGGGACGATGAACCCGGAGGCAGACGACCCTGTCTGTGGGGTGACAGGGCTGGGCGCCTCCAGAACCTCGACGCCCGCCCGCGAGCCATTGCCCGAGTGGGGAGCCCGCCCGGAGGGCTGGGGTTCCCACGGTGCCAGATAGGTCGCAGTGGTCGGAAGCGGCTTCAGTGAGGCGTCAGGCTTGCGGGCCACAAACAAGCCCGCGCCTCGCGCCCCGGGGCGGCCCACACGCAAAAAGGTCGCTCCTTGGTCGGACTCGACCTTTCCTTAGCCTGCGGGGTTAGCTGACGGGTTAGGGCGAAAGGCTACCCTTCCCGGTTGCCCGGGATTAACCCCTTCAGTGCTGGGTCCCCCGCCTCCCGCGCCTCCTTGCGGGAGCTCGGCAGTGGGGCTCAACGATGTATCTAGAGCATGCTAGCGCACTACGGCGCACTAATCAAGGGCCTGATTGAGCACGTGTCGGGGAGGTCAGTTGATGGGCATGCCCGCTGCTGCCAGTCCATTCCGGCGCCTCGCCTCCCGGCCGACCGAAGCCGCAACCCCCAGGCCCTACCTAGTACTCCAGACGGTTGGCGGCGATGAGGTCCCGGTACCAGTAGCCGCTCTTCTTGATGATGCGACGCTGGGTGGGATAGTCCACGTACACCAGCCCGAAGCGCTGGCTGTAGCCGAAGGTCCACTCGAAGTTGTCCATGAGGGTCCAGGCGTAGTAGCCGCGCACGTCGGCGCCGTCCTGAATGGCCCGCCCCACCTGAGAGATGTAGTTCCGGTAGTAGCTGACCCGCCGGTCGTCGTTCACGACGCCCTTCTCGTCGGGGCCGTCGCTGTAGGAGCAGCCGTTCTCCGTGATGTAGATGGGCCGTCGATAGTCGTTCCAGATTCGCATGATGGCTTGGTAGATGGCCTCCGGGTATACCTCCCAGCCCATCTCTGTCCGTTCCACGTCAGGCGGGTGAACCACGCGGGTGCCCAGGTTGACGTCCTGGGGGTCGTGAGCAAGCACGCTGCGGGTGTAAAGGTTGATGCCTATGAAGTCAAGGGGGGCCTTCACGATCTCCATGTCGCCCGGCTCCACGTCCAGGCGCTCCAGCGGGCTGCCGCCGACATAGGCATCAGGATAACGGCCGTTCTGGGCGGTCTCCAGGAACCAGACGTTGCCGAAGCCGTGCAGGCGCTCGGCGGCGGCGCGATCCTCCTCGCTGTCACTGGCGGGGTAGACGCCAACCATGTTGAAGGCGCTGCCCACGGCCTCCACCCTACCCGTAGCACGGACAGCGCGAACCGCCAGCCCCTGGGCCAGGTTGACGATGTGGGTGGTCCGCACCGCTATCGAGGGGTCACGGACGCCGGGGGGGTGGATGCCCCACATGTAGCCCAGCACGGTAAAGACCCACGGCTCGTTGAAGATGAGCCAGGTCTTGACGCGGTCGCCCAGGTGCTCCACGGCGGCGGCGCAGTAGTCGGCGAAGAGCTGGGCGATGTCGCGGTTGGCCCAGCCGCCCTGGTCTTGCAAGGCCTGCGGCAGGTCCCAGTGGTACAGCGTCGGCAGGGGGGTGATGCCGGCCGCCAGCAGCTCATCGACCAGCCGGCTGTAGAAATCGAGGCCCTTCTGGTTGACCTGTCCTTTGCCCTCAGGGAAGATGCGGGGCCAGGAGATGCTGAAGCGGTAGCCCTTCAGGCCCAGCTCCTTCATGAGGGCGACATCCTCGCGGTAGCGATGGTAGTGATCGCAGGCCACATCGGCCGTGTCGCCGTCCTTGATGTGGCCCGGCGTGTGACAGAAGCGGTCCCAGATAGACTCGCCCTTCCCATCCTCGTTCCAGGCGCCCTCGACTTGGCACGAGGCGGTGGCGCAGCCCCACACGAACCCCTTGGGGAACTCCACGATCGGCATGTTCGTTCCTCCCTGACTTCGCCGAAGCGGTGATCGGCCGAGCCCTATGGTACTGCCGCCGGCGCCTAGGTAGAACTGAGCGCCCCGGGCTGGCCGGGGGACCGGCCCGCCCCCGGCAAAGACCCGCTTCCGTTCAGTACCGCCCGTGCTCTCGCGCTACCCGCACCAGAGCGAAGATGTTCTCGTCGGGCGTGTCCCGGCCGCACTGATCGCCTGTGGAGAGGACAAACCCTCCGTTCCGGGCTGCGGCGGTGATGCAGCCGCGGGCGGTCCGCTCCACATCCTGAGGCGTTCCAAGCAGCATCACCTCGGTGGTGTGCAGGTTTCCCATGAGAGCGATCCTGGAGCCGTACTTCTCCTTCACTTCGGCCAGGTCGCAGTCGCCCATGGGCGGCGTCTCCAGCGGGTTGATGATGCTGAGGTCCGTCTCCAAAGCGCAGATCTCGACGAGCTGCCGGCTTTTCCCGCAGGCGTGGAGACAGGAGGGGATGCCGGCCTCTTTGGCCATGCGGGTGAGTTCCTTGAGGCTGGGCAGGCTCAGCTCCCGGAAGATGGCCGGCGACTGGAGCGTCCAGAGACCGGAGGCGCCGATGAGAAGGAAGTCGGGCCTGGCGCTGAGGATCATTTCGGCCCGGGTCAGGATGGAGCGCTTCTGCCGCTCGATGACCTCCAGAAGGAGGTCGTGGTGGTCATGGTAGGCGAAGACGACGGTCTCCAGGTCAGCGAACCACTCCACCAGGTTCTGCAAGCCGGGCAGCTCGACCTCGGCGCCGACGGCGCCCAGGTCGCCCATCTCGCGCATCTGCTCCCGGAGCGGCGCATCATCGAAGCCCGTGTATTCGGGAAAGAAGTGGCGAAGCTTGGGGAGGTCGCGTTCGGCGTCCTCGACCCACTTCCTGGTGATGACCGGTGGAACGTCTCTGAGGAAGGTGGTCTCAGCCACCAGGTCGCCCCCCGGCGTGTGGCAGACGGAGCGAATGACGATCTCCTGCTCAGTCCTCCTGACCGTCGCCGTCTCCCACGTGCGCTCGTCCTCGGCCTGGAAGGCGAGGCTTCCGTAGGTGAACCACCCGTCAAAGCCGAAGTAGCGGACGGCATCCACATAGGCCCGCCATAGAGGTGGGTCTCCGTACAGGTAGATGTCCCAGAAGGGCTTGCCGGTGAGGCGGGCCGGGATCATGTTGGAGATATCCGGCGCCACGGGCACCATGTCCGGCTGCTGGTTCCGAAAGGCGGCCAGCATCCTCTCCTTGGGGCTCATCTCGCTGCGCACGCGTCGCACGCCGGCTCCTCCGGCGCAGAGCATAGCAGACCATCCCGCTTAACACCCGCGCGCCTTCGGTCCGACGGGATGTCCGACCTCGCGGTCGCCGGTGCGCTGTGCGGCAGCAAGGCTGCCGCACAGCGCCCTTCTCAAGGGTAGAGGGGGTCCATTTGGCTGTTGCGCCATCGGCCCTGATTGACTAGAGTCTGGTGGGTGTCTGTGACCGCAATGCATAAACACAAGAAGGAGGTCTCATACTATGGGAGATAGACTGAAGGGCCGGGTAGCCATCGTTACCGGGGCAGGACGAGGCATCGGACGCGGGGAAGCTCTGGCCCTTGCCTCTGAAGGCGCCATCGTCATCATCAACGACGTCGGCGGCGGAGTCGACGGGTCGGGGGCCATGAGTGGCCCTGCTGACGACGTGGCGAACGAGATTAAGAAGATGGGCGGCCAGGCCATGGCGAACTACGACAGCATAGTCGAGTACGCCACCGGCGAGAAGCTCGTCAAGCAGGCCCTGGACAACTTTGGCAAGCTGGACATCGTCATCAACAACGCGGGCATCCTCCGCGACCGCATGATCTTCAACATGGCCGAGGAGGAGTTCGACGCCGTCATCTCCGTGCACGTCAAGGGCCACTTCAACCTGATGAGGCACGCCTGCACGTACTTCCGGCAGGCGCGCCAGCCGGGGGTCATCGTCAACACCTCCTCCACGTCGGGGCTGGGGAACGTCGGGCAGACCAACTATGCCGCGGCGAAGGAGGGTATCGTTGGCATGACGCGCACGGTGGCGCGGGAGATGGGCCGCTACGGCGTGCGCGTGAACGCCATCCGTCCCATGGCCGCCACCCGCATGACCCTGAGCGACGACATGCGCCAGCGGGCTGCGCGGGCCGGCGAGGCGGGCATGGCGATGCTCGCCGAGCTGGAGAAGCAGGTGCCGGAGCAGATCGGCCCCTTTGTGGCCTGGCTCTGCACCGATGAGGCGGCCAACATCAACGGCCGCACATTCCTGGTCCGGGCGGGCTACATCGGTCTCTACTCGGAGCCGGAGATCGTAGCCGCTGTGGAGACGGAGAAGCCCTGGACGGTGGACCTGGTCTCTCAGATCGTGCGCAAGCCGGTGACGGCGAACCTGGTGAACGAGTGGCCGCTCCAGCCGCCGAAGGAGTAGGGCCGTTTCCTGCCGGCCGAATGGCAAGTCTGGAGGGGGCGCGTAGCGCCCCCTCCTTCACTGTGTGCTGGCCTCCCGGCTGTCTTCAGCCTGACGTTTAGTTGAGCTTGATCTGGGCCGCCTTGCCGTCCACCAGGGGCTCGGTGGGCGCCGCAGCCGCTCCCAACGCTGCCGTCCCCATACCTACGTTCGTTAATCACTGGCCCTGGTGCGCAACGGGAGAGTGGTCTATCCTGCCGCCGGAGGGAGACGACCGACGCCGGTGCTACAGGTTGGCTGCCGGACGGCCCTGCCCAACAGGGCCGAGCGACCGGCAACCTGCCACAGTAGGGGGTATTGAGATGCGTGCTGACGTTGTGGGGCTGGCCGCTGCCAGCATCGTCGCCTGGGGGACATGGGGGGTCTTCAGCAAGCTGGCCGTCGAGCGGATCGACCAGCAGGTGATGGTGTGGGGCAGTCTCATCGTTGTCCCCGCGATCATCCTCATATTTCTGAGCGCCACCGGCCAGCTTGTCCCGCTACAGATGCATGCCCCCGGCATAACCTTCGCTGCACTGGGCGGCGTTGGTGCGGCGCTGGGCACCGTCTGCTTCTACCTGCTGCTGGCGCGAGAGCGCGCCTCGCTGACCGTGTCCATGACCTCCCTGTACCCGGCGCTCACGGTTGTCCTCTCGGTCCTGTTCCTCAAGGAGCATTTGAATGGCGTCCACGTGCTGGGCATCTTCTTCGCCCTGGCGGCGGTGGTCCTCCTCAGCCGGTGAAAAGCGCCAGTAGGAGCGTGTTGGCCGTGAACCCTGACGACGTGAAGCGACAGCTCAAGCTGCCCGAGGTAAGCCAGATCGGAGTGGTGGTGGAAGACCTGGACCGCGCCGTAGCCTTCTACCAGTCCGTCTTCGGACTGGGCCCGTTCCGCATCCAGGAGGCGGAAGCGCCCAATGTCTGGGACCGCGGCGAGGAGAAACACATCAAGGCCCGGCTGGGCTTCACTGATTTGGGCCAGGTCGAGATCGAGTTCATCCACATTCTCGAGGGCGATAGCTTTCACCTCGAGTTCCTGCGCGAGCACGGGGAGGGCCTGCACCATCTGGGCTTCAAGGTGAAGGACTTCCAGGCCAAGCTGGAGCAGGCGAAGGCCATGGGGTTCGAGGTGCTTCAGACGGGCCCGCTGGGCCGCTTCTATGCCTACCTGGACACCCGCCGCCACGGCGGGATCATCGTCGAACTCATCGAGGACATCGACTGGGGTAGTGCCAGTTCGTAAGGATGTAGCCTGAGCCAAGATGCACGCTCTTCTCGAACCTACCCATAGTATGGGCTTGGCCGGCGGCTGGCAGTTGCGGACAGCGGCCAATGCCGCCAGGGCCGTGCTATAATCGCCCTTGCCTGTCCGGAGCCATTTCCATGCCGCTGTCGGAAGCCCAACGAGACTCGTTCCTGAAAGAGGCGCGGGTAGCCGCCTTGGGTACTGTGGGCGTTGATGGCACCCCACATGTCGTGCCGGTATGGTATGAGTACGCCGGCGGGAGGTTCTACGTCGTCAGCGGCAGCGGCGCGGCCAAGGTAAGACACATCCGCCAGGGCAGCCGCGCGAGCCTGTGCATTGACGACCGGACGGCGCCCTACAAGGCGGTGGTGGTCTCGGGGAAAGCGGTCATCAGCGAGGAGGGCGTGCGGGAGATGGCCTACCGGATCGCCCAGCGGTACCTGGGGCCGGAGGAGGGGGCCAAAGAGGCGGAAACCTGGCTGGCGGCACCCTGCGTCATCATCGAGGTGACGCCGGAAGGACTGACCTCCTGGGACTACGCGCAGGAAGGGTGAGAAGATGGGAACCCATGTCGACTATCCGGCCAGACTGAGAAGGATTCAGGACGGGATGGGCCAGCAGGGTATCGACGTCCTGATCGCCACCAGGTTGTGTACCGTAGGCTACGTATTCGGCGCCTTCGTGCCCTGGCGGGGGGCCGCGGTCATCCCCAGGGAAGGGGAGCCAGAGCTCTTCGTGCTGGCCCTCGACACGGAGCGCGTCAAGGATGACAGCTTCTACAAGAACGTCCAGCCGGTGGGCCCCTTGCCCGGGATGCTCATGTGGGAGCGCATCACGTCATCGATTCAGGCCAAGGGCCTGGAGAAGGCGGCCATCGGCGTCGAGATGGGCCACTCGCCGATCAGGATCGAGACGTTCCTCCTGGCGAGCGAGTACGAGATCCTGCGCAGCAGCTTTCCCCATGCCTCCCTCAAGAACGCGACCGACCTGCTGAATGAGATCTTCCTGCTGAAGGACGAGGCGGAGATCGCGCTCTTCCGGCGGGCGGGCGAGATCTGCGACCTGGGGATGGCGGCAGTGCTGGCAGAGATAGAGGTCGGCATGACGGAGACGGAGGTTGCCGGCATCGCCGAATACGCGATGCGCCAGGCCGGCAGCGAGCTGAACTGGACCTTCACTGGCGGGCAGGAGATAGCTTCTGGCTACCGCACGGCGTACGTTTGGGGCGGCTGCACCCCGCCGACACGGAAACGGATCCAGCCGGGGGACAACGTGGTCATCGACCTGCACTGCATGTATGACCTCTACCTCGGTGACCTGTCGCGGAACGCCATCATGGGGGAACCCACTGCCGAGCAGAAGAAGCTGTCGTCGGCCTTTGTCGCTACCTGCAACCACCTGCTGGAGAGCCTGAAGCCAGGGGTGACGCTCGGCGAAGTGGCGCAGAAGATGGACACCTTCCTGGACGAGATCGGCTACCGCCAGTATGCCCTGCCGGGCTACGGCCACGGCATCGGCATCCTGGGGAACGAATGGTATCCGGCCATCGCCAACTCGACAGCCCCCTACGAGTCGGGGGCTGACCTGCTGCTCCAGCCGAACATGGTGCAGGTCGCGGCCATCGTGCTCAACAAGCCGGGCGTTGGCGGGTTCAGGATGGAGACGCCCGTCCTCATCACCGCGGACGGCCGCGAGCCGCTCAGCAAGACGCCGGTGGAGCCAGCGATCATTCAGGCCTAGCGGCGGGTGGGCGGCCAGGCGTACACGCGTCTATTCTTAACGGGCTGAGGCCCTCGATGCTGTGAGGAGCGGGGGCCGACTATCAGGCAGCGAAGCCGGGGGGTGAGCGACAGTGCCACGACAATTCCAACGCCGATTACTTCTACCAGCCGTGTTCCTCGCCGGTCTCCTCCTGTTGAGCTGCGGTGGGGAGGAGAAGGCCGCTGAGACGCCCGCGGCGACCCAGCCAGCGGGCGCAGGGACGCCAAGCGCCGAGAAGGTGCCGGGCGTCACCGACACCGAGATCCTGCTCGGCACCCACATGCCCATTAGCCAGACGGTGGCGGCGGCGTATGCGCCCATCGCCGACGGGGTACGGGCCTACTTCGAGTACGTCAACTCCCAGGGAGGCGTCAACGGCCGCAAGATCACCTTCCTGGTGGGCGACGACCACTATAACCCCGCGGACGCGGTGGAGGTGGTGCGCAAGCAGGTGGAGCAGGACGGTGTCTTCGCCATCATCTCCGGCCTGGGCGACGCGGGCCACGCTGCGGTCTGGAAGTACCTGGAGGAGCGGGGCGTCCCTGACATGTGGATATCCGGCGGCCTCGTCAAGTGGACGGACCCGGTGGTGAAGAGCCGTTTCCAGGGCAACCCTGACTACCATACCGAGGGGAGGATGCTCGGCCGGTACATCGCGGAGAACTACAACGGGAAGAAGGTGGGCTTGCTGCTGTCGCACGATGAGTTTGGGGTGGACGGCAAGGCAGGGATCCTCCAGGGCCTGGAGGGCAGCGACGTCGAGATCGTGGCGGAGGAGACCTACGAGTCCACCCAGTGGGACGTCACCGCCCAGACGCAGCGGCTGAAGAACGCCAACCCCGATCTGGTAGTCGCCTACGCCATCCCGCCCCCCGCCGCCAACCTGGTCAAGGTGGCGCGAGAGGTTCTCAACTGGGACGTGCCCGTCCTGGTCTCCGGTGTCAGCGTGAGCGACATATTCATCTCGCTGGCCGGCGCGCAGAACGCGGAGGGCGTGGTCAGTGTCGTCTTCGCACGGCAGGTCTACGACACGCAGGACCCGGGGGTCCAGCAGCACATCCAGATCATGGAGCAGTTCGGCCAGGGCGTGCCGGCGAGCAACTTCACCCTCTACGGCCAGGTGATGGGAGAGCTGATGGTCGAGGCCCTGAAGAACGCGGGCCCGAACCTGACGCGCGAGAGCCTGGAGGACGGCGCCGAGGCCATTCGCGACTGGTGTTGCTCCGTGTGCATTGTGCCGGTGAACCTCAGCCCCACCGACCATCGCCCCTTCGAGGTGGAGGTCTACAACAGAGTCGAGAACGGCAAGTGGGTAGAGTTCGGCGAGCCGGTCAACTTCGAGTCCACGCCGGGCAAGGTCGTCGGCTGCAAGGCCGGAGGAGAGCCTGTCTACGCCGGCGAAGGGGAGTGATGCCGGGCGGGGCGCGGGACCGATTGTCAGGGCAGCATAGGCAAGGGGGGTGTATGACAGTGCTACCACAATTCCGACGCGGATTACTTCTACCAGCCGTGTTCCTCGCCGGTCTCCTCCTGTTGAGCTGCGGTGGGGAGGAGAAGGCCGCTGAGACGCCCGCGGCGACCCAGCCAGCGGGCGCAGGGACGCCAAGCGCCGAGAAGGTGCCGGGCGTCACCGACACCAAGATCCTGCTCGGCACACATTTCGCCATGAGCCAGTCGCCGGCCGCGGCCTATGCGCCCATCGTCGACGGCATGCGGGCCTACTTCGAGTACGTCAACTCCCAGGGGGGCGTCAACGGCCGCAAGATCACCCTCCTGGTGGGCGATGACCACTTCAACCCGGCAGACACGGTGGAGGTGGTGCGCAGGCTGGTGGAGCAGGACGGCGTCTTCGCGATGGTGTCCGGCCTGGGCGACACTCCCCATGCCGCCGTCTGGAAGTACCTGGAGGAGCAGGGGGTCCCTGACCTCTTCATAGGCGGCGGCATCATCAAGTGGACGGAGCCGGTGGTGAAGACCCGCTTCGGCGGCAACCCCGATTACGATACCGAGGGCAGGATGCTCGGCAAGTACATCGCCGAGAACTACAACGGGAAGAAGCTGGGCCTGCTGCTCCAGAACGACGAGTTCGGGGAGGACGGCAAGGCGGGGATCCTCTTGGGTCTGGAGGGCAGCGACGTCGAGATCGTGGCCGAGGAGACCTACGAGCCCAGCCAGTGGGATGTCACCGCCCAGGCTCAGCGGTTGAAGGCGGCCAACCCCGACGTAGTTTTCGTCCAGGCCATCCCGCCGCCGGCTGCCAGTATGGTCAAGGTCTCGCGGGAGATCCTGAACTGGGACGTGCCTATTGTGGTCACCGGCGTTGACGTTACCGACATATTCATCTCCCTGGCCGGCTCCGAGAACGCAGAGGGCGTGGTCAGCGTCGTCTTCGCCACGCAGGCCTATCACACGGAAGACCCTGGGGTGCAGCAGCACATCCAGATCATGGAGCAGTTCGGCCAGGGCGTGCCGGTGAGCAACCTCACCCTCTACGGTCAACTGGTCGCCGAGATGACGGTGGAGGCGCTGGAGAACGCAGGCCCCAACCTGACTCGGGAGAGCCTAGTGGAGGGCGCCGAGGCCATCCGAGACTGGTGCTGCTCCGTGTGTCTGGTGCCCGTGAACTTCAGCCCTACCGACCACCGCCCCTTCGAGATGGAGGTCTACATCAGGGTGGAGGATGCCAAGTGGGTGGAGTTCGGCGAGCCGGTCAATTTCGAGTCCACGCCGGGTAAGGTCATTGGCTGCAAGGCCGGGGGAGAGCCTGTCTATTCCGGCGAAGGGGGATGATGCCGGTTGAAGCAAGGTGGGCCAGCAGTTCCATCTCCTGTGCTAGAGTGCGCCATGTAGGCCTAGCCTGGGTTTGGGCGGTCAGGCCTCTGGTTCTTGAATCACAATGGGCGGACACGCAGGGCGAAGCGAGGGAGTAGCTGTGTAAGCGGCACAGGCAAGGGGGTGTGTAACCATGCTACCAGGATTGCGACGCGGATTCCTTCTGGCAGCCGTAGTTCTCGCCGGTCTCCTTTTGTTGAGCTGCGGTGGGGAGGAGAAGGAGGTCGGCAAGACGCCTGTGTCCACCCAGCCAGCGGGTGCCCAGACGCCGGGCGCGGAAAAGGTGCCGGGCGTAACGGACACCGAGATCATACTGGGGGCCCATTTCCCCATCAGCCAGACGCCAGCGGCGGCCTACGCGCCCATCGCCGACGGCTTGCGGGCCTACTTCGAGTACGTCAACTCTCAGGGAGGTGTCAACGGCCGCAAGATCAAGTTCATCGTGGGCGATGACCACTTCAACCCGGCGGACGCGGTGGAGGTGGTGCGGAAGCTGGTGGAGCAGGACGGCATCTTCGCCATGGTCTCCGGTCTGGGTGACGCGCCCCACGCCGCCGTCTGGAAGTACTTGGAGGATGCCGGCGTCCCTGACATGTTTGTGTCCGGCGGCCTCGACAAGTGGACGGACCCGCTGGTAAGGACCCGTTTCCAGGGCAACACGAACTACGGTACCGAGGGGAGGATGCTCGGCCGGTACATCGCGGAGAACTACAACGGGAAGAAGCTGGCTTTGCTGCTGGAGAACGACGAGTTCGGAGAGAACGGCAAGGAAGCAATCCTCGAGGGCATAGAGGGCAGCGACATCCAGGTCGTGGCGGAGGAGAGGTACGAGACCACCCAGTGGGACGTGACCGCCCAGGCGCAGCGGTTGAAGGCGGCCAACCCCGACGTTATCTTCGTCCAGGCCATCCCGCCGCCTGCCGCCAGTCTGGTCAAGGCAGCCCGCGAGACCCTGAGCTGGGATGTGCCCATCGTGGTCACGGGCGTGGTCCAAACCGACATATTCATCCAGTTGGCGGGCGCACAGAACGCGGAGGGTGTGGTCAGCGTGGTCTTCGCCAGGCAGGTCTACCAGACGGATGACCCCGGGATCCAGCGACACATCCAGATCATGAAGGACTTCGGCCAGGGCGTGGAGGCGTCCAACTTCACCCTCTACGGCGCCGCCATGGGCGAGCTGATGGTGAAATCGCTGGAGAACGCGGGGCCGAACCTGACCCGGGATAGCCTGATAGACGGCGCCGAGGCCATCCGCGACTGGTGCTGCACATTGTGCCTGACGCCTGTGAACCTCAGCCCCACCGACCACCGTCCCTTTGAGATCGAGGTCTACAACAAGGTGGAGAACGGGAAGTGGGTGCCGTTCGGCGAGCCAGTGAATTTCGAGTCCACGCCGGGCAAGGTCATCAGCTGCAAGAACGGGGGCGAGCCCGTCTACGGCTCGGAGTGATGCCGGTCGAGGTGGATGCGGCCAGCGGGTCTATCTCCATTGCCGCAGTCCGCTGTGCCGACCCAGGTTGAGCTTGGGCGTCTAGGGGTCTGTGTCCGGACGTGCTGGGCGGTGGTGCCAGGCGGAGGGAGGGGATGACTGCGAGGGCGGCTCAAGGGGGGTGACAATGCTACCAAGATTCCGACGCAGATTTCTCCTGTTGGTTGTCTTCCTCACTGGTCTCCTCCTGCTGAGCTGTGGTGGTGAGGAGGAGGAGGTCAGCAAGACGCCGGCGGGCACCCAGACGCCGGGCGCCCAGAAAGTCCCGGGCGTCACGGACACGGAGGTACTGATTGGGGCCAATTTCCCACTAAGCCAGTCGCCGGCGTCATCCTACGCCGTCATTGCCGACGGCATGCGGGCCTACTTCGAGTACGTCAACTCCCAGGGGGGCGTCTACGGCCGCAAGATCACCTTTCTGGTGGGCGATGACCACTACAACCCGGCCGATGCGGTCGAGGTGGTGCGCAGGCTCGTCGAGCAGGACCAGGTTTTCGCCATCGTCGGCGGCCTCGGCGACCCAGCCCAGCTCGCCGTCATAAGATATCTGGAAGAGAAGGGTGTGCCCGACCTCTTCCTGGGCGGTGGCGTCGTGGAGTTCAGCAAGCCGGTGGTGAAGACGCGGATCGCCATGGCGTGTGACTACGAGACAGAAGTAGAGATAATGGCGGGCTACATCAAGGAGAACTACGGCGGGAAGAGGATGGGCATCGTCTATCAGAGCGATACCGCCGGCACCTCCGGCATGGAGATGATCACCGAGGCGATGAAGGACAGCGACATCCAGATCGTCTCCAAGCAAGCGTACGACTGGGGCCAGTTCGACCTCACCACGCAGATGCAGCGGCTAAAGGCTGACAGCCCCGACTTCGTTAGCCTCATGGCTAACCCCGGGGCGGCCGCTAGCGCGATCAAGGTCGCGCGCGAGGTTCTCAATTGGGACGCGCCCATCATTACCAGCGCCGTTTCCGCGGTTGAGTTCACGATAGACCTGGCAGGCGCCAAGAACGCTGAGGGTATTGTCAGCCTGACCACCGGCAAGATGATATCGGAGGAGGACGACCCCGGCGTGCAGCGCCATATCGAGATCATGAAACAGTTCGCTCCCAACGTGGCGCCGAGCTCTCTGACCGAGTACGGCATGACTGTCGCCGAACTCTTTGTCCAGGCGCTGAAGAACGCCGGCCCGGACCTGACCCGCGAGAGCATCGTGGAGGGCGCCGAAAGCATTCGCGACTACTGCTGTCTCGCTTGCCTGGTGCCTGCGAACCTCAGCCCAACCGATCATCGAGCGTCGGAGACTCTGTGGTTCGAAAGGGTTGAGAACGGCAAGTGGGTGCGGTTTGGCGAGCCCGTGAGCCACGAATCGACGCCTGGCAAAGTCGTCGCCTGCAAGGGCGCGGGAGAGCCTGTCTACGCTGGCGAAGAGGAGTGATGCCGGTTGAGGCTGGTCAGGCGAGCGGCAGAGGGAGAGAATGACTGGCAGGGCGGCGGGGCAAAAGGGTGTGTGACGATGCTATCAAGATTGCGACGCGGATTCCTTCTCGCAGCCATACTCCTAGCCGGTCTCCTCCTGTTGAGCTGCGGTGGGGAGGAGGAGGTCAGTAAGACGCCGGCAGCGACCCAGCCGGCGGGCGCTGAGACGCCGGGCGCCCAGAAAGTCCCGGGCGTGACGGACACGGAGATCTTACTTGGGGCCCATTTCCCATTAAGCCAGAGTCCGGCGGCGACGTACGGCGCCATCGCCGACGGCATGCGGGCCTACTTCGACTACATCAACTCCCAGGGAGGCGTCTACGGCCGCAAGATCACCTTCCTGGTGGGCGATGACCACTACAACCCGGCGGATGCGGTCGAGGTGGTGCGCAAGCTCGTCGAGCAGGACCAGGTTTTCGCTATCGCCGGCGGCCTCGGCGACCCGACCCACGCCGCCGTGACAAGATACCTGGAAGAGGAAGGCGTGCCCGACCTCTTCCTGAGCAGCGGAATCGCGAGGTTCACCGATCCGGTGGTGAAGACCCGCTTCGCCACGACGCTTGACTACATGACAGAATCGAGAATGCTGGTGGACTACCTGATAGCCAACTACAGCGGGAAGAGGCTGGGCATCCTCTATCAGAGCGACGAAGGCCTCACGTCCGAGATGGAGAGGACAACTGAGCTGCTCAAGGACAGCGACATCCAGATCGTCTCCAAGCAGCCGTACGACTTCGGCCAGTTCGACCTCACCGCGCAAATGCAGCGGATGAAGAACGACAATCCCGACCTTGTTGTCCTGATGGCTAACCCGGGCGCGGCCGGTAACGCGATCAAGGTCGCGCGAGAGGTTCTCGGTTGGAATGTGCCCTTTGTCGCCTGCGCTGTGTCCGCCGTTGAGATAACGATAGCCCTGGCAGGCGCCAAGAACGCTGAGGGTACTGTCAGCATCACCACCGGCAAGATGATATCGGAGACGGACGACCCCGGCGTGCAGCGCCAAATCGAGATCCTGAAGCAGTTCGCGCCCAACGTCACGCCGAGCAGCCTGATCGAGTACGGCATGACTGTCGCCCAACTCACGGTCGAGGCGTTGAAGAACGCTGGCCCGAACCTGACCCGCGAGAGCGTCGTGGAGGGCGCCGAAAGCATTCGCGACTTCTGCTGCCTCGGTTGCCTGGCGCCTGCGAACCTCAGCCCAACCGATCATCGAGTGTCAGAGACTGTGTGGCTCGAGAGGGTCGAGAACGGCGAGTGGGTGCGGTTCGGCGACGCTGTGAGCTACGAATCGACGCCCGGTAAAGTTGTCGCCTGCAAGGGCCTGGGCGAGCCCGTCTACGCCGGCGGAGGGGGGTAACGCCGATCGAGGCCCCCGGTCTAGCCTGAGTTCAGACCGTCGCGAGGGACCACGTCCAGAAGCGCAGCGGCTGGCGATGCCAGGAGGAGGTACAGAGATGTCTATCCCCATAGAACAGGTGCGTGATCTGTTCCCGGCAGCCAAGAATACTACCTACTTCGCCAACAACGGCCTCGCCCCGATGCCAACGCCGGTCACCCAGGCGATACGTGACGCGCTCGAGGGCCTACAGGGGGCCGGCGTGGCGGCGACGCTGCTCGCTGGCCCGCAGGTGGCGAAAGACGCCCGCGCTAAGACGGCCCAACTCCTGGGCTGCGACGTGGACGAGGTCGCCTTCTCCCGGAACACCAGCGAGGGGATAGTCTGGACCGCCGATTCCATCCGCTGGCAGCCAGGGGACGAAGTGCTCCTCTACCAGGGTGAGTATCCTACCGTCGTGTACCCCTTCATGATGAAGGAGAGCGAGGGGGTGAAGGCGGTAATAAAACCTATGGAGGAGCGCCGAGTTACCCCGGAGATGGTTGAGCGCGACCTCTCGCGACGCACGCGGCTGCTGGCCATCAGCTTCGTTCAGTTTGACTCCGGCTTCCGCGCCGACCTTAAGCGGATCAGCGCCGTCTGCCGAGCCAACGGGACGCTCCTGCTGGTAGACGCCATTCAGGGACTCGGGGCGCTACCGCTCAACGTCCGGGACTGCGGGATCGACTTCCTGGCTGCCGGCACCCACAAGTGGCTCTGGGGGCTCCAGGGGCTCGGGATCTACTACGTCCGGCGGGAGCTGCTCCCCGAGCTGCGGCCGCTGCACATCGCCCTCGGCTCCATGGTGCACGGCGACGACCCCGAATACCCGAACCAGGAGTACGTCTTGGACGTGAAGAAGGACGCCTCCCGGTTCGAGGAGGGGAGCCACAACTACATCGGGCTTGTGGCGCTGAACGCTGCCCTGGATCTCATTCTTGAGATCGGGGTGGAAGCCATCGCCGCCCGGATCAAGGGGCTGACGGACTTCATGCTCGCCGGCGCCGTCGAGCGTGGGGGAGAGGTGGTCTCGCCCCGGGGCCCCGGCGAGTGGTCTGGGATCGTGCTCTGGCGGCCGCCCGACCGTCGCCCGGCGAAAGAGATCGTCCCTGCCATGCACAGCGAGCTGATCGTGCTGGGCGAGCGGGAGGATTGCGTCTGGGCCGGTATCAACGCCTACAACAACGAGGAGGACGTAACCCGCGTCCTTCGGTTCCTGGACTGAAGGGGCTGCCGCGAGCAGCCGGTGCGGGTCGGTTTCTGTGGCCCCCGTCGGCGCGCGGGGCGTGCGCCGGGGCGCTCGGGCTGTCGCCATAGCAAGGAGGAAGGCCATGAAGATCATCGTGCTGGGCGGTGCCGGCGACGTGGGCAGCCGGACCGTCGAGGACCTGGTGCTCTCGCCGGATGTGGAGAGGGTGACCATCGCCGACCGAAACGCGGCGGCCGCCGACAAGCTGGCAGCGACGCTACGGGGCCGTGGCGCCCAGATCGATGTCCACCCGCTCGATGCCAGCGACCAGCGGGCGCTGGTCGAGGCGATGCGCGGGCATGACATTGCTGCCTCAACACTGGGACCGTTCTACCGCTTCGAGACGAAGCTGGCGAGCGCTGCCATTGAGGCTGGCGTCGACTACACGAGCATCTGCGACGACTGGAGCGCTGCCCAGGCGGTGCTAACCGAGTGCGACGAGCCGGCCCGTCGCGCCGGCCGTATCGTCCTCACCGGCCTCGGGACCAGCCCTGGCGTCACCAACGTCGGCATCCGCTACATCGCGGGCCAGCTCGACCGCATCCGGCGGGTGGACGTCAACGTCTTCCAGCCTCTCAATGCCGGCGGTGGCGAGGCGGTGCTCAAACACATGCTCTTCATCATCAGCGGCCAGGTGGCGGCCTGGCGCGAGGGCAAGCAGGTGATGCTGCCGGCCTGTAGCGAGGCCCGTATCGTGGAGTTCCCGCGCTACGGTCGCATCAAGGTGTGGAACATGGGCCACACCGAGCCGGTCACCATCCCCCGCTTCATCTCCGGGCTGGAGGAGTGCAACTTCTTCATGGGCTTTGGGCGTGGCGCCGGCCTGGTCGTGTGGCCGGCCCGGCGGGGCCTGTTCGGCAGCGACAGGCGTATCGACCTGGTGGCTCGTCTCATGGCACCCCTTGAGCGCCTGACCTCCGGCCGGGAGCCGGCGCTGGGGGCCGTTCGCGTCGATGTGTGGGGCGAGAAAGGTGGGGAGAGGGTGCACCACATGATGTGCGGCATCGGGCAGATGCGCGAGGCCACCGGTCTCTCCCTTTCCGTGGGCACCCAGATGCTCGCCCGCAGGGAGATCGTGACGGAGGAAGGCGGCGTGTACGCGCCGGAGGCCTGCCTGAAGCCAGAGGTCTTCCTGCCGGCGGTGAAGGCGAAGGGAATCGAGGCCTACGAAGACCTGGCCATGACGAAGCCGATTCTCTAGTCCTCCTCGCGGCGGACCCGGGCATAGGCCCTAAGGGCGCGTTCGGCGCTGCGAAAGCTGGGGATGCCCGCTCGTGCCAGGGCGCGGTCCACAGCCGGGTCGCCTGGGCCGAAGGCGACCTGGAGGATGGGCTTGGCCGTTGCCCGCGCCAGGCGGGCCATGCCCTCGATGTGGTCCTTCCACCCTCCGCCCCGCGCGGCGCCCCCGATGACCACGACGGCGTCCACGCCAGGGTCGCCGATGGTTGTCTCCACGGCGCCACGATACGTCTCGGCGACGCCGCCCAAGACAAGCCCGACGTCCACGGGATTGCGCACGCTGGTGCCGGCGCTGCCGATCGCCTCACGCAGGTGTGCCTGTGTCTCCGGCGAGAGCGCCGCCAGCTCCAGGCCGGCCTCCTCGCAGGCGTCCGCTGCGGAGACCGCCGGCCCGCCCGGCCCGGTGACGATGGCTATGCGGCGACCGGTCGGCCGGCCGAGGTGGCGCAGAGCGACCAGCATGTCGAGCAGTTCCTCCAGGTCACCCGCCTGGAGTGCTCCGGCCTGGCGCAGCAAGCCGGACCATACCTCCGCCTCGCCCGCCAGGGAGCCCGTGTGTGAGCTGGCGGCCCGCGCGCCGCTCCGGGTGCGCCCTACCTTCCAGACGACCAGGTGCTTGCGGCGTCCCGCCTCGGCGAGGGCGCGCCAGAGGCGTCGGCCGTTCTTGGCGCCCTCGATGTAGGCAGCGATGATCTCCGTCTCGGGGTCCTCCGCCAGGTACTCCAGGAAGTCCGAGATGTCCAGGTCGGCCTGGTTGCCCACGCTGATGACCTTGCTGAAGGCGAGGCCGCGCTCCGTGCCGCCCCACACCAGGCCGTTGCTCAAGGAGCCGCTCTGTGAGACGAATGCGATGGGTCCCTGCTCGGAAGGCATGGCTGGGAAGCTCCCCAGGCCGCTTTTCGGGACGTAGACGCCCATGCAGTTGGGGCCCAGCAGCCGCAGCCGCCCGCGACGGGCCGCGGCCACAAGCTCGGCTTCTCGCGCGCGACCTTCCTCTGTGCCCAGCTCAGAGAAGCCGGCCGTAAAGACGACGGCCACCCTCACGCTCTTCTCGGCGCACTCCCGCACCACCGAAACCGCCGCCGCCGCGGGCACCACGATGATGGCCAGGTCCACCGCCTCCGGCAGGCTTGTCACCGATGGGTAGCACGGCAGCCCCAGGATCTCCTGGGCGTTCGGGTTGACCGGGTAGATGCGCCCGCGGTAGCCGGGGTCGAGGAGGGCCTGCAGGAAGAGCTGGCCGGGCCGAGGGGTGCGAGGGACACCCACCACGGCCACCGACTCGGGCTCGAAGAGGGCCTGAGCCGGCAGGCCCAGGCCCTCTGTGCTGACGCCGTCGGAAGGGCGAGGCATTGGCAAGTACTCCACGTCGAGGTGAGCGGGCGCCATCAGCGCCGTCAGATGGACGGCGGCCACATCATCCCTGGGCAAGCCGCCAGTGTCAACTTGCGTCTTCTCGCCGTCGCTTCCTGTACTCACCACTGCCTTTCGAGCTAAACTTCCTGCGCAGCGACGGCGTGTTCACACCGTACGAGACAGTACGCAGGAGGGCGCATGGATCCGAAGGGCAAAGTTGCCGTCATCACGGGAGGCGCCTCCGGCATTGGCCTGGCGGCCGCTAAGCTGCTGGCAGCAAACGGTGCCCGGGTGCTCATCGCCGACCTGCTATCCGATACCGGCGCGGCGGCGGTGCGCGACATCGAGGCGAGCGGTGGCGAGGCACGCTTCGTCCAGATCGACGTGACGCGACGCGGGGACCTGGAGAGGATGCTGGACTACGCCGTGGAGCAGTTCGGGCGCATTGACATCGTCGACAACAACGCTGGCATCTCCGAGATCGGGCTGGACTTCTTCGCGCCTGGATCCGACGTGTGGGAGAAAACGCTGGCGATCGATCTGGAGGCCGTTATTCGCGGCACCCAGCTCGCGGTCCAGCAGGTACGTCGACAGGGCGGCGGCGGCGTGGTCATCAACACCGCCTCGATGGGCGGCCTGATACCGATGGCGATCAGTCCCGTCTACGCGGCGAGCAAGGCCGGCGTCATCCACTTCACCCGCTCGCTCGCCTACCTCGCGGACGAGGGCATCCGCGTCAACGTCATCTGCCCAACGTTCACCGATACGGCGCTCGTGCGCCAGCACGGCGACGTGATCGTCGAGCAGATGAAGCGGGAGGTCGGCGGCCTGCTTACGCCGGAGCAGGTGGCCGAGGGCGTGCTGGAGCTGATCCGCGACGACTCCCGCGCCGGGGCGGTGATGCGCGTCACGGTGAGGAAGGGCATCGACTACATCTTCGAGCAGGACCGGCCGGCCTAGCCCCGCTCACCTCATTGTGGCAGCCGCAGCATGGCGCCCGTACTGGCCGAGGTCACCAGGGCTGGGCCTCCTCCGTAGCGGCGACCTTCTCCGCCGGAGGCGGACCCGCCTATGGCGGGAGGTCGCCACGTGCCTCACCCACGAAAAGCCCGTGGCGAGCTGAAGCTCGCCCCTACGGCGGCTCCTCCTCTACACTTCATTGTGGCACCCTCAGCACGGCGCGCGTACTGGCCGAGGTCACCAGGGCTGGGCCTCCTCCGTAGCGGCGACCTTCTCCGCCGGAGGCGGACCCGCCTATGGCGGGAGGTCGCCACGTGCCTCACCCACGAAAAGCCCGTGGCGAGCTGAAGCTCGCCCCTACGGCGGCTCCTCCTCCACACCTCATTGTGGCAGCCGCAGCACGGCGCCCGTACTGGCCGAGGTCACCAGGGCTGAGTAGCGCTTCAGGTAGGCGGCCACGTCTCGCTTCAGGGGAGGCTTGGACCATCGCGCCAGCCGCCGGTCGATCTCCGCCTGCGGCAGGTCGACGTTGAGGGTCCTCTGCGGGATGTCGATCTCGATCATGTCGCCCTCCGCGACGATGGCCAGCGGTCCGCCCTCCATGGCCTCCGGCGAGATGTGGCCGATGGCCGTGCCCTTGGTCGCGCCCGAGAACCGTCCGTCGGTGATGAGCGCCACCTCCCCATCCAGCTTCCTGGCGACGATGGCCATGGTGGCAATGAGCATCTCCCTCATGCCGGGCCCGCCCTTGGGCCCCTCGTAGCGGATGACCACCACGTCGCCGCTCTTGATGGCGCCGCCGAAGATGGCCACCACGGCCTCCTCCTCGATGTCGAAGACGCGGGCCGGACCCCGGTGCTTCAGCATCTCCGGCCGCACGGCCGACTTTTTGACCACCGCGCCCTGCGGCGCCAGGTTGCCGTAGAGAATGGCCAGTCCGCCCTCGGCATCGTAGGGGTTGTCGATCTCCCTGATGACGTCGCGCCTCTTGATGCGGGCGGCCTCGGCGAGCTGCCCCACGTTCCGGCCGCTGAGGGTCGTGGCGTCCAGGTGTATCAGGTCTTTCGAGGCCAGCTCCTTCATGACCGCCTGGATCCCCCCGGCCTGGTAGAGGTCCTCCAGGTGGTGGCGGCCTCCCGGGCTGAGGTCGCACAGGCGCGGCGTGCGCCGCCCGATGCGGTCGAAGGTATCGAGGTCGAGGTCCACTCCGGCCTCGGCGGCGACGGCCATGAGGTGGAGGATCGTGTTCGAGGAGCCGCCGATCGCCATGTCCACGGCGATGGCGTTCTCGAAGGCTTCCCTGGTCAGGACGCTCCTGGGCGTTATCTCCTCTTTGAACAGCTCCATCACCCTTGTGCCGGTGTACTTAGCCAGCTCCCTCCTCTTGCCGTAGACGGCGGGGATGGTGCCGTTGCCGGGTAGGGCGAGCCCCAGGGCCTCGGCCATGCAGTTCATGCTGTTGGCGGTGAACAAACCCGCGCAGGCGCCACAGGTGGGCGCCGTTGCCTCGAGATAGTCCTCTCGGTCCTCCTCAGAGATCTCTCCGCGCTGCACCATGCCGACCAGATCGGCGAGGTTGCTCACGTCGACGGCCTGACCCTGGAAGCAGCCCGCCAGCATGGGACCGCCGCTGATGAGAATGGCCGGGACATCCAGCCGGGCCATGGCCATCATCATGCCGGGGGTGATCTTGTCGCAGTTGGTGACCAGCACCATGGCGTCCAGGGCGTGCGCCAGCATCATCGCCTCGATGGAATCGGCGATGAGCTCCCGGCTCGCCAGCGGGTAGCACATGCCAGCGTGGCCCATGGCCAGGCCGTCGCAGATGGCGATGCTGGGGAACTCAAAGGGGGTCCCCCCGGCGGCGATGATCCCCTCCCTGGCAGCGGCGGCGATCTCGTCCAGGTGGACGTGGCCGGGGACGAGCTCGTTCTGGGAGTTGACCACGCCCACCAGAGGCCTGGCTATCTCCTCCCGTGTCCTGCCCATGGCCAGGAGGAAAGACATGCGGCCCTTTACGGCGTCGCTGCGCATCGCACTAACTCCTTTCGAGGCGTGGGTCGGCCGAAGCGCGGTCGCTGCGGCGCGGGCGCCCGATGGGTGAAGAGGAGCGCTTCCTCCTCTGGGGCCTCGCGCCTTCTTTCTTGGCTCCGGCAGCGCCTTCCTCAGGAAATTCCTTCAAACATTCCGCGAACTCGCGCAGGCGCTGGTCAACGCGATGGCCTACGGTGCCTTCCGGGAACTGGCCATCGGGGCCGCGCTTCCCTGCCGGCACGCCGGTGAGAACCTCGATGCCCTCATCGATGGTCTTGACCGGCCAGACGTGGAACCTCTTCGATTTCACGGCCTCCACCACGTCCTCGCGCAGCATGAGATTCTGCACGTTGCTCTGGGGGATGATGACACCCTGCTCGCCTGTCAGCCCCTTGGCCTGGCACACGTCAAAGAAGCCCTCGATCTTCTGGTTGACCCCGCCGATGGCTTGGAGTTCGCCGGGCTGATTCACCGAGCCCGTGACGGCGATCCCCTGCTTGACGGGCAGGCCCGACAGCGCCGAGAGAAGGGCGAAGAGCTCCGCCGAAGAGGCGCTGTCGCCTTCGATCCCCTCGTAGCTCTGCTCGAAGACGAGCCGTGCCGCCAGCGTCAGCGGCTTGTCCTGCGCGTATTCCTGGGCGAGGTAGCCGCTCAGGATCAGGACGCCCTTGCTGTGGATCGGCCCGCCCAGCTCGACTTCGCGCTCGATGTCGATGACACCCTCGCGCCCCGGCCCCACGCTGGCTGTGATCCGGCTGGGTTTGCCGAAGAGATAGTCGCCCAAGCTGAGCACCGAAAGCCCGTTCACCTGTCCTACCGCCTGGCCAGCCGTGTCGATCAGCAGCGTCCCGCGCGCGATCATCTCTTGAATGCGCTCCTGGATGAGATTCGAGCGATAGAGCTTTTCGTCGAGGGCCTTGCGCACGTGTGCCGCGCTGACGTAGGGGGCGCCGTCCTGAAGCGCCCAGAAGTGGGCCTCGCGGATGACATCAGCCAGGGCTCCAAAGTGGGTCGAGAGCTTCTCCTGGTCCTCTGCCAGGCGCGAGGCGTGCTCCAATAGCTTCGCCACCGCGCTGGCGTCCAGGTGCTTGAGCTTCTCCTTGTGACAGAAAGTGGACAGGACGGCCAGGAAGTCCTGGACGTTCTCCTCGTCGCGCGCCATGCGGGTATCGAAGTCCGCCTTCACCTTGAAGAGCTCGGAGAACTCGTCGTCGGAGGCGTACAGAAGGTAGTACAGTAGCGGGCTCCCAACCAGCACGACCTTGACGTCGAGCGGGATCGGCTGGGGCCGCACGCTCTTGGTGGCCATGAACCCCAAGCGCTCTCCTGGCTCCTCGATCTCTATCTCCCGGCTGCGTAGCGCCCGCTTCAGGCCGTCCCAGCTAAAGAGATTTCGCAGGAGGTCCTCGGCGCGCAGCACGAGATAGCCGCCGTTGGCCCGGTGGAGCGAGCCGGCCTTGATCATCGTGAGGTCCGTGTAGAGGGCCCCAAAGTGGGCCTCTTTCTCGACCCGCCCGAAGAGGTTGCTGTAGCTCGGGTTGAGCTCGACGACCACGGGCGCGCCTTCTTGCTTGCTGTTGTCCACAAGCACGTTGACTTGATACTTCCTGAAGGGCAGCTCCTGCGACCAGGGGGTCGGCGTGGAGGGGTCCTGGGGCGCGGGGGCTGCGGGCGGTGACGGGGTGCCTTTGAACGTCTCGATGTTCTCAAAGATGTCTTTCTGAGCGGCCTTGAGATACTCTGCGACCTCTGGCAGGTCGCGGAACTTCTCATTGAGGTCGTCGATCAGCCCCCCGACAACGTAGAGCGCGACTTGCTTATCAAGCTCTTCGAGCTTTCCCTTCACTGTGCGTTCCAGCTCCCGGACCTGCTTCATCGCGGCCTTCAGCTCTTCCTCCAGCGTGTCGCGGCGGCGCTGAAGGTCCTCCCGTGCGGGAGCGGGCAAGGCCTGAAGCTCCGCGTCACTGAGGGGCCGGCCCTCCACTACGGCGACCATCATGATGCCAAAGGGCGACGCCTGAAGCGCGAAGCCGACCTCGGCCGCCCGTTGGTTGAGGTGCTCCAGCATCTGAGACCTTTGCGTCTCCAGCGTCTTGACGATCCCGTCCCGCCTGGTGCTGTATTCCTCGCTCTCGAAGGCCTTGGGGATCTCGCGGCGGGCGTGATCAACGAGGCTCTTCATCTCCTGCTGGAGCTGGCGCCCGCGTCCGGCGGGCAGTTGACACATGCTGGGGAGATAGGGATCGTCGAAGTTGTTCACATAACACCAGTCGGCGGGCGTCTCTTTGCGGCGGGCCAGCTCCTCGAGAAAAGCCTGGACGGCGGTCATCTTGCCGATGCCCGGCGGCCCGGCCACGTAGATATTGAACCCGGCCTCTTGAATGCCCAGCCCAAACTGAAGAGCCGAGACAGCGCGCTTCTGACCGATGATGGCTTGCGACGGCTTGAGGTGCTCGGTCGTCTGGATGCCCAGGGCCTTGGGATCAAACGTTCGTCGCAGTTGGTCTGCTGGTAGCTCGTGAGTCATGCTGGTCATTCCTCTCTTTCTGAGCCCTGCCCAATGTTCGGCTCACAGCGAGGACCAGTCAAGTTGTGAGTTGCCATTTCGACCTGGTGACGCCGCCATGGGCACCGCTCCCCGACAGCCTGGCCGGCAGGCATCCCGCTCTGTCGGCCCGCCCTGGTGGGCCGCTCAAGGGTCGCTGGCCTCCTCTTGCTGTCCTGCGTCTAGTAGCGAAGGAAATCCTCGATGAACTCTACGATCCGGCCCAGGGCCGCCTCCACGATGGTCTTTCCAAGCTCCGGACGGGCCTTGGGGGCGCCCTCGAAGGCCCCGTTGGCGGTGATCTCGTTGAAGGCGCGTGGCACCGCGATTCCCAGCGGGCCGGTGTGCCGCAGCGGCGTATCGATGAACTCGCCCTCGCTGAGCCGGTCGGCCTTCACGTGTCGCGGGCTCAGATGCATGGCCATCGACACCTCGAGCTCGCAGGCGTGCCCCACCCGCGTGGACGAGGCGGCCTGCATCCCCTCGATCCAGCCCAGCACCGGCCAGAGGCAGTGCGCGGCCTTGATGCCGTGCTCGAAGCGCAGCCGTTCCGTCGCTACGCCCAGGGCGCTCTGATTGCCCCCGTGCCCGTTGACGAAGAGCACGTGCGTGATGCCGTGCCGGTTCAGGCTCAGGCCGACATCCTCCGCCAGGGCGATGAGGGTCTCCGGCCGGATAGAGACGGTGCCGGCAAAGGCCATGTGGTGTGCGGACACCCCGAAGGCGATGCACGCCGTCATGACGGCCTTGGGATAGACCGCCTCGGCCACCCTCTTGGTGAACTCGTAGGATTGCACCGCGTCTGAGGCCATGCCCAGGTGAGGCCCGTGCTGCTCCAGCGAGCCCACGGGCACCAAACCCAGTCGCGCCGACTTCAGCGCCTCCTGTGCCTCCGGCCAGGCCATCTCCTCCAGCAGAAACGTGCGGCTGTCCATGGATTCCTCCTCCCGTTGCAGCGATGTGGTCAGGCGGCTTTCCCCAGGCGCCGGCCGCTGTGGCATAGCATACCAGCCCACCTTGCGTCGCGTGGAAGTCCATCCTTTCGCCTGGTCTCTCGAGCAAGTCTGGCTGGCCTGCGCAAACGCGGTACGAGCCACCCTAGCTTGTCTTCCGCTCGACAGATCGTGATGGGATAATGGGGCTCAGCCTGGCGGCTGCGTCCGCCCCGGCTCTAACCGGTGCGACGACCGGGGGAGAGCGCCCCGCGAGGGGCGCGAACATGGTGAAGTGAGATGAAGCCACAGTACTTCGAAGTCCTTAGTCCGGCGGAAGTCCAGCAGATCGACGCCGCCTCCATGCAGATCCTGGAGAGCGTGGGGCTGCGCGTGGACCTCAAGAAAGCGAGGGACGCCTTTCGAGAGGCCGGGGCGCACGTGGACGAGGAAGCCCGCTCGGTGCGCATCCCGGAGAAACTGGTGCGCTGGGCCATCGACCAGGCGCCGAGGCAGTTCACGCTCTACGGGGCGGATCCGGACTTCCGCATGGAGATCGGCACCGACCAGGTGAATTTCGCTGCGCTGGGCACGCCGACGCGATTCGTCGATACGGAGACGGGCGAACTCCGGCCCGTGACGCTCGAAGATCTCCGCAACCACCTCCGCCTGATCGACGGTCTTGATCACATCAGCAACAGCCAGATGGACATCTGGCCCAACGACATCCCTATGACCACCATCCACGCGGAGGCCATCCTCGCCTGGGCTCAGAACTGCCGCAAGCCCTTCGGCATGGGGTGCTATGGGGCGATGGCCAGCGAGGACATGGCGAGGATGATGGCGATTGCGGTGGGTGGGAAAGAGGAGCTAAGGAAGCGCCCTCGTTTCTTTGTTATCTGCTCCGTCATGAGCCCTCTCCAGATGATCAAGCTCCAGTTGGAGGGCATGTTCTTCTTCGCCGAGTACGGCCAACCGATGGCCATGTCGCCGGAGGCGATGGCCGGCGCCACCGCTCCTGCCACTCTGGCCGGGCTGCTTGCCCAGCAGAACGCGGAGATCCTGGCCCACGTCACGCTGGCCCAGATCATAGCCTCGGGCACACCCGTGCTCTACGGGAACGTGTCCACCATCACGGATATGGCGACCGGCAACGTCGCTCTTGGTGCGGTGGAGAGCGGGCTCATCACCGCCGCGGCGGCGCAACTGGCCCGCTACTACGGTCTCCCCTGCCGCGCCCTGGGCGGCGCCACGGACTCCAACACGCTGGACCTCCAGTGCATGCTGGAACGGGTCAGCACCCTGCTGCCCGCTGTCCTCGCCGGCGTGCACTTCATCACCTGCGGCGGCACGCTGGAATCGACCACCAGCGGCAGTCATCCTCTGCTGGTGCTGGACGACGAGCTGTGCGGGCTCGCTCTGAGACTGGCACGAGGCATCGAGGTGAGCGAAGAGACCCTGGCTGTGGAGCTGATCAAAGAGGTGGGTTGGCAAGGCCACTATCTGGACCAGTTGCACACGGCTCGGCACTACCGGCGGGAGCATTTTCTGCCGCGGTTGCTGCGGCGGGAGAGCAGGGAGGTCTGGGAGAGCAAGGGGTCGAAGACGGCGCTGGACTTGGCGCGGGAGCGGGTGCGGGAGTTGCTGGCGAGGCACAAGCCGCGGGAGTTGGAGCCGGCGGTGGAGAAGGAGCTGCTAAGCTACCTCGACATGGTCCGCCGGCGCATCATGGACGACTACCTCACCGCTGAGTGGGAGGACTAGGGAGAGCCCGGGCGCCGAAAGCTCAGCGCAGCGTGCCGGCTCCGGGGCCGATGAGATTCACCAGCTTGCCATCCTGGACCTGGCAGGGAACGAGTCCGAGTTCTAGGAAGACGTTGATGTCCCCCGCCTTGATAGCCTCGTTGACGAATTCCGAAAGGTCGCTGACGCCAGGAGGCACCCGGTCGCCATTCTGGTCGAAGGCGACGGAGCCGGATACGCCGTCCTCCAGGCGGGTTGCGCGTACGGCGTCACGCAGCGCCGTGGGGTCGACGGTCAGGGAACCGTCGCTCTGCTCCACGGCGACCTTGGCCACGGCGTCTAGCAGGACGGTCGCGGCGTCCGCGTACTGGGCGACAAAGGCCGAATCCTGGGGTGGGTGGCCGTGCAAGTTCCGAAAGTCGGCCACGAAGTCCTCGGGCAGCGGAAGTGCGCAGCCGGCGAAGAAGACACCCTCGGCCGCCTCTGCACCCACCGGCTCGATGAAGGGCGGGCCCCATGCCGCGTCGCCCGCGCCGAACAGTCCCTTGTAGCCTGCGTCGCGAAGCTGCCGGTAGAGGAGCGCCGCCTCCGGGTTGAACCCGGCGAAGCCCACCAGGTCCGGGCTTTCCCCGGCGATCTTCGCGGCCAGTTCGCTGAAGTTGACGGTCCCACGGCGCACACTCTCCCGAGTCACCGTTACGCCGTGCTCCTCCATCGCCCTCTGGGCGGCGTCTGCCAGGTCCTGCCCATAAGACTCGCTGTCGTCGATCAGGTAGACCCTCTGGGCCTTGAACTCGGAACCGGCGAAGAGACCGGCGAGCGTCCCTTCCAGGTCGTTGCGGTAGGCGGTGCGGAAGAAGAAGTGCCCCTCCGGCTGGCCCGCCGCGAGGGCGGATGCGGTGGCTGAGCCCGAGACGGAGACGATGCCGGCCGCCGCATAGACCGGGATGGCCGCTTCTGCGCCAGCGCTGCAGTCGGGTCCTATGACCCCGACGAGCCTTTCCTGCCGCAGCAGGCGCTCCGCGGCCTGGACCGTTATTTCGGCTTCCGTGCAGCCGTCGTCCTCCACCTGAACCTTGATAGCGTGGCCCTTGATCTGGCTGCCGTTCGCCCTTTTCCATCGGTCGACGCTGACGATGGCGGCGTCGCTGTCTTCGGTCCCCACCGCGGCGTCAGGGCCGGTCAGAGGTGCTGAAACGCCGACAACGATAGGTTCGCCGGCGGGAATGACGATGGGCGTTTGTGGGCCCCGCGTTGCCGTTCGAGTCACTTTGGCCGTTTGCTCTTCGTTCCCTCCGCAAGCTCCCACAAGCAACGCCAGGGCCAGCGCCAGCATCAGCCCCAGCCTTATGGCCGACCGCCTACGATGCCCGGAGTGTAGACACATGAGTCCTCCCTTGCGCCAATCACGGCAGTCTTGGTACTTTATAGCACCAACTAGCACCGGAAGTTCAAGGGGTAGCCACCGTGAGCGAGAGCGTTTCTCCTCGAGCCGGGTCGATGACGGCGCGCATGGCGGCCTGGAGCGGCCGACATCGGAGGGCCGTCGTCTTCGCCTGGGCCCTCGTCGTCGTTGTCGCCCTGGGGAGTTGCTCCCTGGTCACTGCCAATACGAACATCCAGCTCCAGGGTCCCGGCGAGGCCTTCGATGGCCTCAAGCTGATCCAGGCCCGGTTCGGCACTCAGCAGGACGTTGCTCGGGAGATAGTGGTCTTCTCCCATCCATCCTCCAGCGTAGACGATCCCACCTACAAGGCGACGGTGGAGGGCCTCATGGCGAAGCTCCGCGGTCTGCGGGCGGTGAAAACGGCCGTCATGGGGGGCACCACCGTCGTCTCCAGCAGCAGGATCGTCTCGGGGACGCTGACTCACTACGATATCGGCGCGCCGCGGGAGGCTTCGCCCTTCGTGGCGCAGAACCAGACTGGTGGCGATGTCACCTTCGCCCTGGTTGACCTGGTCGGAGATCTGAACGAGGCGCAGAAGAACGTCGGCTCTGTCGTCGATACCGTGGCCGAGGCAAACGCCACGTCCGATGGGTTCATGATCGTCGTTGGGGGCACGGCCTCGATCAACAAGCAGACCACCGAGGTAGTGAACCAGGACTTCGGTGGCGCTTTATTCCTGAACTTGCCGGTCACCGTTCTCATCCTTATCCTGGCCTTCGGCGCCTTGGTGGCGGCCCTGGTTCCGGTAGCCCTCGCACTGGCGGCAATAGCGGTCGCGAACGGCATTCTGGCCCTCGTGAGCCAGGGCTACGCCCTCAGCAATATCTTCACCGAAGTAGTGCTCCTCATGGGCCTTGCTACGGGCATCGACTACGCCCTTTTTGTCATCACGCGCTATCGCAGGGAGCGGGGCGGTGGGCGCTCCAAAGAGGAGGCTCTGAAGGTGGCCAGCGGCACGTCAGGCAAGGCGGTGGTCTTCGCTGGCATCACAGTGCTCCTCGCGATCAGCGGCTGGTTCCTGGTGGACTTCGTGATCTTCTCCAGCCTGGCCGTGGCCGCCATGGTTGTCGTAGCGCTCGCTGTGATCATCTCCGTGACCCTTTTGCCCGCGCTGCTGGCGATGCTCGGAGACAACGTCAACCGGCTGCGTGTTCCGTTCCTGAAGCCGGGCGCGGGCGAGGGGGGCGGCGTCTGGGGGTTTATCACCGACCGTGTCCTGGAGCGGCCGGTCATTATGGCCACCGTTACCACCGTAGCTCTCGTGGCGCTGGCAGTGCCGCTCGCCACCCTCAACCTCGGCTTCAACGGCGCCAACAGCCTCCCGGACGCAGTGGCCGCAAAGAAGGCCGTCAGTGCCCTGGAGGACAACTTCACGATCGGTCTCTTCTCGCCGGCTGAGGTAGTCGTCGATGCCGGCGCCGGCGGGAACGTCTTTTCTGAGGACGTGCAGTCACGGGTCGGGCGGGTCGTGGAGCTCGTTCAAGCGGAGACGGCGTCGGCCCAAAACCCCAACGCCCCCTTCGGAGCCCCTGTCCAGACCGACACGAACAGCGCCGGCGACACGCAGGTAATCCGGATCCCGGTCAATGCCGACACCGGCGACCAGAAGGCGCTCGACGCCGTCAAGCACCTGCGCAAGGACATCGTGGGGCCGGCGTTTGCCGGCGGCCCGGCCCGCGCCCTGGTCACCGGGGACACGGCAGGGAACATCGACTTCAAGGCGCTGATCTACTTCAAGACGCCCTTCGTCTTTGCCTTCGTACTCGGGCTGGCCTTTATCATCCTGCTGGTCATGTTCCGGTCCATCGTCATCCCCATCAAGGCGATCATCCTCAACCTTCTTTCCGTGGGCGCGGCCTACGGCGTACTGGTGCTCGTCTTCCAGAAAGGCTGGCTGCTGGAAGGGGTTCTTAACTTTAAGGCCACCGGCATCATTGAGTCCTGGCTGCCCCTGTTCTTGTTCGCGATCCTCTTCGGCCTGTCCATGGACTACCACATGTTCATCCTCAGCCGGGTCAAGGAGCTGTACGAGAAGGGGCTGAGCAACGAGGAGGCGGTCTCCCTCGGCATCAAGCAGACGGCAGGGACGATCACCAGCGCAGCGGCGATCATGGTGGCGGTGTTCGCCATATTCGCCTTCACGCGCTTTATCGGTGTCAAGCAACTCGGCGTGGGTCTGGGCGTCGCCGTTCTGCTTGACGCCACCGTGATCCGGTCGATCCTCCTGCCCGCCTCCATGAAGCTTCTGGGGGACTGGAACTGGTACCTGCCCTCCTGGCTGGAGTGGCTGCCGCGGATCAAGATGGAGGAGAGCAGCGCTGGCGAGCCGCCGGAGGCGGAGGCGCCTCAGACCGGAGGGTAGCTCCGCGAGGAGACTAGCATGAGCGAGTACCGATTCGACACACAGGCTGTCCACGCCGGCCAGGAACCCGATCCCGTCACCGGGTCGGTGACTCCGCCCATCCACATGACCACCACCTTCAAGCTGCCCGAGCCGGGCCCCCGTCTCCTGGACGCGCTCTTCCTCAAAGGCGACCGTCCGCCGCACGTGTACAGCCGCTGGAGCAATCCCTCGGTACGCACGCTCGAGGAGAAGACGGCCGTGCTCGAGGGCGCGGAGGCGGGCGTCGCCTTCGCCTCCGGCATGGCAGCCGTCTCCAGCGTGCTGTTTACATTCCTGGGCGCCGGGGACCACGTGGTGGCGAGTGACGTGTGCTACGCCGGCACCGCGGAGCTCCTCGGGCTGCACGCCGGTCGCTACGGCATCGAGGTGAGCCTGGTGGACACCAGCGACGTGGAGGCCGTGCGCAGGGCCCTGCGACCCAACACCAGCCTCGTGTACATCGAAACGCCCGCCAACCCCATCCTTCGCCTGACCGACATCGCCGCCGTCGCTGATATCGCTCACCAGGCGGGCGTACCGCTGGTGGTCGATAGCACCTTCGCCACGCCGGTCTTCCAGAGGCCGCTGTCCCTTGGGGCGGACTTTGTCCTCCACAGCATGACCAAGTACCTGGGCGGGCACGGCGACGCCCTGGGCGGGATAGTGGTGGGAGCCCGAGAGGAGATCCACAGGATCCGCCAGGGCATGCTCATCCATCTCGGCGGCGCCATGAGCCCGTTCAACGCCTGGCTCATCAACCGGGGCCTTGCCACGCTCTCGCTGCGGATGCAGAAGCATCAGGAGAGCGCACTGACAGTCGCCCGCTTCCTAGAGCAGCATCCGAAGGTTAGGCGAGTGCTCTACCCCGGCCTGGAGAGTCACCCGCAGCACGACCTGGCGCGCCGGCAGATGTCGGGCTTTGGGGGCATGGTCGTGGCCCAGATGGACATTGGCACCGCCCTGAACCTCGTCCAGCAGGTGCGTGTGTTCACCTATGCCACGTCGCTGGGTGACTATCAGAGCCTGCTGTTCTACTACCCCACTGAAATGTACGTGGACAGCGTGACCTACCTCGATGCCGAGCAGAAGAGGTCCATCCGCGAGTGGGCGGGCGATGGGATCATGCGCATCAGCATCGGGCTCGAAGACGCGGAGGACCTCATTGCCGATCTCGACGCGGCGCTCCGCTCTGCGGGCTGAGGGACACAGATGACGTCGACTCCGGATGGAGTGCCAGTGGAGCTGGTTGAGGTCCGCTTCGCCTGGCCCCTCCTCGTTGATGAGCTTCCCTTCAGCCGTTTGCACAGGTGAACCCAGCCCCGCCTTGTGCGCTCGCACTCTTCCCGGTGATTTGTCCAGGGCTTTCCTCGCGACTGTGAAGTCGAGGGCAAGGGTACTCTCGCTCCGCCCAGTCGATAATCTCGTTGAGGCATGTAGAATGCAGAGTCGAGGTGTACCACAGGATGGATTCGAAATGCCGTGGTGCCAGAGCCCTCCAAAGCCCCCTCTGAGCGAATATGAGCGGGTGGCAGCATGGGGACAAGAAGACGGGTGACATCTCGCTATCTTTCTAGGTGAAGCAGGGATAGATCGCCGTACAGCAGCCGATAATTACATGTGCGCGGGCTATCTGACTGCCTTCGAGTCCTTAGACGAGTAGGAAGCATCGCGCCCCTCGCCGGTGCTGCGAGATCCCTCTGTGGCCGCCCCCTCCGGCACCTCCGCTGGAAGATCATCGGTCCATACCTACTCCTGACCGTGCTCTTGGGCGCAGTCGGGACTTACATGGTGACCACACTCGTGGCTGGCTCGCTTCGGGAGCGCTTCGACAATCAACTCGCGGAAGCGGGGCGCGTAGCCGCCGATGCTGTGGTGCGAAAGGAGCGAAACCACCTAGAAGGTGTGCGTGCTCTTGCCTTCACAGAAGGTGTGGGGCAGGCCGTCGCCGCCGGAGACACGCAGAGCCTCACCACGCTGCTCGAGCCCATGATGACGAACCTTGGCCTTGAGCGGGCGGAGATAATTGACAGGAGCGGCAATCGTCTACTGGGTCTGACCAGGGAAGGGCCGGAGGCTGGCCTGACATTTCGGCCGGTCGATGCGGCCGACACGAACCAATGGCCCCCGGTACAACGCGTGCTTGAAGCCGGCGAGGATGAGCACGGTGACAAGTTCGCGGGTCTCGTCGAGACCCCCGAGGGGCTGGCCTTCTTCACCGCTGGGCCCATTCGCTCTGGCACGGAGATCGTGGGGGTTGCCCTGGTCGGGACATATCTTGACAGCTTGGCCAGACAGGCACGGGAGGAAGCGCTGGCCGAGGTGACATTCTACGACTTTGAGGGACGACCTCTCACCAGCACATTCGTGGGTGGGGGCAGCGCAACTGAAGAGGTGAACCTTGGGATAGGCTCGTCCACGCTGGAGTCCATACTAGGAAAGCACGGGGAGACGACCCGGGAGAGCAGAAGCGTTTGGAAGCGCGACTATGACCTCGCCTACGGCCCGCTAATCGTCCGCGACCAAGTCGTGGGTCTCTACTCGGTCGCGCTGCCAACACAGTTCATCTTCCAGGCCGGCAGCGTGACCCGCTGGCAGATGGGCGCTGTGTTCGCCGTGGCTATGTTGCTGGTGCTGCTGACGGGCTACCTGCTGGCGCGCGCCATCACTGCTCGCGTTGGCCGGCTCGTCCGCGCAGCACGCAAGGTTGCCTCTGGCAACCTGTCGGCGAGAAGCTCGGTGGCGGGGGAGGACGAGATCGCGGTGCTCGCGAAAGCCTTTGATGACATGACCGCGAGCCTGCGATCCCGCACCCAGCAACTTCGCGAGCATCACTTCAACACCATCAAGACGCTCACAGCCGTGGTCGATGCTCGCGACCCCTATACTGCGGGGCACTCTGTACGCGTGGGCGAGTTGGCCCGGCGCGTGGGTGCACGGCTGGCGCTGGGTAGGAGTACGCTCGACGCGCTACTGATCGGTGGCTATTTGCATGATGTCGGGAAAATCGGCATTCGCGACGCCATTCTGCTGAAGCCTGCAGGTCTATCAGATGTGGAACGCCTGATTGTCGATGGCCATCCACTGCTGGGCGTCAGAGTCCTGGGAGAGCTCGACCTGACCCAAGAAGTGCTTGATTTCGTACTGTGCCATCACGAGCGGCTTGACGGAAGCGGCTACCCACAGGGACTTCGGGGCGGGAAGCTGCCGCTCGTCGCCCGCATCGCCGCCGTCTGCGATGTCTATGATGCGTTGACCACCGACCGCCCGTACCGGCCGGCCCTGGCCCCAGAGGAGGCCGCCGCACAGCTGCGGGCGCAGGCCGGAGCGCTCTTTGACAGAGCCGTGGTGACGGCCTTGGAGGAGATCTACGTTGGATGGGAATCGCAGCGGCGCACGGATCCCTTGCTGAAGGGGATCAGCTTGCCACCGATCATGGCCGACTCGAGCCGTCAGGAAGCCGCATAGATAGGAATAGGTGGGCAATGCGGCGAGTTCTGCTTGGCTTGTGCCTCATCCTGGGATTGGTGAGCATCTGCGTGGGGAGTGTCTGGCTTGCCTCGAGCCTGGCCTTGGAGCATTTGGCAGCGGGGAGTCTTCCCGTCGATCTCAGATCAGAGCTGGAAGCGGACTACCACGGCGAAGAAGCGTCATCATATCTGCCCCCCTTGGAGCCGAGCGTATCGGAGCAGGCCCGCGAGGACGAGGCGCAGCTCGCCGTTCAATTCTCCTGGGAAGATCTGGAGTTCATGCCAGTCTTCTCTTCACTGCCGGACTGGCAGGCGGTGCCCACACCTGTCCGGCTTCTGACCCCGGCGGCCACAGGCCCAGCGGAGGAACCGCCTGGGGATTCCACGCCGACACCACGCCCGGAGTCGACGGCAGAACGTTCTCCTTCGCCGGGCTCTCCCCGTAGCAGCTTTGTCGCCCGCTTCGGGCCCTACCCAGACGCCGATACATACATCGCGGAAGAGGCGAATAATACGAACTACGCCGCCGCAGGTGAGATGTATGTGTCCAACACGATCGGTCGTCGAGAGCGCATCCTCATCGCCATCAGTCCCGCGGGGTGGCTAAGCGTGGGCACGCTCGAGCGCGCCGTCCTCCACATCTATATGGCGTCGTCCGTCGGAACGGGTAAGACGGTGACGGTGAATCGGGTGACGGCTCTGTGGGATCCCACCACCGCCACCTGGGAATCTGTCTTTGGGGGCCGGTTCGACGCGGCGGCGGCAACAAGCATCGACACCAAGAGCACCGGGTGGAAGGCGCTGGACATCACGCCTCTGATGCGAGAATGGCTCGAGGGCTCGTCTGAGAACTACGGAGTCATTCTGACGGCACCCGCTGCTGGTGGGGACATCATCGCCACCTTCTACGGCAGCAACCATCCTGATCCACTTCTGCGACCGTGGTTAGAGGTCAGCTTTGCTGCCCCCGGCGATTCGTAGCCCCGAGGGCGCCATGACCACGGGACCGGCAGGCCTCTGGTCGCGAGTAAGAGGCCGGATGTTGCCGATTGCCGGCCATCGAAGAGCACTTCTCTAGGCCTCGCCGGCATATTCTTCGTCCTGGAGCTTCGCTTTGTCTGGGCCCTTGGTCGGTCTCAGGTGCCAGCCGTCGTTCATAAGCACGGCGGATCAGCGGAAGGATTCCTGGAGTCGCTAATGGACCCCGAGACGACACTGCCGCGCTTCTGGCTCTTCTTGGCGCGTATAAGGGAGGAGATTCAGCGGGCACAGAGGCATGGGCGGGTGCTAACCCTGTGCGCGCTGGAGCCCGATGGCTTCGCAGTCTATCTGGACACAGCGTTCCGAGGGAAAGTGGGCCGCGCCGTACGCGGCCATCTTCGCACTACCGACTGTGCGACAGTGGACCACTCCGGCAGGCTGCTGGTGCTCTTTTCTGAGACAGCGGGGTCAGGCGGAGAGGCGGCGGCGAGACGCCTGGTGAAGACGCTCAACTCGTTGCTCTTTGACGAGGAAGAGAAACCGCGCCGCTGGCGAGCCGCAATGGTCTTCTACCCTCAGGACGGGATGAGCGCCGACGACCTGCTTCAGAGGTTGCACGGCCTGCTGGTAACCCGACCCGCGGCCTAGGCCCTCTCAGGCCCGCAGCCAGCGCTTCACCAAGGCCCTGAAAGCCAACATGGCCCTCCTTCTCGGTACGCAGGTCTACGGCCTTCGCCTACCGGGCCGTCACGGAGGGCCCGGGCCCTAGCCTTCGAAACCACCGCGAGTCACCGCACAGGAACTATTGAGAGCCGCCCCGGCAAACCGGTTCGACCGCCGCGCGATAAAGTGTCTCCTTCGGCGCACGGGGAATGCAGAGAGGCGCATCGCCTGGAGGCATACGTGATGGAGGTCCCAATCCAGGCAGAGCTTGACAAGCTATGTGTTTCATCTAATCTAGGGGAGGCCGCTTACCGGCGAGGTTGTTCTCTGAAGTCAGGGAGGTGACGCCATGGAACCGTTACCGCCAGAGGCGCTGCGAGCTGTTCCGAACATCGCGTTTGGGGTCTTCAACCTGGCCATTCCCAACATCATTGTGTGGGGCGTGGTGATCTTGGGGTTTGTCTTCGCCTGCTGGGCCCGTCTGCCCAAGATAGTGGAGGGCCGATCATGAGCCGGGACGGTGATCCACGATGAACTTGACTCGACGAGCCCAGAGTTTCCTGACCGACAATCTGCCCCTGGAGGACGCTCTGCCGACGCAGATGCCCGTCTACGTCAATTCAATCGTTTATTTGTTCGGCGTGACGGTTCTCTCAGCCCTGGTGGCCCTCATCGCAACCGGGGCAGCAATGTGCCTGTTCGGCCCGGGCTGGTACCACGGGTCACGGGTGGGTCACTTCGTGAACTCTCTGCACTTCTGGAGTGTCCAGGTCTTTTTTGCAGCGCTGGTCCTGCACATGGTCAGCAAGTACATGATGGCTGCCTGGCGGGACGGGCGCTGGAAGACGTGGGTGGTGGGCGCGCTGGCCCTAGGGGTCGCAGTCTTCACGGGCCTAACCGGCTTCCTATCGCAGACCAACTGGGACTCCCAGTGGATCGCCGTGCAGGCCAAGGACGCCATAAACGCCTTGGGCGTGGGCGCCTTCTTCGACACCATGAACACAGGACAGGTCCTCACCTTGCACATCGTCGTCCTGCCCCTGTTGCTCGTGCTGCTGGTCGGCGTCCACCTCTTCTTCATTCGGCGCGAGGGCCCAGTAAAGCCGTTGGAGAGGTTGGGGCGACATGAGTAAACGAACTGAAGCCTACTTCCAGAACGTCCCCACGAAGCCCTATGACCTGCTAAGGGAAGGGCTCATCGTCCTCCTGGTCGTGGCGGTCGTGGTTGTGGTGGTGGCCGCCGTCCTCGGCTCGCCAGACTACCCAACCGTACGCGGCGAAGACGTTGCTAATCGCCAACCCATTGCCTTCGTGGAGACCAGCGCCAACATCCTCGCTGGCAACAGCAGCATTCAGGACTACGGGCCGCCGTACACTCCCGATAGAGACAATGCTCAGAGCCTCTTTGGCATCGCCCCCGCCAACTGGTTCGGGGTCAGGAACCGCATCGACGCTTCCCAAGACTTCATCATTAAGCCCTTGACACGGCTGGCCGGCCTTAATGAGGACGTGGGCACGGCGCTTCAAGCCTACGAGGCCGCTACCCCTGACCAGCAGCAGGCTTGGCTCACCGCCTACATCTCCTCACTCGACGACGCAACGGTGGTGGATGAAGAAGTGCAGGTTGCCCCCGGTGACTACGGCCCTGTCCCCACCCTGATGAGCGGCATGCTGGCTCTGGGGCGCTCTGGGCTGCTAGAAGGCGCCCTGGAAAGCAGTGACAGGCTGCCATTCAACTTTGACTTCACCCGATCGCTGTTGTTCTTCCAAGACGATGTGGACGCCAGTGTGGCAGAAAAGCTGGACCTGTTGGGCGAACAGTGGGGAATCAGCAACGAGACTGGCCGCTATCCAGGGGCTTGGTGGCTCTGGCCGTACACGTTCTTCTACCAGGTCCGGCCCATGTCGTCGTCCGACAACGCCGACCTCCAGGTGGGCGCGATCATGATTGGCTTCTTCCTCCTGCTGCTCTTGGCCCCCTTCCTACCCATCATCAACCGCTTGCCGCGCTGGCTGGGCACCTACAGGCTGATCTGGCGGGATTGGTACACCCGCGGCGCCGGCAGTCGGCGGCGGTTAGGGGGCTAGGCCGGAGAGGATCCGCGTTCCTCAGCTCTCTCATGATAGAGGCGCTACCCTACAAGGGGCGCCACCCACCAGCTGAGGGGCTCGGGGGCCGGGTTGCGTGCGGACAGTTAGAGCCATCGGCGCATTCAGACATGGCGATACTCGTAACGAGGAGGCCCATTACGCCTGCGCCGATGACAGTGATGCGGAACAGGCTCCTTCACCATAGCTACCCCTTGAGGGACTTCAGCAGTTCGCGAGCCGCCGCTGCCACGTGGCGCGCCGTCAGGCCGTACTTCTCCAGGAGCGCCTCGTTGGGGCCGGACTCCCCGAAAGTGTCGCGGAGGCCAACGCGGCGCATGGGCGTGGGGTGTCGCTCGCCCAGAACCTCTGCTACCGCGCCTCCCAGACCGCCGATGATGGTGTGGTCCTCCGCCGTGACCACGGCCCCTGTCCTCGCGGCGGCTTCGACCACCGCCTGCTCATCGAAGGGCTTCAGGGTCGGCACGTGGAGCAGGTGCGCGGAGATCCCCTCGCCGGCCAGGATGTCAGCCGCCTCCAGGGCGCGAGTAGTCTGGACGCCGGTCGAGATGATGGCCACGTCCCTGCCCTCCCGCACAACATAGCCTCTGCCAATCTCGAAGCGGTGGTCCGGCCCGAATATCACCGGACTGGGGTCTCGGGTCATCCGCAGGTAAACGGGGCCGCGGTGGACTGTGGCGGCGTGCATGGCCAGGCGGGCCTCGATGGCGTCGGCTGGGGCCAGCACCGTCATGTTTGGCATGGCCCGGAAGACGGCGATGTCTTCGGCTGATTGGTGGGTCTTCCCGGTGAAGCCGGTCAGCAGGCCGGAGTAGGCGCCCTGGATCTTGACGTTGAGGCTGGGCTGGGCGATGACGACCCGCACCTGGTCCAGGTCCCGCTTGGCCGCGAAGACTGCGAAGGTGGAGATCCAGGGGATGAACCCAAGGGTGGCCAGCCCGGCCGCGGTGCCCGCCATGTTCTGCTCGGCGATGCCCATGGCCAGGAAACGGTCGGGGTAGGCCTGGGCGAACTGGTCCGCCAAGGTGGAGTTGGCCAGGTCGCCGTCCAGCACCAGCAGGTCGGGGTAGAGACCCCCCAGCTCGACCAGCGTCTCGCCGAAGACCTGCCGCAGGGCTACCTGGTCGCCGATGGCGTAGGTCACGGCTGCTCTCCCAGTTCCAGCAGGCCGCGCCGCAGGTCCTCCTCGGACAGGGGGTGGGCGTGCCAGACGAAGTTGTTTTCCATGAAGGAGACGCCTTTGCCCTTGACGGTGTGGGCGATGATAACGGAAGGGCGACCCACAGTCTCTTGGGCCAAGGCGCAGGACTTGAGAAGTGATTCGACGTCGTGGCCGTCGGCTTCGAGGGCGCGCCAGCCGAAGGCCTCCCACTTGGCCGGCAGGTTGGACGTGGGCCGCTGTCGGCCCTGTTCGCCGAAGTCGGGCCAGGTGAACTGGGGCAGCCCATTGTAGTCGACTACGGCGGTGAGGTTGTCCAGATCATAGCGGGCTGCCACCTCCGCCGCTTCCCAGACCTGCCCCTCCTGTATCTCGCCGTCCCCCAGCAGGACCCACGTATGGAAGGAAAGGCCCCGTAGCCTGGCGCCCAGGGCCATGCCGACCCCCGGCGAGATGCCCTGCCCCAGAGAGCCGGTGGACATTTCGACTCCGGGCGTCAGCGTCATGTCGGGATGGCCCTGGAGGCGGGAGTTGATGGCGTCGAAGGTGTTCAGCTCCTCGATGGGGAAGTAGCCGCGCAGGGCAAGGGCAGAGTATAGGCCGATGGCCGAATGTCCCTTGCTCAGGATGAAGCGGTCGCGTTCCGGCCAGTCCAACCGCGTCGGGTCGATGCGGAGGACACGAAAGTAGAGGACCGACAGGATCTCGGCCGCCGACAGGGGGCCGCCGATGTGGCCGGCGCCGGCGTGGTGCACGCTGCGCAGGACCAGGCAGCGTATGCGACGCGCTATCTCCTTCAGCTCTTCGACAGTGGCTACGTCCAAGGGGCCCACCTGTGCTGGGAGCTAGTCTTGTGGCGCCGCCGCCCACTGTCTCCTGATCCAGGCGTGGGCGGCGTCGTCGCTACCAGCCATGGAGCGCCGGTCGCCGGCGAGGACGTTGAGATAATAGCCGCGGTAGCCGTAGGCCTGGGCCACAACGTGATAGCCCCTGGGCACCAGGACCAGGTCGCCGTCCTCCACCGTCAGCGTCTCGTCCAGGTCGCGCTCGTCCGTGTACACCCGCTGGAAGGCGAATCCGTGGGGGCTGTCCTGGCGGTGATAGTAGATCTCCTCCAGGTCTACCTCCTGGGGCGGCCGGTCCTCGTCGTGCTTGTGGGGCGGGTAGCTGGACCAGTGACCCGGCGGCGTCAGCACCTCGACCACCAGCAGCCGGTGGGCAGGGAACTCCGGCGTGATGACGTGGTAGATGGTGCGGCTGGCGTTGCCGGCGCCTCGCAGCTCGACGGCGATGTCTTCCGGCCGGATCAACCGTGGGACGCCCTCTCGTTCGCTTCGCGCCAGGCCCACGGCCAGGGCGGCGCCTTCTGAGGAGGCGACCTCCGCGTTCGTGCCCGGCGGCAGGTAGAGAGCGAAGGGAGGTCCCTCGAAGACATCCTGGCGCCGCCCGACGGCCGGCCATTCACCCACGTTGGAGCGTACGTCGATGACGCCGTTCAGGACCACGATGGCGGCCTCGGAGCCCGCGGTCTGGAAAGCAAACGCCTGGCGTGGGGCCATGCGGCGCACCAGGAAGCCTATGTAGCTCCAGCCGGCCTCCTCGGGGGTAAGGGTGTGCTGGCCGTCGGCGTCGGGGCGGATGCAAAGCATGGTGCAGCCTCGGTTGATGGGTGCTTATGCCCAATCTAGCCTCGGCTCGCGCCTGGTGTCAACAACGGAGAGGGGTTAGGGAAGGTGCCGACGCTTCGCTGGTGCCGCGCGAAGCAATGGCTGGAATCTGGCTCTCCTGGCCCTCCTGTCATTACTGCGGTGAGACGCTCCGTCCCGTGACCGCGGCTCCCCAGGTCGAAGGCTGTTGACCATGCCATAGCACGGGTCACAATCGCTACAGACGGTGCACCGGGGGCTCAGCCGCCGTCCGTGGCAACGGCTCGCTCAATACCTGTAGAATGTACCCGCGTCCGAATGGCACTTGAGATCCTGGGCGATGGTCACTGCTCCCACGGCGACGGTCATACGGGACCTGGTCATCGCTAGCGTAGGGGATATCAGTTAAGGCCGCGGGACAGAGGAGGAGGTAGCTCCATGAGCGAGGGTGACAGCTACTGGACGAGACTGCAGGCCCAGAGGTTCAGCCGCCGGCGTCTGCTGGCCGGAGCGGTGGCCGCCGGCGCCGGCGCCGCCGGGCTGGCCGCCGGCTGCGGGGGCGGCGAAGAAGGGCCAGCGGCCGCCTCACCTACGGCGGCGACGG
>Ga0315277_10000993_pt1 | contig 42291 bp, 42 predicted proteins | sample YL17G05_15_MG_FD_203695 | JGI IMG/M metagenome (GOLD analysis project Ga0315277, IMG submission 203695) | Sediment microbial communities from Yellowstone Lake, YNP, Wyoming, USA - YL17G05_15 | ecosystem: Environmental > Aquatic > Freshwater > Lake > Sediment | place: USA: Wyoming | collected... | reverse complement strand
CAGGTGAATGGCGCTTACATAGTGCCCAAAACTTTCTTGCCCAGTCGCTTGCGGCGGGGCGGGTGCGGCACGGTGGCGAACAGCACCTGGCGGCTCAAGCGCTGCATGGCCTTCAGCGTGCCTTGGAGTGCACGCCATTGCGCGATCGCCGCTTGGAGCCATTCATACTGTTCCTTAGAGAGCGCGACGCTGACGGTTTTGCCCTTCACCTTGCGGGTCCACTGATAACACGGGCCGCCGGCGCCGGGGCCGCGATCCTGCACATAGCCTTCGCTGATCCAGCCCCCCTGCGCCAGCCGGCGGCGTAATTGCCCGTAGCGCCGTTCCCAGGCCGCCGGGGGTGTCTTTGGAGAGGTCGCCATGCCCCCAACTCTAGCCGGGCCGCGCAAAAAAGTCTAGCCCCGCCACCCGTAGGGCGGTATATCTACCGCCCTATGCACCATACCTCCTTCTTTCCCGCCTGGCAGGCCCGCCTGGCGCCGCGGCGCGCCCGCGCCGCCCAGACCGTCGCCCAGATCCGCGCCGATACCCGCTGCCAACTGGAAGCCGCGCTGGGGCAGTGGCTGCCCGCCGACTTGTTCCCCCAGGCGCCGGACCACGCCCACAGTCGCGACCGCCTTTACCCCCGGGGGCGCACCGTTTGGTGTCTGCTCTGGCAGAGCCTCCATCCCGAGGCCTCGGGCCGCGAGGTCGTCCGCCAACTCCAGGCCCTCTTCGGCCAGGCGGGTGGGCCGCGCATTTCGGAAGACGACGGGGCCTACGGCCGCGCCAAGCAACGCCTGCCGTTGAGCCCATTCCCCCAAGCCCTGGCCGCGCCCGCCCGCGCCGCCGCCCGGCGGGCGCCGCGCCCCACCGCGCTCCCGGGCCGACCGCTCCAGGCGGTGGAGGGCTCCACGGTGACGCTGGCCGAGACGCCCCCAAACCGGCAAGCCGATCCTCCGCTCCACGGTGCCGACGGGCCCAGCTTCCCGATGCTGCGTCTGGGGGTGGTCTTTTCCATGGGTCGCGGGGCCGGGGCGCTCCTGGCCCAAGGCAGTTATGCGGGGTCGGAACTCTCCCTGTTGGGGTCGCGGCTGAGTCAGTTGGCCGCGGGCGACATGCTGGCGGGGGATCGCGGCTTTGGCTGCTCCCCGGTCCTCGCGCTGCGGCGGCACGTCGCGGGCGTGGATTTCATCGGCCGGACGACGCACCCCCGGGAGGGCCGACGGCGGCACCAACGGCTGGGGAAAAACGACTGGGGGGTGATCTGGCAGAAGGGCCGACGGCCCGCCCCAGGGCGGAGCCTCTGGCAATGGGCCGGGCTGCCGACCGCAATGAAGCTGCGCGTGGTCAAGCGCCGTTGTGATCAGAAAGGATTGCGCGTGCGCCACGTCACGCTGGTCACGCCGTTGCTGGACCCCGCCGCGTATCCGGCGGCCGAACTCCTCCAAGCCTATCGGCGGCGCGGGCGGCTGGAACTCTGCCTGGACGATCTGAAGACGACCCTCAAGCTGGAACGGCTGCGCGGGCAGTCCCCGGCGATGGTGCAGAAGGAACTCTCCGCGCGACTCATCGCCCACAACTTGATTCGCGGGGTGATGGCGCAGGCGGCGGCCGCGCATCAGGTCGCGTTGGACCGGATCCGTTTCAAAGGCAGTGTGGACGCCCTGCGGCATTTCGCCCTGGCGATGGCCGGGGCGGGTTCTCAGAAAAAGCGGCGCGCGCTGTGGGCGGAGGTGCGCCGCACGCTGGCGGCCGATTTAGTGCCGGAGCGACCGGGGCGGCGCGAGCCGCGCGCGGTCAAGCGCAAGCAGAACAAATACCCGCGGCTCAACGCGGCGCGGGATGAGTTTCGCGATCCCCCCAAGCGCAACGTGCGCCAGAACAACGCCCGCCTGCGGCGGCTTGGCCTTATGTAAGCGCCATTCACCTGAAAGGTTGGCGGCACGGCGGCAAGCCGGAGGCTTGCTCCACTAGCCTCGCGCCACTCGGCTCAGGCGTGATTCACGAGTCCCAGCTCCGCCATCATCGCGCGGGATTGCTCCGGCGTGGTTTGCAGAATCACCTGCCAGCCACGCGCGGCGCCGGCGTCCACGTTTTCCTGCCGGTCATCGAGGTAGAGCACCTCGGCTCCACGGCAGCCGGAGAGTCTTTCCAGCACTTCGTAAATTTTTGCCGCCGGCTTCATCGCGCCGACTTCGTACGACAGGATGTGCGCGTTGAAGTTCTTCATGAACGGGAAGTTCCGATTGATGTGCTCCATCGCCAGATCGTTCGTGTTGGAGAAAATGTAAGTCGGGATGCGCTTGCTTTGCAGTTCGGCGTGGAGCGCCACCATCGGCTCGATGGGCCAAAAAATGTCGGTGAAGAATGCGCTGAATTCATCAAGCGTACCGGCAAAGCCCATCTCCTTGCAGGCGGCCGCGTAAAACTGCTGGCGCGTCATCAGGCCGGTCTCGTAAGCGTAGAGCAACGGCGAGTGGTCGAGGAACTTCTGGACCGTCGGCCAGTCGCAGCGGCTGCGCGCGGCAATGCGCCGCGCGGCGATGCGGTAATCGAAATCCAGCAAAACTTTGCCGAGGTCAAAGACGACAATCTTGGGCTTCATTCCGGTAGGCACTTCCTGATAGCGCGGGGGCAGTTGCCGCCGCTCAACTCATCTCCCGCCGCCCTTCGAGCGCGCGGCTCAACGTGAGTTCGTCGGCGTATTCCAGGCCCGTGCCCGCCGGCAGGCCGTGGGCGATGCGGGTGATCTTGAGGCCGGACCGGGCCAAGCGGCGCGCGAGGTAATTGCTCGTAGCGTCGCCTTCCACGTCCGTGCCCAGCGCGACGATGATTTCGCGGATCGGCTCGGACTTCAGCCGCCGTTCCAGTTGCGGGATGCGCAGGTCGTCGGGTTCGACGCCGTCGAGCGGCGAAATCTTGCCTCCGAGCACATGAAATCTGCCGCGGAAGGAGCGCGACTTCTCGATGCTGAACACGTCCACGGCGCGTTCGACGACGCAGAGGAGCGAACCGTCGCGGCGCGGGTCATCGCACAGCGCGCACGGCGATTTCTCCGTCAGCGCACCACAGGTCGTGCAAAAATGAATCACCTCGCGCGCCTTGAGGACGGCTTCGGCGAGCGTCTTCGATTGGTCCGCCTCAGCTTGGACCAAGTGCAGCGCGATGCGTTCCGCCGAACGCGGTCCGATGCCGGGCAGCCGAGTGAGCGCGGCCATCAGCGCGGTGATCGGTTCGGGGAGCGAGGACATCGGCAACTACAAATGCAGAAGGAAGAATGCAGAATGCAGAAACTGCATGCTACAATGCGCTCCGGGCTGGACGTCTTTCTTCATTCTCCATTCTGCCTTCTGCCTTCTGCCGTCACATCATCCCCGGCAGGTTGAGGCCGGCGGTGACTTTGCCCATCTCGGTGTCGGAAATTTCCTTCGCCTGGTTGAGGGCCTGGTTGGCGGCGGAGAGGATCATGTCCTCGAGCAATTGCACGTCCGCCGGGTTGAGGGCCTGCGGGTTAATCTTCACGGCGGCAATCGAGCCGTCGCACTTGGCGGTGACTTTCACCGCGCCGCCACCGCTGGTGGCCTCGACGGTGCGCTGGGCGAGTTGGGCCTGGACTTCTTCGAGCTGCCGCTGCATGCGCGCAGCTTGTTTCATCATTTTGCCGATGCTGGACATGGTTCGTTGAAGCGTTGAATCGTCAATGCGTGCAATCGGAGGGTGACATCACCCGCGGACGTTTACGAGCTGACCTTTGAAAATCTCGAGCGCTTTCTGAATCAGCGGATCGTTCTTGAAATCGTCCTGGCTGGCGGGGACGGCGGACGGCTTCGGTTTTGCGGCGGGCGCGACGACGGCGGGCGGAATGGCTGGCGCTGGGGAAGCGGGCGGGGCTCCGATCGGGCGCAGCACAGGGCGGGCGCCGGCTTCGGCTTTGACAAACTTCACCTGCACGCCGGCATGGCCCAGCTCACGGAGCTTGGTTTGCAACAGCTCATGGTTGCGCGCGTTGTCCACGAGGCCGATGTAATCCTCGAACTCGTGATCGAAGCCAACCGTGAGGAGGTTCTTCGTGAGCGAAACTGGATGCGCGTTGACGAGATATCCTCTGGTGAACTGGCTCGCGCGCCCGACGGCTTCGACGACCCGCCCCCAAAGATCCTCCAGACCGGTTTCACCGGCCGGCGTCTCTGCGAGCGCGGCGACTTGCGGCTGCGCCGGCATCTCGCCGCCGCCGACCTGAGTCGTCGGCGCCTTGGCAGTGACCGAAACGTCCGCTGGCGGTGTGGCAGGCAGAGTGATTCGCGAACTCACGTTCGCGGCTACGCTGGTTGCCGGCGAGCCTGTCCCACCTTCGTTCCGCAACTGGTTTAGGATTTTCAGGACCGAATCCAAGCTCACAGCGCTGCGGGCTTCGATGGCCTTGAGCAGCGCGATTTCGAGGAGGATTTGTTTGGAGGCGGCGTCACGCAGCCGGAACTCAGCGTCCGCCAGCACTTCCATGATCCGGCTGACGGCATCGGTGGTGGCCAGCGTGGCCTGCTCTTTGAGCGAGCCGGCTTCCGTTTCCGAAACTTCCAGCAGACTCATGTCGCCTTTGGAAACTTGAAAGAGCAGCAGATTGCGGAAATGACTGAGCAAATCGGCGAGCAGCCGGCCGAGGTCCTTGCCGTTGCGCACGAGTTGGTCGAGTTGGTTCAGTGCGGCTTGGACTTCGCCCGTGAGAATGGCGCGCGACAGGTCGAGCAACTGCGCCTGCGCCGTGAGGCCGAACATCGAGAGCACGTCACTCTCCTCGATCTTCTCGCCGCAAAAGCTGATGAGCTGGTCGAGGGTGGACTCGGCGTCGCGCATGGCGCCGTCCGCGCCGCGGGCGATGGCGTAGAGCGCCGGCTCGTCAATCTTCACCTTTTCCAGTTTCGCGATGTGCGCGATGTGTTTGACGATGAGCGCGGTCGGAATCCGCCGGAGGTCGAACCGCTGGCACCGGGAGAGGATTGTGGCCAGCACCTTTTCCGGCTCGGTGGTGGCGAACATGAACTTCACGTGCTCGGGTGGTTCTTCGAGCGTCTTGAGGAGCGCGTTGAAGGCCTCCTTCGTGAGCATGTGGACCTCGTCAATGATATAGACCTTGAACCGGGCGTTGGCGGGCGCGTATTTGACCGTCTCGCGCAGGCTGCGGATTTCGTCAATGCCGCGGTTGCTGGCGGCGTCAATCTCCAGCACGTCGAGCGAGCGGCCCTCCGCGATCTCGCTGCACCTGGGGTCGTCTTCGGCGAAATCCACCGTCGGGCCGTTCGTAGCGTTCAGGCACTTGGCGAAAATGCGTGCGATGGTGGTCTTGCCCGTGCCGCGCGGTCCGCAAAACAGGTAGGCGTGCGCGATGCGTTTCTGGGCAATGGCGTTGGCCAGCGTCTGCGTGACGTGCTCCTGGCCGACCACGTCGGCGAAACGCTGCGGGCGGTACTTCCGGGCTATGACCTGATATGCCATTTACGATTGACGATTTACGATCTGCGAATCCGGCGATCGCGGGGCAATCGTAAATCCGAAATCGCAAATCGTAAATGAGGAATGCCAGGGTGACCACGGCAGATGCCGAGCAAACTACCGTTGCTGCCTTCCGGCCCTGGCGGGTTTCGTAAGTCCGCATTCCATGGGCCCTGGCGCGGACACTGTGTCGCAGGCGGCCGGCGGCTTCAAGGAGAATCCGGGGAAATGCCCATCGGAGGGGTCACAGCCATTCAGTTTGTCGAGTGACATTCAGGAAGAGACTCGCACTTCGTGGGCTGCCTCCATCGCTTCCGGACGAACGGTCGCAACCACAAAACGGTCGGGCTCAAGATACTTTTGCGCGGCGGCCCGCACGCCAGCGAGGGTGACGGTTTCAAACTTGGCGTCTTCGGTGTCGAAGTTCGCGAAGCCGAGGCCGTAAAGCTCATCCAGCGCGACTTGTTGGGCCAACCCGCCCAGATCCTGCCGGGCGATCTTTTTCTGACCAAGGAGCTTCGCCTTCGCGCGTTTCAACTCCGCCTTCGTCACGCCCTTGCTGCGCAACAACGCCGCTTCCGCCAGCAATTCCTGTTCGACCTGCGCCGCCTTCGCCGGCTCAGTGCCAGCGTAAAAGCCAAAGTAGCCCGGCGCCAAACCCAAGAAGTTCTGTGCGCCGACGTAATAGGCCAGGCCGAGCTTCTCGCGGATGCGCAGGAACAGCCGCGAGCCGAGATCGCTGCACGTCTCCTGCAAGAGCTCCAACGCGAAGCGGTCAGCATCATGCAGCGCCGCGCCGGGCCAACCGATGAACAGGACGGCCTGCTTCTTGTCGCGCATCTCGCCGACGTGCTTGGGCAAATCCGAAATCCGAAATCCGAAATCCGAAATCCGAGTCCCCTCGCCGCGTCGCCATCCGGCGAAAGCTTTCTTCACCTCTGCCACAACCTTGCCCGTGTTTACATCACCGAAAACGGCGAGGACGCAGTTGTTTGGCACAGTCAGACGTTGATGGAAGGCTTTGAGATCGGTGCTCGTCAACTTTGCGAGGCTTTCCTCCGAGCCGAGCGAGTCGAGTCCGTAGCCCGCGTTGCCAAACAGGGCGCGCCGCATGGCCAGGCCGGCGCTGCGAAGCAACTCGTCCTTCTGCGCGCGGAGTTGGGCAAGCTGGACTTCGCGTTCGCGATCCAGCTCGGCGGCGGGAAAAGTGGGCCGCAACAACACGTCGCTGATGATGTCGAGGCCGGTGGCGAAGTCGCTGCTCAACACCTCGGCATTTGCGCCAAAGCTGTTGTTGCCGCCGTAGCCGTCGAGGCTCCCGCCCACCGATTCAATCTCACGGGCGATCTGCTCGGCCGAACGGCGTTTCGTGCCTTTGAGGAACATACGACCGAGCAACTGGGTGATCCCGTTGTTGGCCGGTGTCTCGGCGAGCACGCCGCCCTGGAACACAGCGCGAAACTCGACGAACGGCAGACGATGATCCTCCTTCACGAGCAACCGCAGGCCGTTCGGCAACTCGAACTTCTGGATCGGATGCTGAACGTTCGACTCGACGATGGCGGCGAGTTTCGGGGCGGTACCGTCGGGCAGCAGCGCGTAGAGCGTGCGGTTTTCGGCGGTCAGGTACTGGCGCGCGACACGTTGGAGATCGGCCGGCGTGACCTTCTTGACCGCGGCGAGGTAACGCTCGGAGAAGTTCAGATCGTTCGCGGCGAGCCAGCTTCCGCCGAGGTCCTGTGCCTGGCCCGCCATTGTCTTGCGCGAGGACAACGTGGCGGAGATGAATTGCTTGACCGCCTTGGTCAGTTCCTTCGCTGAAACCGGCGCCGCTTTCATGCGCTCGATTTCGGCGAGCATGGCGTCGCGAGCAGCGGGGAACTTTTCGGCGTCCACCATCGCGCTCAGGCCGAAGAGGCCGGGCTGGCCGGGGCTGTAGGTCCAGGCATCCACCGAGTGCACGAGGCCGAGTTTTTCGCGAACTTGCTGGAAAAGTCGCGAACTGCGCCCGCCGCCGAGAAGCACGGCGAACACGTCAATCATCGGCACGTCGGGATGGCGCACTTCCGGGACGTGCCAAGCGACATGGACGTGGCCGAGTTCGACGGGCGCTTCCTCGACGATCTCGCGCGACGCGGTCTGGCGGGGCTCGGCAGGCAATACCACTGGTGGCAGAGCCTTCGCCTTGCAGCGGGCGTAGGCTTCGCGGATTTGGGCCAACACATCGGCGGGCTTTACGTCGCCGACGACGATGAAGAACACGTTGTTCGGCGCGTATTTCTCGTGGTAGTAGCCGAGGATGTCGTCGCGCTTCAGTTCGTTGAAAATGTCCGGGTAGCCGATGACCGTGAAACGATACGGGCTGCGGGTGTATGCGACCTCGAACAGGCGGCGGCTCGCGCGGCGATGCGGATCGTCCTGGCACATGTCCATCTCGCGACGGATGACGTCCAATTCCTTCGCCAATTCGTTCGCCGGCAAGGTCGCGTGTTGCATGATGTCGCAGAGGATGTCCACCGCCACGCGCGCGCCGGTGTTCGGCACGTCAATGTGATACACAGTGCGATCGAACGACGTGTAGGCGTTCATGTAACCGCCGGCGTCCTGCACCTCCTGATCAATGCGGCTGCCGGGCCGGGTGGTCGTGCCCTTGAAGAGCATGTGCTCGAGGACGTGCGACAGACCCGCACACAGCCAGCGTCCCTCGTGAATGCTCCCCGCCATGCACCACGCCTGCGCCGATACCACCGGGGCGCTGTGGTCCTCGCGGACGATGACGGTGAGGCCGTTCTCCAGCGTAGTGAGCGTGACGCCGGGAGGAATGGAGGGGAGGCTGGGGTGAGCGGTGAGACGTTGCTTCACGAAGTCCTTTCAGGAACGCGGCGTGGTTCGCTTGCGGACTTCAATGCGCTCAATCAACGGCACGTCCAGCACGTCAAGCCCCTGGCTATCGGGCAGAAAGACCACCACCGTCCGTCCGTCCGGCGCGAGGGCGGCGAACTCCGGATGAGGAATGGAGGAGGTCTTGTTGCTCGCCATGCAGAGCGTGAGCGCGTGGCAGGGACCGGCGCGCAACAACTGTCTCAACTCGTTTGCTTTCATGGTGCTTATCTGCCGCAAGCTCCGCGGACGTTCAAGCTTGCGCGGCTTTGGCCTCCTTCTCCAGCACGGCCAGTTTGCTGGGGGGCAGGAACGGTTTGCGGAAGGCCTCGTCGAAGTCGTAGCCGCCGTCGAAATCCGCGCGGCTGTCCCGCTCCGTCTTGCCCAAGATGCCGCTTTCAACCATGTTGAACACGATTTCGCCGAAATCGCGACACGAGCGAATGTTCCATTCCTCGAAAAGCGTCAGGGTCATGGGGCCAAACTGCTGCAGGGCATATTCGCGGATACCGGCAAGCAACTCCTGCCCGGTCACATGTTGACGCTTGAGCCGGTTGCCCTTGGCGACAGCTTTCTGCGTGTGGTCGAGCGCTTCGCGGACAAAAAGGTAGGCGTCCCGCGGATATTGCGGGTGGTTCGCCAGGATTTGCTCCAGCGTCGCTTCAATCAAAGCTTCGTGCATTTCAGTCCTTCACTTGCTCCACCGCCGGCGGCGGCGGATTGGCCGTGTGCCAGGTCTTGACCGCCCAACCCACCAGCAGCAACCCGATGATCACGCACAGCACCAGTTGCTCCTGCTTTGTCAGGTGCAGCATGCGGGGCATTCTACCGGAATCTCCCGGCGACCGCAATGCTCCCCGCTTCTTCGCGTCCTGACCCCATGGCTGACCGCGCTGGTGGCAGGCAAGCCGGCCGCCGGAGAACCAAGCGGTTGAGCCGAGGATGAGCCCGAATCGGGCAACGTCAGCTAGGACGAAGATCACCCGCGGACGGGCCAAGCCGCCTTGGAGCGGGGGAGGCGGCAGATATGCCAACCGGGGCTGGATTCCGCGCGCCCCCCAAACCTCCTTCCCCGATGCCTCTCACCGGCTTATGGCTTTGCAGGGGTCTTGATTTCGCCTACGTTTTCTGCCGTGACCATTTCTGAGATTCTTTTCAACGAAGAGTTGCGCCGCCACGAGTTTCCGGTGACGGCGAAGCAGATTTTCCTCGCGCACGCGGGCGATTGCCCGCTGCCGCGGCGAGTCGCCGAGGCCGTGGGCGCTTACGCGCAGCAGGCCGCGACGGGCGACCAGGAGAAGTTCGTCTATCCGCAGATTCTCGGCGAGGGGCGCCAGTTGGGCGCGCGACTGCTCAATTGCAAAGCGGAGGAGGTTTCCTTCGTTGGGCCGACCTCGCAGGCCCTGAGCCTCATCGCCTCCGGTCTGGCGTTGCGCAAGGGCGACAACGTCCTGGTGTATTTCGACGATTACCCGTCAAACGTATATCCGTGGACGGCCCTTGCGGAGCGCGGGGTGGAGGTGCGGCTGTTAAATACCCGTGGCTTGGGCCAAATCCGGCTGGTGGACGTGACGGGGCAGGTGGACGAGAACACGCGGCTGGTAGCGCTGGCGACGTGCCATTTCATCAGCGGCTACCGGCTCGACTACGCGGCGGTTGGCCAGTTCCTGCGCGAGCGCGGCATCCTGTTTTGCCTCGACGCCATCCAGACGCTGGGTGCATTCCCGACGACAGTGGAGGACGTGGACCTGCTGGCGGCGGACGCGCACAAGTGGCTGCTCGGGCCGTGCGCGGCGGGCGTGATGTACGTGCGCCAGCCGTTGCAGGAGCGGCTGCATCCGGGCGTTTACGGCTGGAACAACGTGCGCTGCCCGAACTACGTGGCGCAGGAACAAATCGCGTTTCGTTCCGGCCCGGCGCGCTTCGAGCCGGGAACTTACAACCTCCTCGGCATCGTCGGGCTGAAGGCGGCGATGGAACTGCTCCTGGAAGTCGGCGTGGACAAGATTGCCGCCGAACTCCTGCGGAAACGCGCGTGGCTCGTGCCCGCGTTGCAGGCAAAGGGCTGCGCCGTGTTGAACGCCGACGCGCCCGCAGCCAACGCCAGCAGCATCGTGACGTTTCACCTCCCCGGCCAGGACATGGCAGCCGTGCATGAGAAACTGACGAGCGCCAACATCATCACGTCCCTCCGTACGGACCGCGCCGGTCAGCGTTACATCCGGCTCTCGCCGCATTTCTACAACACGGACGCGGAGTTGCAGCGGGTGGAGGAGATGGTGTGAAAGTAACGCGATTCAATGCGGCCGAAAAGGCCCGCGACCATTTCACTTCGCCCGGAGCAGGAGAACGGGCACGCTGATGCTATGCTGAACTCGGCTGGCAGTGGTGCCGAGAAACAGGTCGGCTAGGAAACGGTGTCCGTGGGTGCTCATCGCCACCAAGCTGCAGCCTTTCTGCTGAACCCATTTGACGATTTCCGTGACAGGGTCGCCGTAAGCCAGTTCGGCGTCCGCGGGAATTCCCATGGATTGAAACTCCGCCCGAACTCTTTTCAGATACGCGGTGTCTTCGTTAATCTCAGGGCTGACCGCATCCGGCCCATAAGTTCGCGCGGCCCAACCGTCGGCCACGTGAAGCAACACCACGCGGCTTTGCGCGAGCTTCGCCAGTTGTTTGACGTGTTCGATGATTGCCTGATCGGACGGAGTGCCGTCCAAGGTCACGAGAATGGTTTTATACATGTTTCAACCTTTCTTGCCACACTGTCTCATCCGCCCATGATGACATGCCATGCCGTTTTAAGCGAGTCCGGCAATCCCCAAATGTCCATCGCAGTAATCAGAAGGCCACTCCCCCAGCCGGCAGTCAATAGGAACCAGCCGAGCTTCCATGTTCCCATCTTCTTGCGAGAACTGGTGAAATGCAGCAGCGGGAACATGGCGAAGGGTAGCTGAAGTGCCAGTACGACCTGGCTGAGCGTCAGTAGATCGTTCACGCTGCTGTCACCGCGAATCCCAATAACGAGGACCGCCGGGATGATGGCCAGTGTGCGGGTGATGAGCCGCCGCAACCAAGGTTTGATCCTCCAGTGCATGAAGCCTTCCATCACCACCTGCCCAGCCAGCGTGCCGGTAATGGTGCTACTTTGCCCGCTCGCCAGCAAGGCTACCACAAACAACGTACTCGCAGCCGCCGTCCCCAAAAGGGGCGCGAGTGTGAGATAGGCGATGCGAATCCAGTCGCTCTCGGGGCTGAACGTGACGATCTGGCCACCCGCCACCGTGAGGCTGGTCTTGCCGTAGAAAACCAGTGCCGCCAGCACCATGATGGCTGCGTTGACGAAGAAGGCGACGCTCAGGGCCGTGACGGAATCAATCGTGTTAAACCGAATGGCGCTGCGGATGGAGGATTCATCCTTTTGGAGCCTGCGACTTTGTACCAAGGCCGAGTGCAAGTATAGGTTGTGCGGCATGACGGTCGCCCCGATGATGCCGATGGCCACATAGAGCATTCCAGCCTGACGCAGGTTGGGCGTCACCAGGGCGCGGCCCATTTCCAGGAAGCCGGGTTGAGTCTGCGGGAGAACAAAGATTTCAATGAAATAGCAAACACCGATGGTGGCTACGAGCAGCAGCACCACCGCCTCGATCATCCGCATGCCAAACCGTTGCAGGGCTAGGAGAAGCAATACGTCCAATCCTGTTATGATGACTGCCCATAGCAGTGGAAGATGGAACATCAGGTTGATGGCGACGGCACTACCGAGCACCTCGGCTAGATCACAGGCGCCGATGGCGAATTCGCAGAACGACCAGTTGGGCCAGCGAGTCCATCGCGGATACCAATCGCGGCAGCATTGGGCCAGGTCTTTTCCCGTCACTACGCCCAATCGGGAGGAGATGACTTGCATGAAGATGGCCATCAAACTGGCGAGGCCGACCACCCAAAGCAGTCCGTATTTGAACTGGGCGCCACCTGCCAGATCAGTGCCCCAATTCCCCGGGTCCATGTAACCGACGCTGACGAGAATGGCCGGTCCGACGAACGCCCGCCATTGCTGCCAGAAACCGGCTTGGTGGTGCGGCACCTCCACGGTGCCGTGAATTCCTTCCAGCGACAAGTGGTCGCCGTCGGACGGAGCAGCCGCGTTCGACGGCGGGGGTGGTGTTTCATTCGGCAGAGTCTTCATAGAATCATCATTTTAGAAGCGCCACGAAAGGCCGACGAAGGGATTGAGGTCAGGAGCAGCTTCCGTCACGCCAATATTGATGCCAGTGTCTAGCTGAACATTGGCTGAGAGTTTGTATGTCAACCCGAAATCCACCGTGCCGATCCAGCGCGAGCCTTGTTCGGTGCTGGCTTCGCTGCAAAGTTCCGCGTAGCGGCCGAGTTTTTCAAAAAAGTCGTGGCCGAAAGTGATGGAATTGACGAAGGAGGCATGATGGTCGCCGCCGTTTTCGTCGCGCAAAAAGTCCACTTCTGTCATCGCGCCCATGTCCCAGCCGCGCGGCAATTGAACGGCCAGCGGAAAAATGACGCCGCCCTCGACTGCGTTGTTGCCAAGGTGGTCCTGGTTTGAGGGAACTTTTACGAACGTCAACATGCCGAACGCGGTTGTGCCGCCGTCGTTGCCCCAGAAATTCATTTTCAGCCGGGTCGTCACGTCGCCGAATCCGGACATTTTTTGCACTGTGCCCGCGGCGTGGTTGTTCACGCGGACATAGTTATAGGTTTCAAGGATGACTTGGAAATCCACGTTGTTGAGCAGGCCGATTTTCAAATTCACCGGCGCGACAGCGAAAGCGTCCGCGCGCGTGTCGCCTCCACCGGACGTGTCGCGGTCGTGGGTGTAGCTCACCAAATCCATTTCCAGTTGGAAATCCCCGGAGTCCACTGTGTACGGACTTTCGGTTTTGTCCGGACGATCTGTGTTCATTTCGCGCATGAACTCGATGGGAGTCGGAGTGAACAGGTTGTAACGGGATTTATCAGGAAGTTGTGACGAAGTCGTGCCCGACGCGTCTTGGGCGTTGGTTGCGACGCTGCCCGCCGCCAGTAGCATTGCAGCCCAGCCCAAGTTATAGCTGGCCGCCAGACCGGCTGTAGCCACACTTCTATTATGTTGTGATAGTTTCAGAATGTAGCTCACGCTACAACAATCTGCTCGACTGTCAAGCCCGTTTCTGATTTGCTGGCGGACGAGAGTTAAATGGCATCGGCAAAAAGAGAACTGTCTGACAAACCGCGTGCTGGCGGCAGCCTCAAACGCCAGGCGGAAAACCTGTCCCAGACCCGCCTCGAACACGCGAACGAAATCGCGGAAGACTACGCGGAGGCCATCGCCGATTTGATTGCCGAAACAGGCGAAGCGCGCGTCGTGGACCTTGCCAAGCGGCTGGGAGTTACCCATGTCACCGTCAACCGGACGATTGTCCGGCTGCAAAAAGCTGGTTTCGTCACTTCGCAGCCGTACCGCGCCATCTTCCTGACTGACAGCGGACGCAATCTGGCCGCGACCTGCAAACAACGGCATGAAACCGTGGTTGCCTTTTTGCGTTCGCTGGGCATCCCGCAACGGGTGGCGGAGATGGACGCCGAGGGTATCGAACACCACGTCAGCCCGGAGACGTTGGCGGCCTTCGAGCGGCTGTTGAAAGGACGTTGATGCGACCGCTGGACATCCAAATCGTCGGCCAGGAGCTGGCCATCAAGTGGGACGACGGCACGGAGAGCTTCGTGCCGCTGGAGAAGCTGCGGCTCTGCTGTCCCTGCGCCGGCTGCCAGGGCGAGCGCGATGTGATGGGCCACCTGCACAAGCCGGTGCCGCAGCCGCTGCGGCCAGATTCCTTCCGCATTGTGCAACTGACCGGCATCGGCGGATACGCGGTCCAGCCGGTCTGGGCGGACGGCCACAGCACGGGCCTCTACGCTTACGACTACCTCCGGCGCGTGGCCGATTCCGCGCACGGTTGAGGGCGGGGTCCTGCCTCCGGGCTCCGGAAAAGCAAAACGGCGCGATGGCTCCCACCGCGCCGTTGCGATGCCAAGGTTGGACGCGTTTACTGCGCCACGCGCACGCGGTAAAAGCGGTTCGGACCGCCGGCGCCCGTGTCGGTGAACTCGATGTCCCCGCCCGTGCCGGCGTTGGTCGAGATCGGCGCCCAACTCCCGCCGAACAAAGCGGTGGAGCGCTCAACGACGTACGTCTTGCCCGCCACGCTGGGCCAGCGCACGGTGTAGCCTGGAGTCGTCGAACCGCTGGCGTTCACGCGCAACACGGAGCTGCCGTCGGTCGGGCCGGTGCCCGCGACGAATTCGGCCCAGTTGGATGCACCATCGCCGTCCGCGTCCGCCGTCGCGGCGGAGAGCAGGTTGTTGACGGTGCCGAAGTAGCGCAACCGCCACGAATCTGGAATGCCATCGTTCCAAGACGACGCCGAGCGGTCGGACAACGTGAGCAGCCCGGTCTGGGTCTGCTTTGGGAACCTGGCCAGGCCATTGGGCGACGCGGAGGCATGGTCGAAGTGGACCGCATAGGCCGCGCTGCTGGGCGCACCTGACGGAATCGTGATCGTCAGCGTGCCGATCAAGGCGTTGCCGTTCAGGCCGGAAATGCCGCTGTCGAGCCACGCCGCGGAATAGTTGGCGGCGTATTTGGGTGCCACGATGGTCGGCGCGCCCAAGGCCGGGGACGGCGCGAATTGAATCGCCTGGGTCAGGCTCGGAGAGCCGTCCAACGGAGTGACCGTGATGTTCAGGGCGAGAACCCGGAGCGGGTAGTCACCGGAGATTTTCGCCGTGACGGGGATTTGAACGGTCTGGCCGCCGGTCGCAATCGCATCGCCGGCGACGAACTGGACGGACGACTTTTGGTACGAGAACGGGCCAGCCAAGGGCGGAGCCGGGATGTTGGTGTTGTAAGCCAGATTGGCATCAGCCATGGCTGCAAATAGGCCGTTGGTCCAAAAGCGCCGGAACCAAACCAGGCTCGGATCCAACGAGCGGCGGAAAGTGACGTAAACGTCGGCGACGTCCAGGTTGGTGTCCCCGAAGCAGACCTGGTTGATGATGGGATCGCCGCCGTCGAACATGGCTTGAATTTGACCGGGGCTCATTGAGCCGGAGTCGAAATAATAGCCGTTGCCTTTGTCAAAGGTGCCCAATCGGCCGCAAGAATCCATGGCGCCGAAAAGATCGGAATTGGTGGGCACCATGTCAGTGTACAAGATGGCGGATTGGAACACCTGCATGACGTCGGCGTTGTCCAGATTGCTGTTGCCGAAGTCGCCGGCATTCAGCCAATGGAAGGGCGCGGCATCGCCGACGAGATAAGACGGCAGGCCCACGGTGACGGCTTGATTCGTGGAGGGCGCTTGGATGAAAACTTCCGACCCAGGCGCGCCAATGCCATCTCGTGTGCCCGATGGGCTGCCCAACTGGATGTAGTATTTGTCACCAATCCCCGCAGTGGAGGGGACCTGGAAGGAATAAGCTCCGACCACCACCACCCCGTTTGCCTTGTCAAACAAGGTGTCGTGAGCGATGGAATATTTGATCAAGTCGTGCTTGGTGGTGTCAAAGTTCAGGAAGTAGCTTCCCGCCGCATTGGTCACCGTGTAGAGGTAGCCTTGACGATACAGCCAGCCCACGCCCAAGAGGTTGTTTAATGGATTCACGAAAATACCGGACTGGGCATGACCCGTTCCAAAGACAATCGGCGGAATTTCCAAATACCATTGTGCCGAATTGGGCGGCAGGTGGTCGCCTCGATCCTTAGGAACTTGAGACACGAGCATGGAGAAGAAGTCAATGCCCGCACCGTTCACGATTCCCGGGGGTCGGACGCCCGTGTTCGGATTCACAAGGCCGTTGGTGACCGTCACGTTGAACTGCAGGCTGTACATCGTTTCGCCGCCGGGCTGCAATTGGAGCGTAACGGGGGCGTAATAGAATTGCCCCGGCCGCGCGACGAACGCACTGCTCGGTTCGCCATTGGTGAGACCGAACGTGATGCGATTCGGAACAAAGTTCGTAGGCGAGAAGAATGTGCTGACCACGGCACTCGGCTGATACGCAGCGCGGAAGCCACGGATTTTGAACTGGACGTCCGTGCCGGCATTGATGGACAGAGTCGTGCCGCTGGAAATCGGGCCGACGCTACTGCTATTCGTGGGGGCAGGATCGCTGCCGTCGGTGGTGTACCACATTTGCGCGCCGAACGTCTGATTGGTGACCGTGAAGGAGGCGGCGTTGTTTCCTTGGATGGTTGGGTTCGCCACGATGAACTGGAAGCGGGCCTGGACAATGGCGCTGTTCGGGCTGCCATCGTTCTTGGTGCCGATGGCCTTGATAAGCATGTCCGGATAGCGGATCACTCCCAGGTCAACCACTTCGCTCGGAAGAAGGTTGTCAGTGTAGTGCGGGGGCGAGCTTCCGTTGGTTGGCGAAGGATCGGGGATGCTGCCGACCGCGGGTGTTGCGCCGGAGGTGTAGAAAACCTGGCTGCCGCTCGCGCCCGGTTCGATGGCGACAATCACGTCATTGTTGAAAACGAAGGAGGAGCCGGGATTAAGCACGGACAGAAAACGCGGGTATGGGAAATTCACCCATCCGATCGTCGGCGACGGCACCGGCGGTGGCGGTGGCGGCGGCAGTCCAAAGGCAGCGCCCGTTACTTTGCGAATCAGGTGGTAGTAATCCTCGCTGACATAAACGGTGCCGTCGGGTGAGAAAACCACTCCCACCGGCTGGCGCGCTTCAACGTCGCCGTATGTGTCCGGCACCACGACGGTGCCATCGGACCAGCCCGGCCACGGATACACCGGATAGCCGGGGCCATTGCCCCAATAATTGGAGCTGACGCCATAGAGATTGGTGGTGATGAGCGACGGGCTGACAATCTTGACGCGGTGGTTGCCGGTGTCGGTCAGGATCAGCGTGCCATCGCCCGCCTCAGCCACGCCGAAGGGCTGGTTGAACTTGACGGTTGCGGTCGTCGCGCCACGGTTGTTCAAACCCGTGTAGTCACCGGCGCCGTTGAAGCCCACGAGCTGGGCGGCGACGCCGGTGGCCGGATTAACCGACCAGATGCCGTGATTGCCCGAGTCGCAAATGGCGAAGGTCCCGTTGTGCCGTACGATCAGCCCCTGTAACGCGGTATTGGCGTTCGCGATCGTGGCGACGATGGTCTTGACACCGGTTGGAGTGATCTTGATCAGCGTGTTTCCCTGGACAGTCACGTATGCGTTGGCGACCGGGTCGAGCGCCAATCCCGAGGCGTTGATCAACCCGCTGGCGAGTGTATCCAGGTAGTCGCCATAGGTGTCGAACTTCAGCAGCGTGCCGTTGCTGCCGTTGCCGCGGTTCAATACATAGACGTTGCCGTCGCCGTCCACGGCGACGCCCACCGGTTTGCTGATGAGGCTGGGAATCACGAAGAGGTTGGGCACAAACGTGAAGGTTTGGTTGCCCGCCAGGTCGAGTTGCCGCACCGCGTCATTGTCGCGGTCGGCCACGAAGAGAGAGCTGCCGGTACTGTCGAGCGCCACGCCGTAGGGGGTGTGAAATTGCGCGACGGCGGCGGTGTCGCCATCCAGGTACCCATGGTAGGGCGGATAGCCTTGCGCGGGACCGCCCGTCAAGGTGCTCACGACGGGCGAGGCGACCGCGCTGACGGTTGCCACCGCGAAAGCCACCGTCAGGGCGAGGCCCCGCAGGCGCCGGATGCAAGTCGCCGACCCGGGACACTGCCCGAGCGGCTGGAGAGTGGCGGTTTTCATAGTCGGATGTCGTCTGAAGAAGTTGAGGCCAGACGGGTGACCTGAATCACTTGGCGGACGGGCTTGTGTCGGATTCGATCTTCCGCGCGCCCGCCTTCATGTAATTGGCGTCGTGGAGCGGGACCGCGTGGGGATTGCTCCAATCCATCGGCTTGGCGCTTTCCCAGGCACGGTTCGGGTCAATGCCGCTGACGGCCTCGGTTTCCGTGCTTTGCAGGTAATCCGTTTTCGCGGGCCGGAAATCGGTTTCCTTGAGGATGGTCGGCGTGATGAAGATGAGGAGGTTTTTCTTCTCAAGCGCCTTGTTTTCGCTGCGGAAGGCCAAGCCGAGCAGCGGAATGTCGCCAAGAATTGGGACTTTCGTATATTGATTTTTGGAGCTGTCGCTCATCAAGCCGCCCAAAACCAGAGTGTGGCCGCTGGGGATGAGCACCTGGGTTTCGATCCTCCGGATGTCGTACTCGTCCGCCTCGCTGACTTGGCCGTTGAGGATTTTGCGGTCGGTGCGGAAGATACTAGATACCTCCGGCACGATTTTGAGCCGGACCTGATCGTTGGCGGAAATCCGGGGTGTAACAAGGAGGATGGTTCCCAAATTCGTATAATCGGGCTTCGACGTGACGGCAGTTGCCCCACCCCCGACGCCGCCAACTGAGGATTGAAAGATCGGCACTGCGCGCGTGACGGCAATGGTGGCCGTCTCGTTGTCCAGCGTGACCGTGCGCGGCGTCGAGATGACCTGCGTGTCGGCGTCCTGATTCAGGAAGGAAAGCACTCCCCGGACGCCGTCCGCGTTCAGGAAACCGATGCCCGGGCTGAGGCCTGCGAGGGTGTTCACACTCAGCCCGTTGGGAACCAGGCCGCCGCTGCCCCCGCCGCTCGTCCCAGCCCCCGATCCAACCGTGGTCTGCGAATCATAACTCGGCGTGGTGGTGACGGTCCGGCCCCCAGGCAAGGTGACTGTGGTTGGAGTGCCCGGAGCGTTGAAGACGGTGTTGGCGGCCTGGGCGACACCATTGCCGAACCCGAAGTTCTGGGCAGCGAACGTGCCGCTCCAGTCAATGCCTTTCACCGTGCTGGGGTTGCGGGAAATCTCCATCAAGCGGGCTTCAATGAGCACCTGCCGAGTCGGGGTGTCGAGCTTGGGGATCATCTCATTGACGAGGGCCAGCTCCTTTTCCGTGGCGACGACGACCAATTGACTGGTGCGAACATCCGCCAGGACTTTGCCGCGCTTCGGGTCGATCGTGGCCTGGACGGCGGCCATCACATTGGTGGGGTTGGCGTAGTTGAGGTGAATGATCTTGGTGACGAGCGGATCGGGCGCCGCGGGGTCCTTCAACGTGACGCGGGAAATCCGGGTCTTGGGGTCTTCCACCAATTGGAGACTGTAATTGCCCAGCAAGGCCTCGAGGGCCTGCTGCGCAGTCACCTTCTCCCAGCGAAGGGAAACGTTGGGTTGCGGCGTGATCTTCCCGTCCGGGCCGGGCACGCCGAAGCCGACTTTCGGGTCAATCATGTAGTTCAGCCCGGCTTGGCGCGCCAGGTTCTTGATGGCGTCCGTGAGGGGCAGATCGTCAATCGCAATCAAGGGGATGATCGCGCTGGCGTCGCCGGCGGCGCCGGCGGTCGGTGCGCTTTGTCCTCCGCTCGGCGCGGTCGTGTCCTGCGCCAGGCCGGTCAGTTGGATCAAAACCAAGCCGGCGAGAACGTGTGTGAGAACTTTCGCTTTCATATGTTGGTTGTCTATCTTGCTGCGATTCTTTCGTCTCTATTCTGTCTCTACCGAAAGCGGCGAGACTTCTTTTGTCTCCCGCAGGCGGGGCGAGCTTGCGAACCGGTCGCACGCCCGACGGTAACTGTCACGGAAACGACGCTTCGATGCCACGCTGTGCCCATCTTTGCACAGTTTTGAGCCAGGTCCCGCACGGCGGGCACAGGCATGCCTTCCAGGCGCAAGAACCGTGCCGGTCGCAGTGTCGGCCACGCAGGGGTGGAGGCAGCGAAGCTCAGACGGACGCGACCTTCCATCGCCCGGGGTGCTTCGCGAACGAATCGCTTCGGTGTCCATCCGCAACCCAGCTTTCAAGGAACGGCTCAGAATCCACTCCGCATCCGCAACGTCCGCCGCATCCCGGCGGCTTCGATTTCCACCGCGTCGTCTTTGATCCCCAGCAACCGGACCCGCACGCGCGTCGTGCCGGCCAGCACCTCGTTTTCTTCACCTACCGCAAAGGTGACGTTGTTGATCGTCGCCAGGCGGTGCGTGGGTGGGCCGGACAGCGCTTTCAGGGCCAGATTCAGGACCGCCGGCACGGGGTTCGTGCGCGTCACCGCCGTGCCATAGGGGCGTGCCGAGTTCGGGAAGAATGGGTCGCGCCCTTCTTTTGCCGTCTTGGGAATCTCGAAGATCGAGCGCGGGATGGATGTGGGGTCTGGCTTCGCCCCACTCGGCGGGGTGGCGGCGACTGGCTTCGAGGCGGAGCCAGCCTGCGCGGTCAGCCGCGTCCCGCATAGCGGGACCCAGGCGGTCAGGCACAGCGCGAGGACATGATGGGCGGTGGGTTTCATGGCGCAGGCATCGGGACGGGCTTGACGACGGAGGCGGCTTTGACGAGCGCGACGATGTCCATGCGAAAGGAAAGTCTCTCCTTTTCCGCTCCGGCCAACACCGGCGTCGGTTCGAGTTCCACGTTCAGGATGCGGAAGTGCGGGCATTGATTCTCGAAATCGGAAATGAACCGCCCGATGTCATGAAAATACCCGGTCCCACCGATGGTCATCGTGACCTGCCGGTAAGGGAAATTGGGCAGCAGCGTGGTTTCGGCCTCGACGATGGAACTGAATTGAGGGACATCCACGCGGTACGACAGCTTGAACTGGCGGATTTTGTTGAAGAGCCACGATTTGAGGTCGCCGGAGGCCATGCCGTCTTCGATGGCGTTCAGCTTTTCGGCGGCCTCGCTCAGTTCGGCCTCCAGTTGTTTCGCGCTCCCCAGGGCCTTGCGGGCGGCGTCGAACCTTTGCCTGGCCGCGTCAATGCTCTTCGCCAAATTGTCCAAGCTTTGATTCTGCAGCTTGATCAGGCCGAACCAGAGGCCCACCAAGGCCCCCAGCGTCAGGATGGCGACGAGGAGGACCTTCTGGCGTTTTTCCTTGGGAATGGCGTTCATCTCACCTTCTCCGGGTAACGGCACTCCAAGGTGAAGAGCACGTAGGCTTTGCCGGTTTCCCCGTCCTGTTGGGGCGGGGACAGATTGCGGAGCCCGATTTCGTTGGTCTTGCCGAGCATGTCGCGGAAGTAGGGCGCGGCGGCGAGGTGCTCCTTGAACCGGTTCACTTGGTCGCCCGGATTCGCGCTCCAATCCTTGGCGTCGAGCGTCAGGGTAATGCGTTCGGTGGTGATGGCGGGTTTGGAAGGAAGCACGATGCCGGCCTCGTTCGTCCGCGCCTTTGTGGCTGCAGTTATAACGTACTCTTGTGTTGTCTTGATGCGGGTGAGCTGCACGTCATCCACGACCGTTTGCTGAAGCGCCTGGAGCACGTTGCCGTGGAGGTGCCGGTTGGCGGCCAATTGTAGCAAGGCGCCGAGGCGCCGGTTGGTATCGGCAAGCTGCTTCTGGTTGTCGAGCACGCGCTGATACTCATTCTTGTGTGAGTCCAACTCGGTCTCAATGCGGCTGAGTTCGCTGCGCTGGATCAGCCCTTTCGCGTAAAGGCTGCCACTCCAAATGAGGACGAGGGTGACCAGTCCGGCGCCCACCCAGATGGCCCGCTTCACGGGGTCGCGCCGGCGCAGTTCTTCCAGCGCTTGCGCCTCAGCCAGGAGATTGATGCGTATCGGCATGGCTCAAAGGGCGGCCAAGGCGGCACCCACCGCCACCGCCAGTTGGGGTGAAACCTGTTCGATCTCCGCCACCTGCTGCGGTGGCAGCGCCTGTTGCATGAAGCCGGTTGGACTCCAGTTCTTGCATTCGGCCATCAACTCGGTTTGCAGCATCTGCACGATCAGCTCCGAGCGCGCCGAACCCCCGGAGACAAACACTTGGGTGACCGGTCGGTCCTGCTGGTGTTCAAAGAAGTCAATGGAGGCCTTGAGCTCGCGCCCCAGCGGGGAAACCAGCGCCTGCAACTGATCCTGGACCTCCGCGGGCATGCCCAGTTTGATGCCCTCGGCCTCCGCGTAGCTGATGTTCATCGCTTCGGCCAGCCCGTTGGTGAGCCGATCGCCGCCGATGGCAAGGACACGGCTCAACACCAGTTCGCCTTCCTGCAACAAACAAATCGTCGAGTTCTTGAACCCCACGTCCACCAGCGCCACGACTTCCCGGTTGAACAACTCGGGCAGCGCCCGCTCGAACGCGTTCACCGGGCCGATCAGTCCCGGCACCACGTGATCCGCCACAAAACCGGCATTCTTGCTGGCGACCTGCAAATCCTCGAGCAGTTGCTGCTTCGCGCCGGTCACGAGCACCTTCAATTTGGGCGAGCCGCCAGCCTTGGCTTTGTCACCGGCTTTCGCCGCCTGCTGTTTCACTGGAATGACGAAACAATCGAACGTGTGGGCCGGCAGGTCCTGTTGCAGGTACATCTTCGTGTTGTTCTTCAGAATCTGCCGCATGTCCTCGGCGCGCATCTGAGGCAGTTCCGCGTGTCGCACGATGGAATCGCCGACGCCGATGGCGAGTGAAAGCAGCCGCGTCTTGGTTTCCAGCGCCTGGCACACCGCCTTGAGATGCTCGCTCAACAAATCCACCGAGAGACTCTTCTCGTAAATCGGCGCGTCGAGGAGCGCGTAACGGCTGAGGGCCAACCCTTCCCCCTTCCGCTGCACGTGAATGGCCTTCGTCGTACGGCCACCCAAGTCAATGGCGATCACTTGATCGCGGGTCTTGGCCCGGCTGTTGAAAAAAGGCAGCGCCATGTCGGTTTCCTAACAAATCCAGTTGCGATTGTGCGTCATTTCTTGCAGACACCTTCTGCGTGAAACTTCCGGTGCGTAACATCTGCGTATCCCTTCCCAAGCAGCACGCGGGCCAGAGGGAATGGTGCGCGCGAGGCCTGCGCTTTTCGCGAGAATCGGCGATAACATCAGGTGGATTCCGGCGCGGGTGTCCCGGCTCAAGCCGACCCTGTCCCGTTCTTTGGCGTGAGTCAGCCGCTCGCGGACGGCTCATTGATCCAATGGATGCGAGCCGCGAAATTTCAATTTCCCGCCTGGACCGCCTTTCTGCTAAACATTGCCGCGCCTGCTCGAAGCCGCGACGCCCGGCGCGCCGTGGAGCCCGGCCGCGGTGTCGGGCCAGCGGGCCAGCAAAATGAAAAACTCTCTACGATGTGATTCGGGCCAACTCGGGCAGGGCCGTTCCGGGTTTTTGCTTTGCGCGTTCGCTCTGGCGCTTGCGCTCAACATCGGCGGCGGCTGCTCCATCAAACGCGTGGCCGCAAACAAACTTGGCGATGCGCTGGCCGGCGGCGGAACAACCTTCGCTTCGGATGATGACCCTGAACTCGTCAAGGCCGCCGTGCCGTTCAGCCTGAAACTCATGGAGAGTCTGCTCGCCGAAAGTCCGAAGCACAAAGGCCTCCTCTTCGCCACGGCGTCCGGCTTCACGCAATTCGCCTATGCCTTCGTCCAGGAGGAAGCCGACGAAGTCGAAAGCGAGAACCTCGCCCAGGCCACGGCCATGCGTGAGCGCGCCAAGCGGCTTTACCTCCGCGCCCGAAATTACGGCTTGCGCGGTTTGGAGGCCAGCCACGCCAGCTTGACCGCCAAGCTCCCTGCCAATCCGCGCGAGGCCATCCGCGTCGCGCGCGAGCGGGACGTGCCGTTGCTTTACTGGACTGCCGCCTCGTGGGCCGCAGCGATCTCACTCTCGAAAGACGACCCGGCGATGATCGGCGAGGTTCCGCAGATGGAGGCGCTCATGGACCGCGCGCTGGAATTGAACGAGAGCTTCAATGAGGGCGCCATTCACAGTTTTCTCATCACCTACGAGATGGCGCGCCAGGGCGCCACGGGCGATCCGGTCGAGCGTTCGCGTAAACACTTCGAGCGCGCCCTCAAGCTCTCCCACAGCACACAGGCGGGCCCGCTCGTCGCGTTCGCCGAGGCCGTCTGCGTGCAAAAACAGGATCTAAAACAGTTCGACTCGTTGTTGAAGCAGGCGCTCGAGATCAATCCCGATGCGCGTCCTGAGTATCGTCTGGTGAACCTCGTCATGCAGCGCCGCGCCCGATGGTTGCTCGCCAAACGCGACGAGTTGTTCCTGATTCCTGACAAACCCGGCACCCACTGACATCGCTGTTCATGAACTTGAATTCGATTAAGTCCCTTCTTTTGATCGTCACAACGCTTGCGGCGACGGCTCTCACGACCGTCGCGGCGACCCCGGTCAAGATCAAGCTCGCCACGCTGGCACCCACCGGCAGCACGTATCACAAAAGCCTGCTCGCCCTACGCGAGGCCTGGAAGAAAACCTCGAACGGGAGCGTGGACCTCATCGTCTATGCCGACGGCAAACTCGGCGGCGAAGCGGACACCGTGAACCTCATGTCCGTGAATTCCGTCCAGGCTTCGATGCTCACCGCCGTCGGCCTTGCCGAGATCGAACACGGCGTCGCCGGCTTGCAGAGCATCCCGATGGGCTTCCACGATTTCGCCGAGGTGGATTACGTTGGAGAGAAGCTCCGCCCGCTGCTCCAGGAGCGCTTGCAGAAGAAAGGCTTCGTCGTCCTGTTCTGGACCGATGCCGGCTGGGTGCGGTTCTTCGCCAAGAAATCCTTCAGCACACCGGACGAGTTGAAAAAGCTGAAACTCTTCACGTGGGCCGGCAACCCGCATCAGGTGGAGATTTACAAATCCGCCGGCTTCAACCCGGTGCCGCTCGAAACCGCCGACATCCTCCCCGGATTGCAGACGGGCCTCATCGAAGCCGTGCCCGCGCCGCCGGTCTTCGCGCTGGCAGGCCAGATGGACTCCCGCGCGCCGTTCATGCTGGAACTCAACTGGGCCCCGCTCGTTGGCGCCTGCGTCATCCGCAAAGAAACCTGGGACAAAATCCCGGCGGATTTCCACGAGGCGATGCTGAAGGCCGCCACCACCACGGGCGCCGAAATCAAAGCCAACGCCCGCAGGGAAAGCGACGAATCCGTGAAGGCCATGGAGAAACGCGGCCTGAAAGTCCTCAAGGTGACGCCGGAGCAGGAGGCGGATTGGCGTAAGGGCGCGGAAGTCACTTATCAGAAAATCCGCGGTACCATTGTGCCGGAGGATATCTTCGACCAGGCGCTGGCGGCGATTCGCGAGTGCCGCAGCCAACCGAAGCGCTAAACCGTGTGGACAACTTTATGTTGTATATGCAACACGAACTTGTCCGCCGGGTCCGCAAGCCAGAACAGCGCCACAGTGAATCCTCCCGCTGACATCGCGCCGATTTCCGCCGAGGCGGCGCCGGCCGGCTGGCGCGGCGTGCTGCGCAACGCCGAAAACCTCCTCGTCGTCGTCGCACTGGCGCTGATGGCGTTGCTGCCATGCCTGGAAATTGCGCTGCGCAAACTCTTCAACTCCGGCGTCCCCGGTTCTGTGCCCATCGTGCAGCATCTCGTGCTCGTCGTCAGCATGTTGGGCGGCGCCATCGCGGCGCGCGACAACCGCCTGCTGGCGCTCTCGTCGCTGACCAGTTTCTTCAAGCCCGACTTCCGCCGGCTCGCCGCCGTGTTCAGCCACGGCTTCGCGGCGGGCCTCTGCGCGCTGCTGACGGTCGTGGCCTCAGACTTCGTGCTGGCCAGCCGAAAACTTGGCAAAGTGCTCGTCTTCGACATCCCTGTGTGGACGGTGCAAGCGTTGCTCGTGCTGGGCTTCGCGGCCATCGCCTTGCGCCTCGTCTGGCATGCGGGCAAGACGTGGCGCGGACGGCTCGTGTCGCTGGCGTTGGCCGCCGCAGTGATTGCGATTGGTTTCTGGTCGCCTGTTTCGCCGGAGAAGCTGCGGTGGATTGCGATCGCGGTGCTCGTCGTTGCGGCGCTGCTCGGCGCGCCGGTGTTCACCACGCTCGGCGGCGCGACGTTGATCTTGTTTTGGAGTGGCGGCGAAACGGCGGCGTCGCTGCCGACCAACCACTACCGCCTCACGATCAATCCCACGCTGCCGACGTTGCCGCTGTTCACGCTCGCCGGATATTTTCTTGCCGAAGGCGGCGCGGCGAAGCGGCTGGTGCGCGTGTTCCAGGCGTGGTTCGGCAACTTGCGCGGCGGACCGGCCATCGTGACGGCGCTGGTCTGCGCATTCTTCACTTCGTTCACCGGCGCGTCCGGAGTCACAATTCTGGCGCTGGGCGGTGTGCTCATGCCGGTGTTGCTCGCCGCCGGCTATCGCGAACGCTCCGCACTCGGTTTGCTCACGGGCGCCGGTTCGCTCGGCATGTTGTTTCCGCCGTGCCTGCCGCCGATTCTTTACGCCATCATCGCCAGCAGCGGCGGGCAGACGAGCGTGACCATCGAGGAGATGTTCAAGGGCGGTTTCCTGCCCGGCATCGTCCTCGTGGCCGTGACCATCTGGTGGGGCGTGCGCCAATGCCCGCCGCGCACCGAGCGACCCGTGCAGCCATTCGATTGGCGCGAAGCGCTTTCGGCGGCCTGGGTCGCCAAGTGGGAGTTCCTCGTCCCGGTGGTGGCGTTAACGGCGTTGTTCGGTGGCTTCGCGTCGCCGGTCGAGGCCGCGGCCATCACCGCGCTCTACACCTTTGCCGTGAACGTCTTCATCACGCGCGACCTGCGACTTTTCAAGGACGTGCCGCGCGTGATGGCCGAGTGCGGCCTGCTCATGGGCGGCGTGCTGCTCATCCTCGGCGTGGCGCTGGGCTTCACGCATTACCTGATTGACGCGCAGATTCCCGACCAGGCGATGGCCTGGGCCACCGGCGCGATCAAATCCAAATGGCTCTTTCTGCTCGGGCTCAACGTCGTGCTGCTGGTGGTGGGCGGGATGGTGGAAATCTACGCCGCCATCGTGGTCGTCGTGCCGTTGCTCGTGCCGCTGGGAACGGCCTTCGGCATTGACCCGATCCATCTCGGCATCATTTTCCTGGCGAACATGGAACTGGGTTTCCTCGCGCCGCCAGTGGGGCTGAACCTGTTGCTCGCGTCGTACCGCTTCAACAAGCCAATGCCGGAAGTCACGCGCGCGTCGTTTCCGATGCTGCTCGTGATGGTGGCGGGTGTGTTGCTGATCACCTACGTGCCGTGGCTGACGACGTGGCTGCCAAGCGTCTGGAAGTGAACCGGGCCAAGCCAGTCTGAGCGCCGGTCATCCCGTCCCCCAACAACGTGCCGCCGGCGGCTGAATTCCGAAAACCGAATCCCGAAACCCGAAGGAAGCCCGAATACCGAATGCCGAAAGCATCACGCGGCACCGCATGATTTCGAACTTCGGACTTCGGATTTCTTTCGGATTTCGGATTTCGAGCTTCGGATTTGAGCCGCCTCGCCATCAATCCCGTGGTCGCTGTTCGTGTAGCCGCGATAGATTTGCCCGGCTTCGGCCACGATGAATCCGGTGTGATGCACCGCCAGCAGTTCGCGGCTCTCGTTGTCAATCGCCACGACGAACGTCAAGGTGAACGCCATCGGCGTTCCATCACTCAGCCTAGGGTTGGAGCGAAGCGACTACCCTGGGTGGCTGGCACGAATCTCCCACAACCCTGAAGGGGTTGCAGCCGGCTGCCTGGCGCGCCTCGATGCAACCCCTTCAGGGTTGTGGCCTCATTGGACAGCGACCCAGGGTAGCCCGCCACCGCGGGCAACCCTGGGCTTGAGGATGGAACGCCGTTGGCGTTTCCCAGCATTCGGAGAAGAACCCAAAATAGACCTCCAGCCGCGAACTGCCCTCCGTTTCCCGCATCAGCGTGAATCCCAACTTCGTTCCGGTCTGCGTCTTGAAATCCGCCGCCGACTTCCAGAGGTCCGTACTCTGAAACGCCACCGTGTGATGCAGCCGCACCACCAGCGTCGCGTAGATGTCGTCCGCCGGCCCATCGAAACGATACGTCACCAGCACGCTGGGGTGACTCGGCTGTTCCTTGCGCTCGCGCCGGAAATAGCTCGGAAACGTCAGCAACGCCGAGCCATCGCAAGGCTGACGCAGACACCACGCCCGGCTGATGAACGTCTCCAGTAACGTGCGCAACACCACTGCCTCCTCCTCGCGCGGCAGGCGTTTGAAATCCTGGTAATCCAAATCTCCGGCCAGCAATTCGTCCTCGCGGATGCAACCCAACTCCTGCGGATGCTTCCGCACCTTCCGCACCACGGCGGCGGCGTAGCGGCTGAGCACCTCTGGCCGCAGCAGGATGAAGCCGCCAAAGTCCAGCCGCTGGATCATGCCTGGCCCGGCCAGCAGGCCTACGACCGCTTCCAACTCCGCCAGCTCGAAATTCTCCCCGCGCAGCGTCATCTCCATCCGCTGCTTCAATTCGGCCATCCGCGGCTGGCCTGCGCAACCCGCGCGATATCGTCAATCACCGTTGAAACTTGATCCGGATCGGTTACTTGAAGCATTTGTACGCCCATCTTCTTGCAGGCTGCGCGTTTCAAGGCATCGCGTTTCTTTGTCGCCTCCAGCGCTTCTTCACCCCCGTAGTGCTCCATTGCCTCAAAGTGCTGTGGACCATGGTATTCAATGGCGATTTTCAATTCCGGCAGCCAGACGTCAAAGTGCATTTGTCCGAGCCACTCTGGCCGACCATGATGGATGACTTGAAACTGTGGGAAGGCTCTCTTGATCGCGTAGAACAGCTCTGTTTCGTCTGACCACTGCTCACCGACATTCTTTTCGCCAAGATGCTGACGAAGACGGTTTTCAGCGTCCCGAAACGCATCGCTGATTCGGTTTTGAACGACCTTGGAGCAGTGGTAGAAGCAATAATTGGGAATTTTGGATTTGCGAGCGAAGTGGAGCATTGAGAAGAGGTGAATTCCATAGTCTGTCCGATCTGAGCCGGTCAAGATTTGCTCGAACCACGAACCGTGCGCCTGTTCGCGCTCCGCAAAAACCATCTCAACGAATCGTTCGAATTCTTGTGGATGTTCCCTTGTCGTTTTCGTGATTCGCGCGCCATACATTTGGAGCAGATCAATTCCGCTTGCTGGCAATCCAAGAAAATACCGGACGCTGCATTTCAAGTTCGCGAAGTGCGTTCTGATGGAGAATATGTTGGCTGGCCGCGTTGCATCGAAGAATTGGTCGTATGCCTCCAACGCAAGCAGGCAGTCGAGACTCCATTCGACCGGCCTCCAATAAATTCCCACCTCGGTCTTGTAGGTTTCTCCAAGCCGCGACAGTTCAGCGTGAAGCCGTTCAAGCGTTTCCCTGTCGAAGCCTCGAAAACTGTCCCGGATGTAGAAGTTGAGGTAAGCCGCTTGGCCGTGGACTGGCAGGAAGGAATTCTCAGCAATTGACTTCTTCAGCTCACCATAAAAGGCGCGCTGTTCATGATTCATCTCGTCGAGGACGCCGTTCGTGAAACACATCTCGTAAGGCGGAATCGGGCAGGGGCAGGGAATCGCTTCAACTGGGCGCACGGGGAGGGCTTGTGTTTCGCGGATTAAATCCTCATCCCATTTCAATTCAGGCAGGTCAGGCAGAAATCTGTCCGATTGTTCTTCCTCTGCCGCATAGACGTTACATTTCAGCAGTTTCGCGTTCCAATCCGTGCCCACCCAACCTTCCTGCAACGCCTGTTTGCACAGAGCAACCACTTCGCGATACTTCTCTTCCTTTTCAAGCAAGATCGCCAGTCGGCAATAGCCCTCGTGCCACGTCTGGATATTGCGCCCGGGGGAGTTGGTGATGAAAACTCCTTGTTCCTCGCAGATTTCCGCGAAACTTCTTCCGCTTTCAGTGGCTTGCTTGAAAAGCCGTCGCTTGTCATCCGTCGTCGAAACAGTCGTGGCTCGCATCAACTGCCTGACTTTTGGTGCAATCTCAATTTGCTTCACGCAAGCCCAAATTGTCCTCTGCATGGCGTGCTGATCGAATTTGCGCTCTTTGAAGAACCTCTTTGCCATCCACCCAAGCGCATGATGTTTGTCAATCAGGTCAGCATCCCCGGATTCAACCTGTTCGATCAGCTTTTTGATGATCTTCACGCCCAAGGCGTAGTTCTGGCGTCCATCGAGCCGGTCGGCCATCTTCATCAAGAAGTCGGCGCAAGAGCCAAGATAAAAACCCAGTCCGCCCGAATGTTGAACCAGGCCGTAGCCAATCCTCGCGTTCGGTTCGATTGTCCCTGCGGCCAAGGTCTTGGCTTCGTTGTCTGAATACAAAGACACAACGTAGGCTCTTTCGTCATCGGTGAATTCAGTCAACCACCAGCTTGCGAGTCCCAAGTAACCTATTGAGCCACCAACCTCCGCTTGTTCGACTTCGCCTCGTTGCGAAGGTTCGTTTTCTTCGTGTGGCGCTGCCGCCCCCTCCGGCGAACGCACGCCGCTCGTGAAATTGTCCAGCGTCGAACCTTGGGCGTGCTGCAACTCGAGGAAATCCTCCAGCAAAACCAAGTAGTCCCTCACAAGATCGCGTTTCGCGCCATACGCATTTCCATCCGCAACGCACGTGTTATTCCCGATCAGCTGTATTTGACACAGTATGGCGCGAGCGATGTTTGTGTCGTGAATCGAGTCGTGATGAACAGCCGCTGCGAAGAATTGTGGGACAACATTGTGAGCGTTCTGCCATCTGGCAGCGTATTCGTTGAGGTAGCGGGTTTCCCCGCCCGGCTTATCTTGTGAATTCACAAGAAGCGACAGGAACGAATGCGCTTCAGGCGTGTATTCGCGGCTGGCCAGAACAATCGCAGCGATGAACATCAGAATCGTCTTCTCGGCTTCATCGCGGAACGCCTCCTTGCTTTCCGGAGAGTTGTGCTCCGCGACTTCCTCGGTCAACTCCAGCAATTCAAGAAACGCAGATTGAACCACGGCAACGAATGTCTTGGGATCGTGGTTCATAGCCAGTCAGCATTTGATTGAGTAGGTTTCTGAACACATTCGCGCCATTGCGATGTTCGTTTGCGCAAAGCCGTTCATGTCGAGCAGTTTTCTGACGCTGGCTTCTCCCAATGGGCAGCGGAATCCCAACACTACCCGGGTGAGGGCATGTGGCGGAATCCGCCAATGATGCCGGCCATCCGCAATTTCGCAGAACCTGTTGTCCTTCAAATCAACTTGCACCCGATACTCCTGCTCGAAAGACCAGCTTGATGACTTACGCCTCATCAAGCCGTCGAGAAGTGACAACAGGTATTTGGTTTTCACGTTTTCATCACGCATCTTTCGCAGCTCCTCAAAGTCCAGGACCGGCCGTTCGTCTGAATATTTCATTTCAACAATGTGGTCGGCACTCCAGGGGTGTCTGATTTCAAAGGCAACTCCTGAATGCTTTTCGGCGCAGAGCGACCAGAGAGTCGGATCGGAGACGGTCTTGCTGAAACAGAGAATTCCCATCCATGTTTCCAGCCAAGCGAGGTGGCCGGTGCTGAAATTCTCGGTGAACGCCTTTTCAGCAGGTGTTGCTACTCCGCGAAAGCCAAGCCTCCACTCGAAAGAATCGTTGAATTTTGACACCAAGCCCACTCTGAACCTGCCCGCCACGAGTGTTTTCAACGCCCCGTCGGAATCCAAGAACCTGTAAAGCGGGATGGGCTCGGTCATTTGTGGTTACCGTCGAATATCGGCGCAATGGGTGCGGTTACCAAATCCCACGCTGAATCAGGAAGCAACAAGAATTCAAATTCCACCCTTTTCCCCGACGTTAGCTCAATATAGCCCTTGCCATAGCGCTCGCCTTCCTTTTCGTGAACTTTGAAATTTGGCTTAAACCTCAAAACTTGCTGCCACTCGTGCATGTCCTCGTCGCCCTCGATTTTCACCACGGTTTGCTTTTGTCCGATATTTAACTCTGATGAAACAGGGACAATTGCGCTGCCCTTTATCGGCTCATCTGGCTTGAGCACCACTGCTACTCGTCGAATTCTCGCCACCTTGCTTCCTAGATTTAGTGCTTTGATGGTAAGAAGCCCATGCCGTGTATCGGTGTTCTCTAATGCTAAACTCGCTGTGACTTCCAATTTGATGCTATGATCAGAGCCTGAGTGCTCAGTGTGAACCAGTTTGGGCGGGTCGGAAGGATCGGATTCCTGTCCTAGATTCTCAAAGGGGTTGTTGGTGGCGGATAGTTCGATTTCCCCGCGACACGCTGCAAGGAGCTTCGCATATTCCCGTTCGCGATCTGCCAGGCGCCAGTTGATGTAAAGGAATTGCGCCAGGGAGCCTTTGATCGGGGCGTCGTCGAGCCGCAGGGGAATGAAGCGGCGCTCCCGGTTCAGCGGGTCGCGAAACCGGAACGTGCCCGACTCCAACTGCGCCCAGTCCGAGCCGAACGCATTGGCCGACATGCAGAGCGCCAGCATGCGCGAATGCTCCAGCCCTTCCTCGATCTTCGCCGGGATGCTGTCGCCGGGCTTGAGCACCCATTCATCGAACCAAACCTTCAGTCCGTCCCGCCGCAACCGCTCCGCCACTGCGCGCACCACTTCCTTGTCCTTCGCGCTGTGGCTGAGGAAGACGTCGTAGGGGAAGGCTGTGTCGTTCATGGTTGAGGGTTGGGGGTTGAGAGTTCAGCCTGTTTGTGGACCGCCTCGTTCGCGAGCCTTGGCCAGCGCCAAAACCTTGGGTTGAGCGGCGAGGAACAGAGATTGAGTTTCCGGGATGTCGGGCACGCGGGCATGGGCAAACACGGCGCCCAGTTGAGCGGTGGTCAGCGGTTCGCGCGACAGCAGAAACTCAATATCGGTCAGGTCGTTTTCATCGCCGCGGGCCATCTTGGTAAGGATCAGGTCGAGCGTGGCCGGGCGGAACACAACCAGATGCCGAAGCTCCAGCGGGATTCGGACGCGCCGGCTTAACCAGTCCGGGGTGAGAATCACCTCCAACTCGCGAAACAGGTGGGTGAGGTAAAGACCTTCCGGTTCGAGTTCGGCGTTCGTGCGCTGCTGGGCCTCCCAGAAATCCAGGTTCCCGTCTTCGGCCGCCAGCCAGGAGAGCGGGAGGATGGCGTCCACATCGTGCGTGGCAGCAAATGCTGCAGGAGATGGCACGTAGCCAAGAGACAGCGCGGCGCGGCCAAAGAGGGTGAGTTCTGCCGGCGCAGCCAGGTGGTGGTCGAGTGTTTGGAGGATGCGCAGCGGGTTATTCATGACGGCAGAGCCAGTCGGTTTTCGGCGGCCCGCCATGAGCCGTCACGCTCGTGTAGCTGACGAGGCGCGTCCAGTGAGGCAAGGCATCGGTTCGTGGGACTGGACGGGCCGGCAGGTGCTGACGCAAGTAAGCCCAAGGTTCCAGCGTGGGGGCGAAGCGTTCCGCCACGGCTGCAATGTGGAGCAGCACCGGTTCGCAACGCTCCTGAATGGCGAGCCGGCAAAGCCTGGCGGTATCCACGTGCGGGGAACTGAGCAACTGGGCCGCCGCACGGAGGTTGTCCAGATTGTACGGGAGCTGGCCCAGACAAAGCGCAAGGCCGATTTCTTCGTCGGAGATCGCCGGGTTGTCCGGCGGGAGTGATGGGTCGAAATCGCGCCGGTAATGCGCCGCGCCTCGTTCCACCGCCGCCTTCAGGAGCCACTCTGGCAACCGATCCCCCGCACCGCTGGAGTGGGCTAACCGGATGGCTAAACCCGACACATGGGCTGGGGTTGCCAGCCTGCGGGCCAACGTGGTTGCGGGCGCTTGTTCCTTCAGTTCCATCGGGAGCAGTCTATCACAACCCACGTCCTGTTCGGGCCAGGAAATTGCGCTGGGGAGCCTTTGATGGGGGCGTCAAGGCAAGGCTGAAGGACGAAGGCTGAAGGCTGAAGTTCGGACATGAAGCGGCGCTCCTGGTTCAGCGGGTCGCGAAAGGGCAAGTTGCCCCTCCCGCACGTGCCGGCCTCCAACTGCGCCCAGTCCGAGCCGAACGCATTCGCCGACATGTAGAGCACCAGCACGCGAGACTGCTCCAGTCCTTCCTCAATCTTCGCCGGGATGCTGTCGCCGGGCTTGAGCACCCATTCATCGAACCACACCTTCAGCCCGTCCTGCCGCAACCGCTCCGCCAGCGGGCGCACCACCGCCTTGTCCTTCGCGCTGTGGCTCAGCAAGACGTCGTAGAGGAATTCGTTGGGCATGGTTTCTGGGTTCGTTTTCCCGGAGGTTTACTGTCTGATTCGGACCCGATGCACTTCCACGAGGAACAGTTTGCCGTGATAGAACTCCTGCTGCGGATGCGCGTCCAGGAACGGCAGCAGGCGCGCCATAAGTTGCGGAATGATTTCCGGGTGGTTGTGCAGTTGAATGCCGACGATGCCCAAGTAGCGGGCAGGCGGGTAACTTACGATGTCCGCGAAGCCGCCATTGAGGGAGAGGAGAATCGCACCCAGTTCCTGCGCCTTGGCGATGACCGCCGGGTCGGGCGAGCGGATGGGCAGGACTTCCCGCAGCAGCGTGACGTGATGCCCGCGCCGCTGAAGCGTTTCCGTGATCTCCGCCGGCACGCACTGATCACTGAAGATGCGCAGGCTCACGCCGTCACCGCTTCGAAGTCAGCCAATGCACGGGCGTAGTCCAAGCAGGCGACCACATCGGACGCCGTGAGGTCCGGGAACTCCTTGAGGATAGCGTCGGTTTCACGCCCGGCCGCCAAGTAGCCCAAGACCAGCGCGGCAGGTATGCGCGTGCCCTTGATGCACGGTTTGCCCCGCAGAACCTGGGGATCGCTAAGGATTCTGTCTTGCCAGTTCATAAAGCAGATTGACTCTACCGCCGCGCCGATGATTGGGCAATGTCCTTCAGCCCGTCCTGCCGCAACCGCTCCGCCAGCGGGCGCACCACCGCCTTGTCCTTCGCGCTGTGGCTGAGGAAGACGTCGTAGGGGAAAGCTTCCGTGCTCATGGCGGAGACGTTATGGCAATCACCCGCCCGGAGGCAAGCCGAGGTAGAGCAAGGCTACAGCCCCAGTTTCTTGAACCGGTTGTTCACTTCCTTGAAATGGAAATCCAGCGAGCAGAGCTTCTCCAATTCGCCGCGCCTGAAATGTTTTGCCACCGCGGGATCGGCCTGGAGTTGCGCGACGAAACTGGCATCGTCGCGACCGGCATGCTTCATCTCCCAAGTTTTCATCGCGGCGTCCTGCACAAGCTTGTAGGCGGCTTCGCGCGTCAGACCTTTGCGGATGAGCGCGAGCAGGACGGTTTGGCTGTTCCACATGCCCAGGCTCAGGCCGAGGTTGCGTTTCATGTTTTCGGGATAGACGGCCAGGCCGTCCATCAGGCGCGTGAGCAGGCCGAACATGTAGTCGAGCAAGGTGCAGGAGTCGGGGAAGATGATGCGCTCGACGCTGCTGTGGCTGATGTCGCGCTCGTGCCAGAGGGCGACGTTTTCCAGCGCAGCGAGGGCGTTGCCACGTAGCACCCGGGCCAGGCCGGTCAGGCGTTCCCAGGTGATCGGGTTGCGCTTGTGCGGCATGGCGCTGCTGCCTTTCTGGCCAGCAGTGAACGGCTCTTCGGCTTCGAGGACTTCCGTGCGTTGCAAATGGCGGAACTCAACGGCCCAACGTTCGACGCTCGCGCCGACGAGGGCCAGCGTGGTTTGAAATTCGGCGTGGATGTCCCGTTGGACGACTTGCGTGGCGATGGGCGCGGGGCGAAGGCCCAGTTTCTTGCAGACGTGGGCTTCGACGCGCGGCGAGAGGTGCGCGCTGGTGCCGACGGCGCCGGATATCTTGCCCACCGCGGCGGCTTCGCGGGCAGTCTCTAAGCGGCGGAGGGCACGATCAAACTCGTCATACATCAAAGCCAGCTTGAGACCGAAGGTGGTCGGCTCGGCGTGAATGCCGTGGCTGCGGCCGATGCAGGGCGTGAACTTGTGTTCCTTGGCGCGGCGGGCGATGACGGGCAATAACTCCTTCACGTCGGCGATCAAGATGTCCGCGCTCTGTTTCATCTGCACGGCGTAGCACGTGTCGCCCACGTCGCTGCTGGTGAGGCCGAAGTGAAACCAGCGGCTGGCGGCGGCGTTGATAGCCTCGGCCACGGCGGTGGTGAAGCCGATCACGTCGTGGTTGAGAACCTTCTCCAGTTCTTTCTGGCGGGCGACGAGGCCGGGGAGGTCGGCGAACCATTTGTCGCAACCGGCTTTGATCTTCGCGAAATCCTTGGCGGGCACGACGCCTTCCTTCACCAGCGCTTCGCTGGCGAGCAGTTCGATTTGCAGCCAGAGGCGGAGCTTGTTCTCGTCCGTCCAGATGGCCCGCATTTCAGGGCGGGAATACCTTTGAATCATGCCGGAATGAAAAATCAAAGGCGGACCGCGGGAAAGGCAAATCTGGACGGCGCACTCGCATCTCTGGCAAAGGAGCACCGGTCTCCCGGCGGGCTCCGTTTCCATCTCAGAGTCGCCAACGCCCCACGCCCGGAGGCGGGCGCTCCATTGCGACGCGACGCACCTGCCCCGGCATTAGCCGTAGAGCCAGAGACTACGCGTGCGGTAGCTGCTGCTGGCCGGTGCCGTGTCGCCAAGCCGGCGGCAACGCACTCTGGCCCCGCTCACCGGGTTTGGGCGAGATACTGGGCGCCGTGCCCGCCGTTTCCTTCTGTTGAGCCAGGCAATCGGGGCAGATGCCGTGCGTCGTGGGCGTGTCGAAGTTCTTGCAGAAGAACTCCTCCTGCGAAACCTAGCAGCCATCATGGTCAATCCGGTGACACCAGGCACAGACTCGCATAAATCCTTCGAGGTAGCGGACGTGGTTCAAGAGACGTCGCGTGTGCGTAGCCACCAGCAGCCAGACGCCGAGCGCCAGTAACATCTCCAACGTGGATTCCCGGAAGTCCGAGATGTAGGGGTGGTCTCCCAGAACCAGCCTGTGCAAACCCGTCAGTTCGACGAACCAAGACAGGGCGATGATGGCCAGGAAACCGACGCTTTGGTAAACCATCACTCTCGCCAGGGAAATCTTCGTCTGCATGACCACGAACTTCACTTCTTTCACGATATCAACTGAGCCTCCGTTCAGCACAAAGCACGCCGAGGCGACTTTCGGCGCCGCATAAAAGCAACTGAACGCATCTTCAGCGTTTCTGGTGAAGTTCGGTCCAAGGAGCGCAACGACGCGGCAGGCGTCACCTCTTCCTTGTGGTCGAGAAATTGGAAATCGCCGTCTGCGAACAAGACAGCCGTCCGGAAATCAGCGCTTGGCAATCCGCTCGCGCGCGGCTTCGAGGGTCTTGCGCTCACGCTCCGTCAGGCTGTGGATGCCGTGGGCGGAAATCTTGTCGAGGATCGGGTCAACTTCCTTGCTCAGGAATTCCTCCGGTGACATGTCCTCAACGGCCCCACCCCGGGACGGTCGCCGAGGGGTCGCTTTCTGCGAATGCGTGGCGACCAACACGGGCCGGGCGCGTTGCCGGAAAGGCCGCTGAACGTTCGGCCAGTCCCACTGACTCACCCAGCGCACGAACGCGATGCCGGTTAACATGCCACCCAGGTGCGCCGCGTGGGCGACGTTATCCACCGGAAACACCAACCCGAACACGGCCAGCAGCCCGCTGATGAGCAACAGGTATTTCGCCCGCATCGTCAGCGGCAAGACGAAGAAAAGCAGCAGGGTGAGCGGGCGGTTGGGATAAAGCACCGCAAACGCCGCCGTCAGCCCAAACGCGCCGGCGGACGCACCCACCACAGCGCCGCCCAGATGCCGCGGCAACAGAACCGCGGCGAGGATCTGGAACAGCCCGCCAATGATGCCGCTGGCGAAATAGAGCGCCAGAAACCGGCGTTTGCCCAAGGTCGCCTCCACGTCGCGGCCGAACATGTAGATCGCAAAACAATTCAACAGCAGATGCCACAACCCGCCGTGCATGAACTGGAAGGTGACCAGTTGCCAGAGGAACCAGTGTTCCAAGCCCGGCAGGCTTAACGCAAACAAGGCGTCCGTCGGAAAACGAGGAAAGGCCAGGTAAGCCAGGTTTTGCACCACAAACGCCGCCGCGTTGATGATCACCAGCCAGATCGTCAACGACAGCCGCCCGCGGTGGGCCGGCTCACGCATGTAATCGCGGTCTTCTAACATGACAGCCGAAAGTAACTGGCGCGGAGAAAATTTTCAAACCTCCGTTTTGGCGACGCGGCGACGACTGTTTGCGCTTGCTACTGCCAAGCGACTTTGCGTTGAATCGCCCTCGTCAGAATAAGCACATCGCGACACATCGAAATCATGGCCAGCAGAACAATCATCAGGCCCGCGCAATCTCCCGCCGCCGTGGGCCCGTACAGCCACGCCGTCCGCGTCGGCGGCCTGCTCTTCTGCGCCGGCCAAATCCCGATTGACCCGGCCACGGGCAACCTCGTCGCCGGCGACATCAAGGCGCAGACCGAGCGCGTGCTCCGGAACGTGAAGGCGATTCTCGACGACCAGAAGCTGACATTCGCCAACGTGGTGAAGAGCACGGTTTTCATGACCAACCTCGCGGACTTCGCGGGGATGAACGAGGTGTACGCGAAGTTTTTCACGAGCAATTGCCCGGCGCGCTCGACGATCCAAGTGGCGGCGCTGCCAAAGGGTGCGAGCGTGGAGATTGAAGTCGTGGCGCACTACTGAATTTACGATTTACGATTGACGCGGCTTCCGGCCTTGCGCTCGTAACTCGTGAATCCGAAATCGTAAATCAAAGATGCCCGTCGAAATCCAACTCTTGATTGCGTTTGTCGGAGGCGGCCTGCTGGGGCTGCTCGTCGGCTGGTTGCTGGGTCGCGGGCGTGTGGCGCCAGTGGATGACCGGCTGGCAAACGAACTGCGGCAACAGCTTGGCCAGCGCGACGCCGAGCTGGTGAACGTCCGCAGCCAGCTTTCGGAAGCGGGCAACGCCCGCGCCGCGGCGGAAGCCAGCAAGGTGGCAGCAGAGAAGCTCGTCGCCGACCAGCGCGCGCTGCACGAACGCGCAATGGCCGAGGCGAAGGAGGCGCAGGCCAAGGCGCTGGCGGATTTGCGCGAGGCGTTCCAGGCGCTGAGCGCGGAGGCCTTGAAACAAAGCGCGCCGGAGTTCCTGCGGCTGGCGGAACAGAGCTTCGGCAAGTTACAGGAAGCGGCAAAGGGTGAACTAGAGAAGCGCCAGGAGTCCATCAAGGTGTTGGTCGAGCCGCTCAGGCAGCAGTTGGAGACGTATCAGAAACGGTTGCAACAAAGCGAGACGGCCCAGTCCAGCGCGCTCGGCGAAGTGAAGAAGCACCTCGAAACGCTTGCCCAGCAGAGTCAGGCGCTCGCGGACGAAACGAAACAGTTTCGAAGCGTCCTGAAGTCGAGCCAGACGCGCGGGCGCTGGGGTGAGGAAACCCTCCGGCGGGTGGTTGAGGCTGCTGGCATGAGCGCGCATTGCGACTTCACGGAACAAACGCAGTCTGGGGAAAACCGACCGGACATGATCGTGCGGCTGCCCGGTGAGCGGGTCATCATCGTGGACGCAAAAGTGCCGGAACTCGATTTTCTCAGCGCGATGGAATCCGCCGACGCCGCGAAGCGGGCGGACGACCTGGCGGCCCACGCGAAGAAGTTGAAGGACACGATCAAGGCGCTCGCGGACCGCGATTATCCAAGCCAGTTTCCAAGCGCGCTGGATTACGTGGTGCTGTTTCTGCCGGCGGAATCGCTGTTCAGCGCCGCTCTGGAAGGCGATCGGGATTTGATCGTGTGGGCGGCGCAACGGCGGATTCTGTTGGCTACGCCGGCGTCGCTGATCGCGTTGCTGCGCTCAGTGAGCGTGAGCTGGCAACAACATGCGCAGACGGAGAACGCGCAGAAGATTGCCGAGGCGGCGCAGGAGTTTTATGCGCGGGTGGTGAAGTTCGCCGAGCACTTCGAAAAGATCCGCGCCGGGTTGGAGCGGGCGAACAGCGCATTCAACGACGCCGCGGCCAGCTTCCAAACCCGGGTGCGTCCGGCGGGCGAACGTCTGGCGGAACTCGGCGGCGGCGCGCCGGGCAAGGAACTGGCCGATGTGCAGCCGCTGGATTCTGCGCTGCGCCTGCCGCCCGCCGGCCAATCTCCGCCAACCTGACGGCAGCCTTGAATCCGTGATGAAGCCTAAACGTCTCGTCTTCCGCTCCGGTCTGATTGCATTCGCCCTCGTTGCCGTTTCCATTCATGCCGCGCCGCTCGAACGCCTGAAATACAACCATCCCGGCTTGGTCGTGGACTTGGGCGCGGGTCTGTGGGCCTGGCCCTTGCCGATGGATTTCGACGGCGATGGCGATCTGGACCTCCTCGTAAGTTGCCCCGACAAACCATACAACGGCCTCTATTTCTTTGAGAATGCCAGTGGCAACACGGCCAAGAACAAAATGCCCGTGTTCAAACCGGCGCGGCGCATCAGCCGGGGATTGCAGAACGTGCTGGTGAGTTTCGTGGACGGGAAACCGCGCGTGCTCTCGCCGGCGAACGAGTTTCCGGATTTCCTCAAGACCGGCCTGGAGCATCCCAAAGAGTTGCCACTGCCGGCGAATGTTCACTCGAATAAGGTTCGCGGGAATTTCTGGCGCTACGTGGATTACGACGGCGACGGGCGACTGGATGTCATTGTGGGCACGCACGACGGAACCGATTATGGCTGGGACAACGCCTACGACCTGACGGGCAAGTGGACGAACGGTCCGCTGCACGGCTTCGTATATTTCCTGCGCAATACCGGCACGAAGGCGCAGCCCATTTACGCCGCGGCAGCGCAAATCCTGGCTGGCGAGCAACCGGTGGATGTCTTCGGCCAGCCGTCGCCGAACTTCGCGGACTTCGATGGTGACGGTGACCTGGACCTTCTGTGCGGCGAGTTCCTGGACAGCTTCACATATTTCGAGAACGTCGGCTCGCGCACGGCGCCGCGGTATGCGCCCGGCAAACGCCTGCGGACGGCGGACGGCAAACCGCTGGCGATGGATTTGCAGATGATCACGCCGACGGCGATTGACTGGGACAAGGATGGCGACTTGGATTTGATCGTTGGCGACGAAGACGGGCGCGTGGCGTTCATCGAGAACACAGGCAAGCTCGCGCCGGATCACACGCCGCAGTTCCTCGCCCCGCGCTATTTCCAACAGGAGGCCGACGACGTGAAATGCGGCGCGCTGGCCACGCCGGTCGGAGTGGATTGGGATGGCGACGGCGATTGGGACATCGTGAGTGGCAACACGTCAGGCTACATCGAGTTATTCGAAAATCTCAGCGGGCCGGGCGTCGAAAAACCGCGCTGGGCTTCGCCGCGCCGGCTCGAAGCGGATGGGCGCGTGATCCGCATTCAAGCCGGGCCGAACGGCAGCATTCAAGGCCCGTGCGAGGCGAAGTGGGGTTACACGACGCTGAGCGTGGCGGATTGGGATGGCGATGGATTGCCGGACCTGATCGTGAATTCGATCTGGGGCAAGGTGATTTGGTTCAAAAACGTCGGCACGCGCAGGCAACCGAAGCTCGCTGCTGCGCAGCCCATCGAGGTCGAGTGGGACGGCCCGCAGCCGGCGCTCGCCTACGGCTGGCTGCGTCCGGAGGGCAAGGCGCTGCTCACGCAATGGCGCACGACGCCGTTCGCCGTGGATTGGAACAAGGACGGGCTGGTGGATCTCGTGATGCTCGACCCAGGCGGCTACCTATCGTTTTTCGAGCGAGCGCGGCGCGACGGCAAACTCGTGCTGCTGCCGCCGAAGCGAGTGTTCTATGACGAAAAGGGCGAACCGCTGCATCTCAGCGCTGGCATCGCCGGAAAGAGCGGGCGACGCAAGCTGTGCCTCGTGGATTGGGATGGCGATGGCAAACTCGACATCCTGCTCAACGCAGCGAACGCGAAGCTCCTCCGGCAGGTGGACGCGCGCGATGGCAAATTCCTTTTCCAGGACATGGGGTTGCTCGCGGATGAAAACCTTGAAGGGCACGACGTCAGCCCAACAGTCGTGGATTTCAACGGTGACGGAGTGCCGGAGCTTCTGTGCGGCGCGGAGGACGGGCGGTTTTATTACTGTCGTTAACATGTCAATCTGACCGGTGCGAGAACAAGTGATCTGTCCGTTCGGGTTTGCTCATGGGGCTGTTGACACT
>Ga0315277_10000992_pt1 | contig 42298 bp, 46 predicted proteins | sample YL17G05_15_MG_FD_203695 | JGI IMG/M metagenome (GOLD analysis project Ga0315277, IMG submission 203695) | Sediment microbial communities from Yellowstone Lake, YNP, Wyoming, USA - YL17G05_15 | ecosystem: Environmental > Aquatic > Freshwater > Lake > Sediment | place: USA: Wyoming | collected... | reverse complement strand
GATTGTCCTGCCGTTTCCCTGAAGTGATAAAAAGGAACGAATACTATTTCAGGGTTTTTTTGCAAATTTTTTCCAGACCTGTTCGCGATATACCGGACCACTGTTATAGGTGCAGAAGGGGATAAGTCGTCCGTCGGGTGTCGCATAATGGATACAACAGCGCTGTACCCGCTCGAGATCGTAGTTGTAGCGATCCATGAAGTGCATGGTCCCGATGAATAACGCGTTCCAGTGGAATTCACGGAGCGCATCGAAATTCTGCCCGATCAGCGTTTTTCCGATCAGCTTCCAGAATTCGGCGGTATTGCTCTGCTCGCCTTTCTTGACCGATTCATGAAGGTTTTTGACACCCTCAATGAGTGCCTTGTATTTGTTGATAGTGCCGCCTTTTTTCAGGGTCTCTGCCATCTTCTCGATCGATTCAAACAGGCTGTCAACATCCACCATCCGGTTCACCGTGACCATACCCTCCTTGGTGACAAAAACATACGTAGCTGCACCGCAGTGCTGGTGAGCAGTGAACCTGACCTGAGGCTTTCCGGTATATGCTTCAACAAGATCGGAGAACGGGAGGACGCAGGGCACCGGATAAAAATCATCCTTTTTTATTACACCCTTTGTCTGGGTCTCTATTGCGGTCAGCACTTCGGGAATGGTAATCCTTGACTTGTTGATGTCGTCATCGCTCGCAGCACCGGTAAATGCCACCGGCTGGAAATTGACTCCGCGCACGACCGAGATGTGGTCTGCGGCATACTTGATTATCGCACCGAGTTCCCCGTCATTTTTTCCCCGTATTACAGTCGGGACAAGAACACATCCGAGCCCGACATTCTGTAAATTTTCGATTGCCTTTTTGTGTATCTTTAAGAACGGGTTTGTTTTCTGGGACACCCCGTCAAAATGCAGGTATACCGTGTTGAGCCCTGCATCCTTGAGTTGTTTTACATAATCAGGATCTTTGGCAAACCGGACACCGTTGGTTGCGACCTGCACCTGCGGAAATCCCATCTCTTTTGCCTTTTTGATGATCTCGACGAGATCATTGCGCATGGTGGGTTCTCCACCGGAAAACTGAACGGCTGGCGTTGGAACGGGTTTTTCTGATCGCAGGAGCTCCATCATTCTGACAACTTCGTTAAAAGAGGGTTCATATTCAAACCCGCAGGCACGGGCGTTGGCAAAACAGAAATCGCAATCGAGGTTGCAGCGGTTCGTGAGGTCAATATTTGCGAGCAGGGTCTGGGAATGATGGTTGGGGCACAGGCCGCACGCTGTGGGGCATCCCTCCGCCGAAGAAGCACTCTGGGGATTGGAAATTCCGCCTCCCACGACACCGTACCGCTCAAACCGGTGATACATGAGAGGATCAGCCCAGTAAATATGCCGGAACGCCCCGTGCTCTTTACACCGGCGTTTCAGCCAGATCTTCCCCTCTTCTTCAACGATATCCGCCGATATCACCGAATTGCAGATGGGGCAGAGGCTTTTTGTCCTTTTAATTAACATCCGTGTCCCCCTTTTGGTGTTATCTGGGAACCCCTGATGGAGTAACTTTAATGTTGATATCTGCTGTTTATTACAGGTATTGGAGTGCTACATTATTAGTATTGAGTCCTTCATAATACCATTGCTCTCGGCTTTCTGGATCATGCTGCCAGCATATGTCCCGAACCCGATCGCTGCACTCTTGGGTGGCGGTACACCCATTGATTTTGGAAAAAATTCTCCTGACAGGCGCCGGATACTGGGGGACGGGAAAACCTACCGGGGCCTTTTTTTCGGCGTCCTCGCAGGTATCAGCACAGGGCTCGTACAGATCTGGCTCTCGGGCATGTACGGGTTATCCAGTCTCCCGCTCCATACATACCTTTCAATTACGCTCCTTGCATCCGGTGCACTCGTTGGAGACATATGCAAGAGTTATATCAAACGGAGACTTGGAAAGGAGAGGGGTGAGAAATGGCCAATCGCCGATCAGTACGATCTTGTTGCCGGCGCATTCGTTCTGATGCTCCTGTTTGATCCGGCGTGGATCTTTACAAATATAACGATTCCCATACTGATCAGTATCCTGATACTCACCCCCATCCTCCACCGGGCGGTTAATATGTTCGGCTATCTCATTGGTGTGAAGGAGGTTCCATGGTGAACCAGATTGCAGACCTGCTTAAAAAATTCAACGCAATTGAATTCGGTGATTTCACGCTCGCCTCAGGTGAAAAGAGCTCGTATTACATCGATGTGAAATCTGCAGTGACAAACCCCGAGCTCTTCTCAACCATCGTATCGACAATCGTCCAGACACAGGATTTCGATGCTGCTGCCGGCGTGGCAATCGGGGGGGTCCCCTTCGCGGTCGCGACTGCGCTGGTCAGTAAAAAACCCTATGCAATCATCCGTGCTGCAAAAAAAGGGCATGGCAAAAAAGATGTGATCATTGGCAGCGTCCGTGATAAAAATGTCCTCCTTATCGAAGATGTCACAACGTCAGGTGGTTCCGCACTCTACGGTATTGAGGTGCTTCGGGAGGCGGGAGCACGGATCAATCGCGTGGTTACCGTCGTTGATCGTGAACAGGGCGCGTCAGAAATACTCACACGTCATGGTGTCGTTCTTATCCCGCTTGTCAGGGTCAGTGAACTGCTTTAGCATAAGGAATTTTTAGGGTGAGCTCGTAGATATGGATATGAAGGTGCTCGTGGTAGGTGGCGGCGGACGCGAGCATGCCATCGCACGGGCGCTCTCCCGGCGCACGGGTCTCCAGCTCTTCTCGGTCATGGCAAGACCGAACCCGGGTATCCTGCGGCTGGCAAAAAAAACCTACATTCACAGAGAAACAGATACCTCCGGGGTTGTCGGTTTTGCAAAAAAGGAGGGGGTGGATTATGCCTTCATCGGACCTGAAGCCCCACTGGAAGCGGGTATCGTGGATGACCTTGAACGGGCAGGTGTGGCGTGTGTCGGTCCGGGTCGTGCAGCAGCACGGCTCGAGACAGACAAAGGGTTCTGCCGCGAGATGATGGATCGGCATAGCATCGCCGGCTGCCCGAAATACCGGATATGCCACAGCGTTGATGAGGCAATCTCGTTTATCAGGGATTTTGGCGGCGATCTAGCGATAAAACCAATCGGGCTTACCGGCGGAAAAGGAGTCCGGATTATGGGCGAACAGGTCGATGCCGCCGGAGCAGTCTCCTATGTCAGGCAACTTGGCGGAAATGTGGTACTTGAGGAGCGTCTGATTGGTGAAGAGTTCACCCTGCAGGCATTTGTTGACGGTACGCACCTTGTTTCCATGCCGCTTGTCCAGGACCACAAACGTGCATTTGACGGTGATGTAGGCCCAAATACCGGGGGAATGGGGTCGTATTCAATGCCGGACCACATGCTCCCCTTTGTCTCCACAAATGACTATAACACTGCACTTGATATTATGAGATCAGTTGTCGCAGTAATGAGAAAGATCCAAGAACCCTACAAAGGTGTCCTGTACGGTCAGTTCATGAATACGGCAGACGGTCCAAAGGTGATTGAGTTCAACGCACGGTTCGGGGATCCTGAGGCGATGAATGTTCTGGCGCTCCTGAAATCGGATCTGGGCGATACGGTTGCCAGAATCACCGAGGGTTCGCTTTCTTCCGGCGTCGTACGGTTCGAAAATGCAGCGACGGTCTGCAAGTATATCGTTCCGGAAGGATATCCGGATGTCCCAAAGGCGGGAGACAGGCTGACAATCGGGCATCAAAATAAGGCGTTGCTCTATTATGCCAATGTTGAGGAACGGGGGGGCCAGTTGTACACCCAGACATCCCGGACACTTGCCTTTGTAGGTATCGGCCCGACCCTTGAGGAAGCTGAGAAGTGCGCGGAGGATGCGGCATCATCTGTACAGGGACAGGTCAGGTACCGACGGGATATTGGTACAGCAGACCTGCTGAACAAACGCTGCAATCATATGAAGGAGCTTCGATGACGAAGGATTTCATCTCAATTCTTGATATTACCGGTGATGATCTCGCGCGCATCCTCTCTGATGCGATTCACTTAAAAAAACTGCGTGCTGAGGGAACTCCCCATGAAGTGCTGCGGGGAAAAAGTCTTGCCATGATCTTCGAGAAGTCCTCTACACGGACACATATCTCATTCGAAGTCGGGATGAATGACCTCGGGGGCCATGCCCTTTTTCTGTCGACACGCGACCTGCAGATTGGAAGGGGTGAGGAGATACGGGACACCGCACGTGTTGCGTCCCGTTATGTATCCGCGGTGATGATCCGGGCATACAAGCACAGCATGATAGAAGAGTTCGCACGTTTTGCCACGATACCTGTCATCAACGGGCTCTCTGACCGGGAACACCCCTGCCAGCTCCTGGCAGACTTCATGACCATCAGGGAACATTTCGGGCACCTCGGCGGATTACGGGTCGCCTGGATCGGCGACGGGAATAATGTATGCAATTCCCTGGTCCTGTCATCTGCATTAACGGGGATGGACATCTCGGTGGCAAGTCCACGAGGGTATGGGCCCAAAAGGAAGATCCTTCATTATGCCAAAGAGATCGGTGGTAAGATCCGGTTAACCAGTTCACCGGAGGATGCCGCGAGGGATGCGGATGTGATTGTCACCGATACGTGGGTATCCATGGGAGATGAGAAAGAGCGCGACGAAAGGCTCAGGGTGTTTAAGGGATTCACCGTAGATGGCCATATCCTGAAGCTCGCATCTCCCGGCGCCCGTGTGCTCCACTGTCTGCCCGCTCACCGCAACGAGGAGATAAGCGATGATGTCATCGACGGGAGCCAGAGCCTTGTCTGGGAAGAGGCGGAAAACCGGTTACACGCCCAGAAGGCGCTTTTGCTATCGCTCCTGGATAAAAGAGACGCGATTTACTAAAAAATCAGGATGATTTGATAAAATCATCAAGCCGCTGGAGCATGTATTTTTCAACCTGCTCCACAATCTCGCGTTTGCCGCGGAATGCAAGGAGTTCGCGTTCATCGCCTTCCATATTTGCAAACCGGATCCGTTCCTTACGTTCAACAAGTTGAACATCAAATTTTTGCACCACTTCCCGTATGATCGATCGCGGGACCCCGGGAGGGATAAGCACATCAAACAGTTCTTCCTCTGCCATACATTTCTCCTCTCTTATTTTCCAATCCTGATCCGCCGGTTCATGATACAGGGTCCGCCCCGAACCCCGCCGATGGGATTTTTGGGCTTTCCCAGTGAATTCATACACCTGCCCATCAGAGCGGCACCACGGGCAAGCCCGTCATCAACGAAGACCACGTGATCCTTGGGATCGTCGAAGAGATTGCGTTCGATGATGCCTTCAAGGATGTACTGGGGTTTCCTGCCCGAGATGGCTGCTCTTCCGGTGAACCCGATCGATGCATTCGGCGGCACAAGGTTCTGTTCATTTGCCACGTCAATCAGCCGCAATGCCATCTGTGCACAGACGCGGTCAACAACCACATTCAGGGTGGCAAGGTTGTATTTTTTATACAGTTCAGCCCCGATCGCGACAAGGTCATCAAGATCGCTGCTGTTTGTACCGCAGTCCGATCCAATCATCGCAATGCCTGAGTCCTGTGCGATTTTTGCATTGACCGGTACCCGCCCGAACCGGTTTCGTTCCGGAGGTACAATCCTGATATCGATATGTTTGTGACAGCGTTCGACATACTCGTCAATGACGTTCCTCCTGCCACCCCGGAACAATCCCCCTGTAATACTGTGTTCACCGAAAACGTCGAGCGCCGTACCTGTCCGCTCGTGTACGAGCCCGGTCCCGCGGACGATTGCATCAGGGATGGCGCCGGCAAGCCCGCAGAAGTTTCCGACCGTCTTGGCAAAAGGGTTTGGGGCATCTTTTGTGACATCGCTTGTGATCCTGCCATCAAGGGTGGTGCCGAAATCAATCGAGATGCACGGGTTTCGGAAATCAACCGGTGTCCATTTTGCACCTTCCTTGATCCCTGCCATCGCAAGTTCACCTTCCATCTCGTTTGCGACCATCTCGACACCCGTCGAACCCACCGGGGGGATCACCCCGGCTACCGCTCCGACAAAGACCACCTTGTCTGCAAAACTGTATGGCTGGAGTTTTTCGGACTGGTTTTCTTTTGACATCGGGGGTGTCATCTTTCGCGGGGGGACCCCAGCAATCAGGCAGCCGTTTGCAAGGGCGATCACAAAATCCCCGATCTGATCCGGGGACTCCATCTCCGCAACGACACCTGTACTGCGGACGACGAAATCAAGATCCGAGTTTACATCAAGGTGCGCTTCTTCATGGCATTTCAGGAGGGTATCCCGTACCAGTTCTGTGACTGATTCCCGCGTCAGCTCGGTACCGTCCAGTGTCTCGCCAAATATGGTCTCGCCGGCTTTTGGCCTGCGGATATCACGGGACATGCTGACATGCTTATGAATCACGTACGACATTCCGGTCTCAAGGTTAACTCCGGTGAGAATGCATTTTGTGGTTGTATTTCCCATTTCAACGGATGCAACAATAAAATAAGGTTTGTTTTTATATTCCGGAAACATCATCCCGGCATCATGGACGATTGATGGGGGAGGAGGACTCTGGACAATATGGGGGTTTGGTTTTATCAAGCGACGAAAAAAATTCGCGCACATAGTATCCGATTTTGATTGTATCGTGTTATAATTTTCGATTCGATACGACGGAGAATATCGACAGATTTAACAAGGTTTTGTGTCGCTAAAAAAATTTGATCCAGTCACGGAACCAGAGCAGTGTGACCGTGATACTGCCTCATCAACATCCTTGTTTTTTAAAAAAAAATTCATGGGACCATTCATCTGCCCGGCCGGTAATCCGCCCAGCGCAAAAAATAAACCTTATCACACACCACACAAAGGATAACGGCATTCAATGTCCGTCTGTGTGATGAGGTGAAAAAAATGGTCGCATTAACTGCGGAGATGAAGGATCTCTTTTCTAAGGTGAAGCTCTTCCCGGTAGCTACGGCATCGAAGAAAGGGGTTCCCAATGTCGCGCCGATCGCCTTTGTTCTCCTTGTAAAGGACGACACGATCTGGCTGGCAGACAATTTCATGCAAAAGACACTTGCAAACGTGAAAGAAAATCCCCGTGCCGCGATATATCTCTATGACTCGGAATCCAAGAAATGCTTCCAGGTCAAAGGCACCATTGACGTGAAGACAAGTGGCGAAGAGTACGAGAAGATGAGGAAAATGGTGCTTGACAAAAAGCCCGGCCTTCCGGCCAAGTCCCTTCTTGTCATGAAGATAACCGAAGTCTTTGAATGTATGCCCGGACCATCAGCCGGAAAAAAATTGTTATAAGGGGATATCCCTTCAACATATCCTTTTTATCCCTGATTTGGTAAAATTCCAATCCTGTTCACCGGAACTTATTAGACGAATTCACACATATCGAGAAGATGTGATATGCCCGTGGCTGAAAGGTTTTCCAGACTCACGAAAAACAGGATATTGATTATCATCATGCTTCTGATCGGGCTGGCGTTGATACTTGATGCCGGGCTAAAGACATACAGGAACTGGAACCATGCACCATTCCTCTTGATTTCCATTGCAGGATTTATCATCCTGGCTTTGATCTACTGGTTTTGGGGAGAGGACTGGTAATAACCGGCACATTCACCCGTTTACCCGGGCAATCAATCTTTTTTTCATAGATTATATGGCTAAAAAACACATGAGTGACTGTACACGTTGGCAGGCAGCCACGTATCTGTGAGCAGATTGCAGGAAGGTCTGACCGGGGAGACTTTTGATCTTCGAAAGGCCGGATTGCAGGCGTTGGAGTGGTTTTCAGGGATCCGTTTTTACCAGGTCAAATACCCATCGGTGCACTCCCGGTGCCACATTGCCGCACGGGCGAAAAAATTTTACACGCAGCCCTTTTCTTTTGTATTCGATCATAAGCATCGGAATCTGTTGCCGGGTTTTGAACGTATAGAAATGGATCATCCCGCTTTTTTTCACCAGTGGCACAATTCCATCGAGAACCTCATCCATCCCGTAGGGCGTCGGGACGATCGCCCGGTTAAATACGGGGAACCGTCGGAGGCAGGTATCAAAAGCACTTCCCTTGATAATGCAAACGTTCCGCGCGACCGAATTTAACCATATGTTCTCTGAAAGATAACGGCATGCATCCGGGTTCCGGTCCATGGCAACAACTTTTGCATCACAGGCAGCTGCCGGGATCACATACGGTCCGATTCCACAGAAAGGGACAAACACCCATTCATCCGGTTGCACCTGATTATTGACCCTCTTTCGTTCATACGCTAGACGACTGTTGAAAAACACTTTTCCAATATCAAGCCGGTACGTTAATCCGTATTCACGGTGACAGGTGAGCGTGTTTGTTCCTGCGAGGAACTCATACTGCGCGGTCCTGAAACCTCCGTCAATTTTTGAGACCTTGTTGATGACGGTATGAATGTTCTTTTTTCGCGACAGGATCGCCCCTGCGATCTGCGTTTGATAGTCAATCAGTTCCGGGCGAAGGGAAAGAATTGCGATATCGCCGATAACCTCAAAATGGTTGGTGAGATGACACATGGTATCATCCGGGATGATTCCCATGAGGTCATCTTTTAAGCTCATTCTGGACCGCACGTTGCTCTGACCGCGTTTTAAAAAAAGTCTGGTTGACCATGGCAGATTGTCCGGCGCTATAATACCGTTATTTTTTCTTTTTTGCCTGCTGTTTCAACATCCGTCCCTGGATTCCATAGTAGTGGGAGACACCAATTGCATGGCACTGGTCCAGCGAAGTCCCATCAAACGAGACCAGGTCGCCCGAATAGAGGGCATCAGGAGAACTCCTTCCAAGGACCCGGACGCTGCCCTTGTACAGCTCGAGTTCGACGGTTCCGTTTACGCGTTCCTGTGTTTTGTCAATAAAACAGTTCAGTGCGGAGTAGAGAGGTTCATGGACAAGTCCCATGTACGCAAGTTCTGACCACTTGTCGTCCACCATCCGCTTGAACGCGAGCTCCTCCCGCGAGAGTACGAGGCTTTCGAGATCGCGGTGAGCGGTGAGGAGGACTGTCGCTGCCGGATGTTCATAGGTCTCCCGTGCCTTTAGCCCGAGGATCCGATCCTCGATCATGTCGTTGCGTCCGATACCGTGTTTTCCGGCCAGCAGATTTAAGTGTTGGATCAGGGTGTAACCGTCCATGGTTCTGCCGTTCACGGCAACAGGAACCCCTTGTTCAAACATGATGCTGATGGTTTCCGGTTTATCGGGGGCCTTTTGGGGTGATACTGTCCAGAGATAAATCTCCTCCGGGGGGTGATATGCGGGGTCTTCCAGTCTCCCCCCTTCAATGCTGCGGCTCCAGCAGTTCTCATCCATGCTCCAGGGTTTCTCTTTTTTTACCGGCACAGGAATCTTATGCTGTCTGGCATACTCAATCTCCCAGTCGCGTGTCAGGTTCAGTTCCCGTATCGGTGCGACGACCTCAAGTCCTGCATCTCGTATGATAACATCGAACCGGAGCTGATCATTCCCTTTTCCGGTGCACCCGTGTGCAACAGCGGCAGCCCCTTCTTTTCTTGCCACATTGACAACTTCCTCTGCTATCAGCGGACGGGCAAGGGAAGTTCCCATCGGGTACCCTTCATAGGAACCATTTGCCTTGATTGCGGGGAAGATATGGTTCTTTACAAAAGCTTTTTTGGCATCGATGGTATAGTGCCGATCCGCCATTTTTTTCCCCTTGGCTGTTGCGGACTTGAGCTCCTCATCCCGCTGCCCGACATCGACGACAACAGTGACGACACGATCATAGTCATATCGCTCCTTTAGCAGCGGGATACAGACAGAGGTATCAAGCCCGCCGGAATAAGCAAGAACGATGGTCCCTTTGTTCATGGATAAAACTCCACCTGACAGTAAAAATGTAAAACTGGATTTGATGTATGAACAAATTAACTGTTGTATCAGAGATGTAAAAAAATTGAGGATTCAATAGCTCATTTGATTTTTTTGCCTACGTTACAACAAGCTTTGTCTCGTCATCATGGAATTGCGGATAGATCATCTCGGACATCGTGTAGGTGCCTGCTTTGGTAAAGGTGTAACTCTGGGATATCCCGGGTTGAATGATACCGGTCTGGAAATTGACACCAAGACCCTGCACTCCGACCTTGAATTTGTATCCGACTGCATCGGTCCACCAGATGACCTTTGTCCCAACCGGAATTTTGATGACGGCCGGCGAAAACGTCAGGGTTCTTTCGATGTAGATCTTCTGGTCAGGGATGGGCGTCGGTGTGGCGGCGGGTTTTGCGGTGGTCGTAACTGCAGTCGGGGCTGCGGTCGGGGTTGTTCCGGGAGCTGCAGTTGTCGGAACTTCGGCCGGGGCTGCGGTCGGGGCTGCGGTCGGGGTTGTTCCGGGAGCTGCAGTCTGCGATGTACATCCACAGACAAGAATCCCGACAAACAGGATCATCAGGACAACAAATAATTTCTTCATGCATCTCTTTTTTGTTATTTCGGTATATAAGCGTATTCAATTTCTATGAACCGGAACATGATATGATGTGAAAAAATGAGGGATTAGGGATGCAGGAAAAAGGGTTTTATCATGAACTTATATAGTGCCCAATGGGTTCCAGCGTCATCTTCTTATGCTTGAACGCGTCGATGGCAAGGGCTGCTGCACGGGCTGCCTGAATCGTGGTGATGTAGGGGATACTGTAATCGACCGCTGCCCTCATAATCTGGTAGTGATCCTGCCTTGACTGTCTGTCGGTTGGGGTGTTGACGATGAGGCGTATCTCCCCATGCCGCATCATGTCGATGACATTCGGTGAACCCTCCTGCACCTTGCGCACGAGGTGTGCTTCCACCCCTGCTTCGTGGAGGTACTCAACCGTACCTTCCGTGCCGTAGAGAGTCAGCCCGATATCGCGCAATTGACGGGCAATCGGGATCACCTCGTCTTTCTGCTCCATGTTGACCGAAATGAAGATATTGCCCTTCAGCGGGAGTTCGTTATCTGCCGAGATACATGCCTTGTAGAACGCGAGCCCGAAGTCATAATCAATACCCATCACTTCACCGGTGCTCTTCATCTCCGGACCGAGCATCGTGTCAACACCCATCAGCTTGTTGAACGGGAGCAGCACTTCTTTGACAGCGACATGGCTGATCTCCTTCTCATGGTAGCCGAGGTCGCGCAGTTTCTTCCCGATCATGACCTTTGCAGCAATCTTTGCTATCGGGAGACCGGTTGCCTTGGAGACAAACGGTACCGTCCGGCTCGCCCGGGGATTTGCCTCGAGCACATACACAATATCGTCCTTGACCGCAAGCTGGATATTGACAAGGCCAACCACACCGAGCCCGATCGCGATCTTTCTGGTATATTCCCGCACCCTTTCAAGGATGGAAGGGGAGAGGGACTGGGTAGGGATGACACATGCGGAGTCCCCGGAGTGGATGCCGGCCTGTTCGATATGCTCCATGATGCCCCCGATCAGCACTTCCTCGCCGTCGCAGACAGCATCCACATCGAGTTCAATGGCATTCTGGAGGTAGGAATCGATCAGGACGGGATGGTTTCTGCTCACCCGCATTGCTTCTTTCATATACTGCTCAAGCTCCGTGGCATCATGGACGATCTCCATCGCCCTGCCGCCGAGCACATAGGACGGGCGTACAAGCACAGGGTACCCGATCTTGTCTGCTTTCTCTTTTGCTTCCGATTCGGAATAGGCCGAGGTGTTGGGCGGGCTTGGGATCCGGAGCCGGTCGATAAGGACACTGAACCGGTCCCGGTCTTCTGCAATATCCATCGAGTCCGGACTTGTACCGAGTATACGTGTATTGAGACCGAGCCGCTTGATCTCGTCTTCGATGGGGACGGCAAGGTTTACCGCATTCTGACCCCCGAACTGGACCATGACGCCGTAATACTCATCTTTTTTCAGGATGTTCACGACGTCCTCAAGCTGCATCGGTTCGAAAAAGAGGCGATCCGACGTATCAAAATCGGTTGAGACCGTTTCGGGGTTGTTGTTCACGATATGGACTTCGACACCTTCCTCCCGGAGGGCTTTGACCGCATGCACGGTGCAGTAATCGAACTCGATCCCCTGCCCGATACGGATGGGGCCGGAACCAAGGATGAGGATCTTCTGGTTTGCAGAAGGTATAATCTCGCATCCCTCTTCGTGGGTGGAGTAAAAATATGGCGTGGCGGCGGGAAACTCCGCGGCGCACGTGTCCACCATCTTGTATACCGGCGGGTCAGATTCTTTTTCAAGCTGTTCCTTGGAAAGCCCTGTGATCCGTACAAGTTCGGTATCCGAAAACCCGTAGCGTTTCGCCGCAAGGATATCTGCAGGCTCATGGTGGTCAACCAGGCGTTTTTCCATTTCCACGATGTTTCTGATCTTCTCCAGAAAGAACGGGGTAATAAAGGTGAGCTGAGCGACCTCATTGACAGAGAATCCCTGCCTGAAGGCATCGAAGAGGCAGTGGAACCGCTCATCGGTGGGGCGGGAAAGGATCATTCGGATCTCGCTTGGGTTGGTATGCGGTGTCACATCGGTATCGATCGAGCGTTTGGCTTTCATGAAGGCCTCCTCGAGATTCCGCCCGATCGCCATCACCTCTCCCGTGCTCTTCATGGAGGTGGTCAGGGTCCTGTCGGCCCCCTTGAATTTATCAAAAGGCCACCGCGGGACTTTGACAACGATATAGTCTATGGAGGGTTCAAACGATGCGGGAGTGCAACCGGTGACCGTATTGATGATCTCGTCCAGCCGCAGCCCGATGGCGATCTTGGCCGCAACCCGCGCGATCGGATACCCGGTCGCCTTCGATGCAAGTGCTGATGAGCGTGAGACGCGGGGATTGACCTCAATTACGCGGTATTCCCCGTTGTTGTACGCAAACTGGATGTTGCATCCGCCCTGCACATCAAGAGCGCGGATGATCTTGATCGCCGCGCTCCGCAGTGTCTGGAACTCATCGTCCCGCAATGTCAGGATTGGCGCGACGACCACGCTTTCACCGGTATGTATTCCCATGGCATCGACATTCTCCATGCCGCAGACGATAATACAGGTATCTGCCGAGTCACGCATCACCTCGAATTCAATCTCCTTCCAGCCGAGCACACTCTGCTCGATGAGAACCTGATGGATACGGGAACGTGAGAGCCCCAGTTCAACAATCCGGAGAAGTTCCTCCCGGGTCTTCCCGATTCCACCGCCGGTGCCGCCAAGGGTGTATGCCGGTCGTACTACGGCGGGAAGACCGACTGCTTCAATGGCAGCGTCAACTTCACTCAATGCGTGGATGATGGTACTTTTCGGGATAGGCTCACCGATTTTGATCATCAGCTCCCGGAACTTTTCGCGATCTTCCCCGCGGTAGATTGCCTCAAGGGGAGTGCCGAGAATCTCAACTCCTTCCAGCGCCCCTTTCTCTGCAAGCTCCGCGGTCATATTCAGGCCCGTCTGGCCGCCCATACCGGAAAGAATTCCGTCCGGACGCTCTTTTTCTATAATCTTTGCGATGATATCAGCGCGGATGGGTTCAATGTAGATGGTATCTGCCATCTCCGGATCTGTCTGGATTGTGGCCGGGTTTGAATTGACAAGGACAACTTTTACCCCTTCCTCCCGCATTGCCCGGCATGCCTGGCTGCCGGAAAAATCAAACTCCGCGGCCTGGCCGATCTGGATCGGGCCGGATCCGATGATCATGACCTTTTTAATATGCTCTTTTTTGGCCATTATCCGATCCTCCTGAACAATCCGTCGAAATAATGGCATTCGGTATCGCGGGGTCCGGCGTGCGCTTCGGGGTGGAACTGCACACAATTGATGCGAAGGTCCTCATTCTCAAATCCTTCGACAGTTCCGTCGTTTGCGTTGGTGAACGTAACCTCGCATCCCTCCGGCAGGGAGCCTCCATCGACTGCAAATCCATGGTTCTGGGTTGTAATAAAGATCCTGCCGTCGATATATTTGACCGGCTGGTTTGAGCCGCGGTGACCGAATTTGAGTTTGTAGGTGTCTCCGCCCAGGGCAAGGGCGGTAATCTGGTTCCCCATGCAGATGCCGAATACGGGAAGCGTGCCTATGCACTTTTTCACGGTCGCAATGGTCTTTTTTGCTGTCTTGGGGTCGCCCGGTCCGTTCGTGATAAACAGGCAATCCGGTTCGACGGCAAAGATCTCGTTGGGTTGGGCATTGTACGGGAATACATAGAGGTCCCCGCCTCTCGCAGACAGGCTCCTGATCATATTTATTTTCAGGCCGAGATCAATGATCGCAATTTTTTTTCCGGTACCCGGCACGCGGTACGGTTTTTTGCAGGAGACCCTTGGGATGAGATCGATATCCGAGATTGGCGGGGTCTTTTTTGCAGCCCGGACTGCATATTCCGGGTCGTCATCTCCCACAACAAGGGCCGCACGCAGTGTTCCTTCCACCCGTGTCTTGATGGTGAGTCTCCGGGTATCGACGCCGCAGATGCCAAAAAGGCCGTTCTGCTCGAAATATTTTCGGATTGTGGGCTTCACATCGGGCACTTCGCAGATCTCGCGGCAGACTGCACCGAGTGCCTTGACATCCGGACACTGCATGTTCTGCACATCAGCCCCGTAATTCCCGATCAAAGGGAATGTGAACATCAGAATCTGCCCGTAATAGCTGGGATCGCTGAGCGCTTCCATATACCCGCTCATCAGCGTGTTGAAGACCAGTTCCCCGGAACACTCACCCTCGATGCCAAAACCCTGACCCGTGGCATAATCCCCGTCTTCCAGACCCAGAACCGCTTTCATGATTTCCATACTCAATGTGTCAGATAGGTTATTAACGGTAGTGCAAACGCGATGAGGCGGTCGCCGTGACTGCAACCGGTCTTTCCCTGTCACGATCCAGAACGGGTTGCCTTGAGGTAGTTGGGGCGGTTGCTCATCATTGGACTCTGGTACCAGGGATATGAATAAAAAGGTGAAAGGGTGATATTCACATGCCCAATTTCAGGTGATTCATATGGGAACACTAGGACGAAAGATTGTCGATACTGATGTCAAAGCACTGGTCGGACAGCTCAACAAGGCATACAGCGATGAATGGCTCGCATACTACCAGTACTGGATAGGCTCCAAAATTGTGCGGGGACCCAACAAGGAAGCGGTTATTGCCGAGCTCACCCTGCATGCAACCGAAGAACTCGGTCACGCAACCCTGCTCACCACGAGGATCATCCAGCTTGGCGGCACACCAGTAACCAAGCCGCAGGACTGGTACAAACTGACAAACTGCGGCTATGATGCGCCCGATGACCCGTATGTGATCAAGGTGCTCGAGCAGAACATCAAGGGCGAGCAGTGTGCCATCAAGACCTACAACAACATGATGAAAAAGACAAAAGACAAGGACCCTGTCACCTACAACATCCTGCTCGGCATCCTCCAGATGGAGGTCGAGCACGAGGAAGACCTGCAGGCGCTGCTTGAGGATATCAACGTGATGATGCAGAACCGGTAACCCTCCTTTTTTATCCCCAACCCTGCGACAGGGACGCAATCCGCCGTTTTTCAACCGGTCCGGAGCATAATGAGCGGTTGCGTCTCCGCGATACCCATTTTTAAATAGTTTACCCCTCAACCTTGTGCCATTGACCGGAACATGAGGCGGATTGTGGCAATCGAACATGTAAGCGGCAGGAAGGCAGGAGATGTGATGCTCTATGCGTTGAGCACCTGCCAGTGGTGCAACAAGACCAAGCAGCTGCTCAAGGATCTGGGTATTGAATTTGATTATGTGTATGTCGACCTGTTGGATGAAAATGCCCAGTCCGAGATGCTTGATGCCATGGAGAAGTGGAACCCGAAAGGATCGTTCCCCACCCTTGTCATTGGCAACAGGCAGTGTATCATCGGTTACCAGGAAAGCCAAATCAGGGAGGTGTTTGGGAAATGACGATACCGGTTATTCCCGATCCCCTCGTTGATGCTACATACCTCACCCTTAAAAAAGAGGCAGAGGGAGGGGGGTACCGGCTCAACCCGGATGCAGATTTTACAATAAACCTTGTCCGGGGATTACTGAAGAACGAGCAGCGGTATGGTTACCGTGCATGCCCCTGCCGCCTTGCCTCCGGGAAAAAAGAAGAAAACCTTGATATTATCTGCCCCTGCGATTATCGCGATCCGGACCTTGCTGAGTTCGGTGCGTGCTACTGCGCCCTCTATGTCAGCGGGGCCGTTCTTTCACAAAAACAAAAACTCTCACCGATTCCTGAACGCCGCCCTCCACGAGCAGAGCGAAAAAAAATGCAACCGGTATCACAAAGAGCACAGGTCGGTCTTACGGCACTGCCGCTGCCCGTCTGGCGCTGCAGGGTCTGCGGCTACCTCTGCGCCCGCGAACAGCCTCCGGATATCTGTCCGATCTGCAAGGTGACCAAAGACCGGTTTGAACGGTTCATCTGACACACATTTTTTATCATCTCTCCCCGTGTGCGGGTTTGCAGGCTTAATAACCCTCAAATACGGTCTGCACAAACCTAACAGGTATGGCAGATCCCGTCCAGATAGAGATTGCCGGTTTTGAGGACGCCGAGTGTTCCCCGTTTCCCTGCAACGAGGAGCGCACGTGCGGACTTACTGACTGTTACCCGACCGGCAAACTGACAGCAGCATTCGAAGCGTTGAAGAACGTGCTGGAGAATGAGTACGGCACCCGTATCATCATGAAACTCACACTCCTTGACAGCGGGGTCCCGGATCATATCAGAACGATCATCGAAACGCAGCGCCCGGCACTTCCCATCGTGCTCGTCAACGGAAGGGTGACCCCTATCGGACGGATTGCACTGGACAGGATTAAAACAGAAATAAAAAAGGTTCTTTGATCAGACGATCTTTGTCAGTGCACCGGTCTCCAGGTCATAATAGAGCCCGTGGACCTGCACCTGCTTTTTTGCAAGGGCATCTTTTACCAGCGGATACTTTTTCAGATGCTCGATCTGGAGCCGGACGTTCTCCTGCTCGATCATGGTCGAACGCGCTTTTGCCTCTGCGGGTGTTGATGGTTTTTTTATTTTCGCATCGACCCGCTGCTTTGCCTCGGTTGCATTGTTCAGCCAGAGTGGGATATAGACATCGTCGGTCTCCTTGTCCAGCGCCTTGATCGCCCCGCAGTCGGAATGCCCGCAGATGACGATATGCTGCACCTTCAAGTGCCGGATCGCGTATTCAAGTACCGTGGCAAAATTCCAGTCGTGTATCGGTGCCACGTTCCCGATGTTCCTCTGGATGAACAGCACACCCGGCTGGGCACTGGTGATATGCCCGGTCTGGATCCGTGAATCAGAACATCCGATCCAGAGGACAGATGGTTTCTGCCCTTTTGCGAGTTCATTGTACCGCTGGATATTGTCCTTGAAGACGGTGTTCCTGAATTGTTCATTTCCTTTCAGCAACTGATCAATCATGAGTACTTTTCTCCCCTGACATGTGCATTCGCTGCATCTGAAAGCGAATGATTCTGCCTTCATTCTGACTGGGAATGCGGATCAATTAACCTTTCGTAATTGATCCCGGCTCAAATACCATCAGGTTCGTCATGAGCGGAGAGTCTGGCGGTTATTCCCCGGTTCTATCCATCGTACCCAGTTCCATCCCGATCCGGTCCGCGAGATGCTTCCCGTGCGAACCATCCCAGTATAATTTCCTGCAGCACGGGCAGAAAAAAAAGGTAAATCCGCCGTTATCGCTGGGGGCGTAATCTGCACCCGCTATCTCGTCAGGGGTCGCTTCCCGCAGCTCCGTATTGCACAGCGAACACCGGGTCATCCTCAGTGCCCCGTCGATGAACCCGGTATTGAGAAGCTGCCTGACCTGCCCCATCACATCATCGGGACGTACCAGCACGCCGTTCATACCGGCACGGGCTGCAAGCTCCCGGTCCCGGGTCAGGAGCACGCGCCCTTCCTCACGGGCAATCCTGAGCAGGAGCGTGTCCTCCTGAAAATTGCCGGATGAGAGGTTGTTTGCACTGACGGTGTCGTATCCCATGAACCGGAGGTACCGGCACAGGGTCCCGAGCATCCGGTCGGATACAAACCGTATTTTTTCTACCGGTTCAGGAGACATCCCGCACGATCTCGATCTTCTCCCCGCAGTTCCTGCAATGTTCTCCGTCGAGGCCACGCAACCGGCTGGAAAATCCCTTCCGCTCGATCAGCATTGCACCGCACTTCGGGCAGTACGTGTTCTCATAATCATGGTTGTACACGTTGCCAAGGTACGGGAACCGGAGCCCGATCTCCCGTGCCTTTTTGTATATTTTTTCCAGCGTTGCAACGGGGGTCCCGCGACGATCGGTCATCTTGTAATCCGGGTGGAATGCGGAGAAGTGCATCGGGGTCTGCGGGCCGAGATGTTCGAACACCCAGCGGATCAGCTGTTCTGCCTCCTCCAGCGAATCATTGAGCCCGGGAATGACGAGTGTCACGGTCTCCACGTGCATGCCAAGCTCTTTTGCGAGCACTGCGGAGTCGAGAACAGGCTGGAGGCGTGCCCCGCAGACCTTTTTGTAAAAATCATCGGAGAATGACTTGAGGTCGACCCGGAACGCACCGAGCATGGGAGAAAGTTCCCGGAGCGCCTCTTCCGTGATATAGCCATTTGTCACGTAGATCGTGCCAAGCCCTTTTTTTCTGGCAGGCATGCCCATATCGAGCGCGTACTCGTGCCAGATCGTCGGCTCGTTGTACGTCCACGAGATGCTGGCACACCCGCCCGCGATCGCACGGTTTACTCCTTCTTCGGGCGCAAGGTCGCGCAGGTGCCCCTCTTCGAGCGTCGCCCGCGAGATATGCCAGTTCTGGCAGTGCTGGCAGTGGAAGTTGCAGCCGACGGAACCCAGCGAGTACGAGAGCGTGCCGGGCAGGTAGTGGAAGAGCGGTTTTTTCTCGATCGGGTCGATTGCTTCGGCACTGATTTTGCCATACGTCATCGCGTAGAGTGTGCCCTGCCTGTTGTGCCGTACCCCGCAGATCCCGTGCCCGCCTTCTTTGATCATGCAGCGGTGGTTGCAGAGTGAACACTTCACCGCATAGTCATCCTGTTTTTCGTACTGGTGCGCCTCGTGCATTGCTTCGTGCATCACTCAATCCGTCCTGATGGCAGTGCCGGTCACGCCTCTTTCAGTTCATCCTCATCATCATCGGTCTCGAGCACAAACGAACCCCGGTATCTGCAGCTCTTGCAGAGGTATACCTGCCCGATATATCCCCCGGCAACAGGAAATATGTCGGAACTCTTGCACACAGGGCAGTAGATCATGGTCAACAACTCTATATGAGCATCCGGTACAAAAACTAGTGCAATGAAAAAAGTCGTCATCTCGCTGGGCGGTTCTATCCTGATCCCGTCCCTGGAACAGAACCGGATCCAGCAGTATGTTTCCGTGCTGCGCGATATTGCTTCCCGCTGCCACCTCTTTGTGGTCGTGGGTGGCGGGGGGGAAGCCCGCCGGTATATCGGGGCAGCCCGCAGCCTCGGCATCGATGAAGGAACCGCTGATGAGATCGGCATCCTGATCACCCGGCTCAACGCCACGATGCTTGTTGCCGCCATGGGGGATGACGCCTATCCACGGGTTGCAGAGAACCATGCGGAGGCAAAAAAGTTTGCCGAGCACAGGAAGTGTGTCGTGATGGGGGGGATCACCCCCGGGCAGACCACCGATGCGGTCGCCGCAGTCCTTGCCGAGCGTGTACGGGCGGACGTGTTCATCAACGTGACCTCAGTGGACGGGATCTATTCTGCTGACCCGAAAAAAAATAAAAAAGCGGTGCGGTATGACCACCTCACGCCACATCAGCTCATCGGGATCGTGGGAAAAGCCCAGATGGTTGCAGGGCTCAACACGGTGCTTGACATCATCGCTGCCCGCGTGGTCGAGCGCAGCAAAATTCCGCTCGTTGTGCTGGACGGGACGGACCCGGAGAACCTGCGCTCCGCAGTCATCTCCGGAAGATACACGGGGACGATCGTGAGCGATAAAAAATCCCGCGCCCTGCCGCTCTGAACGGCGCAAAAAAACGGCAGGTATTTGTACCGTCCGGCGCAATACTGTTGGAGCGCGGGGTAGTAGGGTAGCCTGGTCCATCCTAGAGCGTTTGGGACGCTTTGACGGCGGTTCGAATCCGCCCTACCCCATGGTCGCATGCGGACAACAGATGCCAGGAACATTTACCTGCTCCTCCTTGAACACTACCCCGATGCCCGTAATTCGCCCACAACACTGGGCAGGGGCACACCGTTTGTGGTTCTTGTCCTCACCATCCTTTCAGCGCAGACGACCGACCGGGCGGTTCTTCTGGTGAAAAAGTCGCTTTTTTCAAAATTCAAAACCCCCTCCGCGCTTGCGAATGCAAATATTCCTGACGTGGAGAAAATTATCCACAGCCTCGGTTTCTATCACGCCAAAGCACGTCACATCATTGCCGCGGCCCGGATGGTCGTTTCTGAGTTTGGCGGGACCGTCCCTTCAACCATGGAGGGGCTTTTAAAACTTCCCGGGGTCGGGCGCAAAACGGCAAACATCGTGCTCTACCATGCGCTGGGAAAGAACGAGGGGATTGCCGTGGACACCCATGTCAGGCGGCTCGCGCAGCGGATCGGGTTTTCCAGTTTTAACGACCAGGACAGGATCGAACAGGACCTGATGCGGTTGTTCCCGCAGGACTGGTGGGGTGATCTTACTGATGTCCTGATCGCCCATGGCAGGGCATGCTGCATAGCAAAAAAGCCCCGGTGCGACCGGTGTCCGATCAGCCGGTACTGCAGGTATTTCAGAATTTCAGGATAACCTGATTATTAACAACCGGCTTTTTTCTGGCTCTTAAGGGATCAGCCTCTAATATATTTTTTAAATAATACAGTGTTGACCGTATATTTTTATGTCTACCCCGCATTGTGCGGTTGGGAATCTATCCCATCATGTCCGTGAGGATGACAGATCACCAGATCCTGATACGTTCACCTGTTGGCATATCGTATACATTCTCCGCCATCTTCCACGGAATGTATGAGCACATTTCGATATACCAGCCAACTGTATTATTGCACCGCAACGGGGGATATGCTTGGGATTCTCCATGTAAGGAATGCACATCCGGTTGGCGCTGGGGCTTCTTTTCACGTAATTTTCTATTATTGCAGTAAATCTTACCGTTTTTATGATTTTTTATTTGTGTGACCACCAAATTTTTAATCTGTCATACCTGATATTACCATGAATTCTTTATGGGATTGGGGAAGTGGTTTATTCCGCAGGACAAGGTCTTTTTCGACCTGTTCGAACAGCAGGTGGCGATCGTTTCGGATGCAGGGCACAAGATTGTCACTCTAACGAAGGATTTCACCAATGTGAAGGAGAAACGCCACGAGATCGAACTGCTCGAACACCGGGGTGACGACATAACCCATGCCATTTATGAGCGGTTGAACCGGACCCGCAATCCCCCGCTTGCACCTGCCGAGATCTCATCCCTTGCCTCTTCGCTTGATGAAGTGCTCGACTATATCGACGGATCAGCGGAAAAGATGGTCTACTATGGAATCGAATCTTCAGACGCCTACATGGTGGAACTCTCAAAGCTGATCCACTTGTCAACGGTTGAGATCGATGCCGCAGTCAAGAGTATCCGCTCGATCAGGAATCCTTCGTTCATCAGGGATCGCTGTATTGAGATCAACCGGCTCGAAAACCTTGCCGATGACGTCCTTGCCGAGGCGATCACCGACCTCTTCCGGACCAAGGATGCATTGACTATCATCAAGCTGAAAGATATTTACGACTGGCTCGAGATTGCCACCGACAAATGTGAAGATGTAGCGGACGTGCTCTCGGACATTGCATTCCGGCATTCGTCTTCATAACCATTTGGTCAGGTACGGTTGCCCTGTCTGCCCCTTTTTCAGGGTAAAGGTAAATTGGTTCAGACAGGCACCCAATCAGATACCTGCAACAGGATTTTTTCGCTCGCTCGTATATCTGCTGCGTGTGGTCACCATGATCCCGAAAATATGTTTTTTCGATGCATTCACAATGCTTTAACGCTCACGTACCGTACACCTGGTAGAATTGATTTGCACGTTTTTTTTAGTCAAGCATTCAGATATGTTTGCATTTTTCTGAATTATTTGATCTCGATTCGTTCACCGGTGACCATGTAATGGATATTTTCTGCCATCTTACAGGCATGGTCCCCGGATCGTTCGAGGTAACGGGCCACCATGATAGAATACGTGCTGCGGGTGATGGTCTTTGGGTACTCTATCATGAAAGTAAGCGTCTCCCGGAATATTGAATGCCACAGGGCATCGACGGTGTCGTCCCGTGAGGAAAACTCTTTGATGGTCTCAAGATTTTCGGTTTCAAACGCAGCGATCGCATCATCGATCATTCCCAGTACCTGTTCTGCCATGTGCAGTATGGGAAGCGGTTGCGCAAAATCGGGCTGGTCCTGGAGGTGCTTGACCATATTTGCAATATCCTTCCCGTACCTTCCGATGCGTTCAGCGGCGGTTATCATCTTGAGCGTGCAGGCAATCACCCGCATATCTTTTGCCATCGGCTGGTACAACGCGATCAGCTGGTAGGTGCGGTCCTCAAGAGCGATCGTGACCTCCCTGATATGTTTCTTCTTCGAGATAACCTGCAGTGCTTTTACAGAGTCCTGCCCGATCAGTGCATTCAGCGATTCACTGAGCATATCCCGTGCAAATCGTACCATCTCTGCTGTGTCCTGTTTCAGCCTGTCCAGTTCTGTATGAAATTTTTCTGACATCCTGTCCACCTACCCGAACCGTCCGGTGATGTAATTTTCCGTCAGGTCTTCATGGGGATTCTCGAAGATCTGGGTTGTCTGCCCGAATTCAATGAGTCTGCCCAGATACATAAATCCTGTATAATCGCTCACCCGCGCCGCCTGCTGCATATTATGGGTGACAATGATCACGGTGTAATCCCGCTTGAGCGTGTCGATCAGCTTCTCGATCTTTGCGGTTGCAATCGGGTCAAGGGCGGAGCAGGGCTCGTCCATCAAAATCACCTCGGGTTCGACTGCGAGTGTACGGGCAATGCAGAGCCGCTGCTGCTGCCCGCCGGAGAGCCCGAGCGCGGAATCGTCCAGCCGGTCCCTCACCTCGTCCCAGAGCGCAGCATCGCGAAGGCTCTGCTCGACAATTTTATCGAGTTCTGATTGATCCTTGATACCATGGACCCGGGGACCATACGCGATATTCTCGTAGACTGATTTTGGGAACGGGTTTGGCTTCTGGAAGACCATGCCGACCCTCTTTCTCAGCTGGACCACGTCGGTCCCCGGGGCATGGATATTCGTGCTGGCAAGCAGGATCTCACCGCTGATCTTCACACAGTCGATGAGATCGTTCAACCGGTTGAAACAGCGCAGGAGCGTGGACTTGCCGCAGCCGGAGGGACCGATAAGCGCCGTCACCTGGTTCTTCGGTACCTTCATGGATATCGACTGGAGCGCGTGTGTGTCATAATACCAGAGGTTCAGGTGATGTGTTGAAATGATCGCGTCAGTTGTCATGTTACCCCCGCAGTTTTTTCTGGAAATGACTTCTCATCACGATCGCCACCGCGTAGATCCCGATCACGAGCAGCAGGAGAACCAGTGCGGTCCCGTATTTATTGACCGATGAACCCGGTACATTCGTTGCAAGGATATACAGGTGGTATGGCAATGCCATGACCGGATCCGTAAGCGACGAAGGAAGATACCGCTGGGAAAAAACAACTGCAGTGAACATGATCGGTGCTGTCTCCCCTGCTGCTCTGCCGATGGAGAGGATCGTGCCGGTCAACATGCCGGGGATTGCCGGCGGGAGGACGACGCGGTAGATGGTCTGCCAGCGTGTGGCGCCCAGTGCAAGGCTGCCCTCCCGCAGCGATTGGGGAATGTTCTTCAATGATTCTTCCGTTGCCCGGATGATTGTCGGCAGCACCATAAGCCCAAGCGTGATCTGACCTGCGATCAGCGAGACACCGAAATTCAGGAAGTACACGAGAAAAGCAAGCCCGAAGAGCCCGAAGACGATCGATGGTGTGCCGTTCAACAGATCAACAGTTGTCCTGATGATCCGTGTGACGGTACTCTCTCTGGTATACTCGATAAGGTAGATTGCCGCACCCACCCCGAGCGGAAGCGCAAAGAGAATCGCGCCGAAAACGAGATAGAGTGACCCGACGATTGCCGGGAAAATTCCCCCTGCCCTGCCAAGATCTTTTGGTGACTGCGTCAGGAACTCCCATGAGAGCGCAGGGAGACCATGTATGATAATGTCCTGCAGCAGGACGACAAGTATCAGTACGACAATGATGACAGCTGCTGTGATGAAACAAAACGCCACCTGTTCAGCCGTATACGGGCTGAGGCGGTCTTTGACGCAGTACGCTACACCGAGCACGACAAGGACGGGAAGTGCGAGAGAAAGGGGGGCGATCATGATAATCGCGATCACGACAAGGAACAGCCCGCAGATCATGAGAGGGCCGCGGAGCCGTGCAACAAGGTTCTTCAGAATGGTACTCCGCGTGGGGGTGCTTCCCATCTGGCGTTGCCTGATGTTATTCAGGATAACGACTGCTGCCGTGTTGATGATCAGGGTGATTGCAAGCAGAATCACTGCGATACCGAACAACGCGGCGTAATGATCGCTTCCGACAGCTACCTCGCCCATCTCGATACCAAGGGTTCCCGTGAGCGTTCGAACCGGTGAAAGAATATTCCAGATCGGATCAGGGATGATTGCTGCGTTGCCCGTGACCATCAGGACCGCCATGGTCTCACCGATGGCGCGCCCGAACCCGAGGATGATTGCCGCCGTAATCCCCGAAAGGGCGCCCGGGACAATGACCCGGCTGATCGTCTGCCAGCGTGTTGCGCCGATCGCAAGTGACCCCTCTTTGTATTCCCTGGGCACCATGCTGATCGCATCCTCCGAAATACTGATGATCGTGGGGAGCGCCATGATGCCCAGCAGGATCGATCCCGCAAGCCACGTCTCACCGGTGGGGACATCAAACGTTGTTCGTATTGTATCGGTCAGTACGATCAGGCCAAAAAACCCGTAGACGACCGATGGAATGCCAGCGAGCAGTTCGATCGCCGGTTTGAGAATGTTCTTTGCCCAGAACGGGGCAAGTTCGGCGATGTAGATTGCACACCCGATCGATAACGGGACTGCAAAGACCATCGCACCGAGCGTGACGAGCACTGTTCCTATGATCAGGACAGAGATGCCGTACTCCGGCGGGGAACCTGAAGGATACCATGTGGTCCCGGTCAGGAATTGTACAATACCAGCCTGCTGGAAGATCGGCAGGCTATCACGGAGGAGGAACAACAAGATAAAAAAAATAGCAAGAATGGCAGAAAGGGCGATCAGGAACCAGACGGTTTTGATCGCCTTTTCCTTTCGCTCACGATCATGAGCTGATAAAGGGATCTGAGGAGCTCGTCTGGTACTTAAGGGTCTTGATTCTTCTATTGTACCGTTGTTCAGCTCCATAGAAAATAGTGGATTGGCTGGGGCATTTGTCAATGTGTTCAACCGATGCGTACGAACCCTTCTTCTTCAACGATCTTCTGTCCTTCGGGGCTCCTAATGAAATTGATGAAATCGGCGGCAAGTCCGGTGGGCTGAACACTGGTGAACATGAACAGTTCACGGTTGATGGGATACGCGCCGGAGAGGACATTCTCTTTTGTTGGTGCAACTGCGGCGCTGGAATCGTTGTACCAGACAGGGAGTGCCTTCACATCACCGGTCACAAACCCAATGGATACATACCCGATTGCACCGGGTGTCTGGGTGATTGTCTGGGCGACTGCCCCGTTGGAGTTCTTCTCAAGCATGGATTTTGTCGGGGGAGTTCCCTTAAGGATACCATTTGCGTGCGTGTCAAAGAACTCACGGGTACCTGACGCACTGTCACGCCCGATAACAACGATCTGGGTGTTGGTGCCGGGCAGATGAGCACCAGGGATCTGGGTCCACAGGGTAATTTTACCGGTATAGATTTCTGCCACCGTGGCTGCCTGAATTCCCCTGATCTCGTTTTTGGGATTTACCACAATTGCAATGCCATCTTTTGCAACGATATGTTTGACAAGGTCTGGGTATTTTGTGCTCTCGGTCGCTTTCAGATCCCGGGATGACATGCCGATATCAACGGTCTTCTCTCCAATCTGCTGGAGACCAACACCTGATCCGCCGCCGGATATCTGGATATCGGCGTTCTGGTGGGTCGCCATATATGCTTCGGCAGCTTTCTGTGCAATAGGAAGTACCGTGGTCGAGCCACTGACTTTTATGCTCTGCTTTTGTAATGGAGGTGGTACCTCACCGGTTTTTTTTATGTTATCGGTACAGCCTGCCACCACCATTGCTCCAATGAGCAGAACGACGAGGCCCAGCGTTATGAATATCCGGGTATTCAATTTCTTATTCATGGTGCTCTTTCATGAGATTTCCGGGAGAGAATATACCCTTTCTCGACATAGAATATAGTTATCTATATATCGACCATTGAGAAATAGAGACATAGTGTAATCTTTATGAGGTGAGGGAGTATGGAAATCCGGAGAGTCCAGTTTACTGGAGGGTCATCGTACATAATTACGCTGCCGAAGGAATGGATAGATGCACAGAAAGTCAAGAAGAACGATCCGCTCGGGATAGAGGTCCAGATAGATGGGACGCTGCTTATAACAAAAACTATTGAACAGGAGCCCCTGCAGCGGAAAAAAGAATTTCATGTTGATGGAATTACCGAACCGGCGTACCTGTTCCGGCTGCTGATCGGTGCTTATATTTCGGGCATCACCACGATCGTGATTTCATCAAAGGAGCGTTTACCCCCGTTCGTCCGGGGGATGGTGCGGGATTTCACCCAGATGACAATCGGGCAGGAAGTCATTGAAGAGACCGATTCGGCGATCACATTGAAAGACCTGCTCAACCCGTCAGAGATGCCGTTTGCAAACACCATCAAGCGGATGTTTGTGATTGTGAAAGCGATGCACGAGGATGCAATCACCGCGATCAGGACCGGAAATTCATCGCTTGCTGCTGACGTGACCGCCCGCGACAATGACGTGGATCGCCTCCACTGGCTCATCGCACGCCAGACCCATATGATTTTGTCCAATGTCGCACTCTCAAAAAAGATGGGGATTAACCCGGGCATGGCGGTGCACTATTTCGTGATCAGCCGGATCATCGAGCGGATTGGCGATCATGCGGAGCGGATTGTAGACCACGCACAAGCAATCCTGACAAAAGATCTCGATCCGGTAATCATCGAAAAAATCGCAAAGGCAAGCGAGCTTTCGGTCGGTATCTTCGACCGGAGCATTGTTTCGTTTTTCAATAACGACATGAAAAAGTCGCACAAGAACATCGAGTCCATACAGGTGCTCGAATCTCTGTGCGAGGAGATCAACAATCTGGTGCTCCAGCAGGAGACTCCCGATGCCATCGCGCTCGGCTACATCACGGAGAGTGTCAGGAGAGCGGGGGAATATGCAGCGGATATCTCGGAGAATGTGATCAATTATCTTGTGGAAGAAAATCAATTTCAGAAAAAGGGGAAACCTGCCGGATGATTTAGCACGGAGAATTCTATTTTTCTTTATTTTTAAAAAATTTTGGGTCACGATGTTACAATTAAACACGTTCTGTTGCATTTGCGGGACGTTTAAATACTCGACATTGAAATTTTCCAACGATATAATTTCCGTTAAGTCCCGTTAACGTAACAGCACCTTCTTTCCCTCCTTTGAAACCCCAATCTGACCGTATCTGAGGAAGTCTACAAAGCCAAATAATCATATTTGCGGATTTCATCTGATCATCAAAATCAAAGTGTAATTGTTTTCCGGTCAGTATCCGATAAACACCCGGATGATTGAGAACGATACGAACCCGATCAATGCGCTTATGGGGATTGACAGGATCCACGCCCACATAATAATCCATAAAAAATTCCCCGTATCCCTCAAGAGGGGAGCAAGGGAAAGAACAGTAATGCGATCTTCAGATGAGGAATGTCTTATAGATAAGATAGAATGCAAATGCACAGACAGCAGTCACGGGAATCGTCAGAATCCATGCCGCCACAATACGACGCACAACAGTCCACTGCACCGCAGCATATCCTTTTGTTGCTCCCACACCCATGATGGCACCACTGATGGCATGAGTTGTGGACACCGGTATACCGAACGATGTAATGAACGTGAGTGCAATACCTCCTCCTGTTTCAGCACAAAAGCCCTGGTACGGGCGGATATTCGTTATTTTTTTTGCCATTGTCCTGACGACGTGCCATCCGCCGGAGAATGTTCCGAGTGCAATGGCAATGCATGATATCAGGATGACCCACACAGGAACCGTGAATTCGTGAAGTACGCCTGCGGCAAGGAGCATACCGGTAATCGCACCCATCGCATTCTGTGCATCATTGCTCCCATGATTGATACTGTAAAAAGCGGCAGAAACAACCTGTAACCTGTTAAACAGTGAATTCATTTTTTTCGAATTTGAATTTTTGAACAACCCAATAACGACAAGGGATAAAATATATGCAGCGATGAGTCCAAGGATGGGGGAAAAGGCAATAAAAATGACAATTGCAAGGATCCCGGTTATCGGTAAAATACCGGTGATCATCAGGAAAGGGATCATAAGTGAGCAACCGAAAAGAGCGCCCAGGCCAAGGTACTCTCTCCAGTTCACTTCTTTCATGGACCGTGCGATATAAGCAAATATGAATGCCCCCGCAATGGCACTGGCGGTAATATAGAAAATGAGGGTGCCAATACTACTGAGAGATGGCCAAAAACATGCGTCCAGACCGCCTGCTCCTATGGCAGCACCAATAAGTCCGCCAACCAGTGCGTGTGTTGCCGAAATCGGAAGTCCGGTGAAGGTGGTGAGAAAAACCCATATCACTGAAACGAGCAAGCCGATAAAAAATACCCCAATAGTCATGAATGAGGGAGTGACGATTCCCTTGCCAATGGTCTTTGCCACAGCGGTTGTAAAAAGAAGCGGTCCGATAAGGTTGAAACATGCCGCCATCAGCACTGCCTGGAGAGGTGTCATCACCCGGGTTGCAACAACGGTTGCAATGGAATTTGCCGCATCATTCAGACCATTGGCAAAATTAAAAAGGAGGGCGAGGATTATCCCGAGAACAAGGATGATCTCCATGTATCCTCAGGAGTGCCGGATCGCAATATCGGAGAGCACGTTTGCCACATCTTCGCAGAAATCGGTTGCCTGCTCCAGATGCTCGTAAATATCCTTGAGCTTGATGATTGTGATCGCGTGCTGGGTCCGGAAGAGATCCGTGAGAGCATGTGCGAGCACATCATCGGCAAGGTTTTCCAGGCGGTTCACCTCGATGCAACGATCCTCAATATATTTTGGATCCTTAATCGAGCGGATGCCTTTTACCGCCATTTCTATTTCAACTGCCGACATGTGGATCAGTTTGGCAAGCTCGATCATATGTGCATCAGACGATTCGATACTATAGTAAAGCATCTGCTCAGTTGTCCCGTCAATATAATCAAGCACCTCGTCAAGCATGGAGGCCAGACGTGAGATCTCCTCGGGCTCGAGTGGTGTGATAAATGTCCGGTTCAGCTGTTCGTAAATATCATGGGTGATCTGGTCACCCCTATGTTCGAGCTGCTCTATTTCGTGGCGTTTTTCTTTAACATTGGTGAAATCCTCAGTGAGACGGACCAGTTTTTGCGATGCTTCAGTCACGACCGCTGCCTGCTGTTCAAAGAGATCAAAAAATATCTTGTCCTGCGGTATCAACCACTCCCTGAATCCCATAAACAAACCAACAAACCATCCGGCAGGAGAGGTGAAAAATGTGGCGATTTTACATCAGGCAAGAGCGGGGAAGAGCGCAGCAGCCAGGTAGTAGCCCCCCAGTGCGATCACGAGGGCAAGCGGGATGGTGGTCACCCATGCGGTCATCATCTCCCGCACTTCGTCCCACTGAACCGCGTTCTTTCCCCTCGTTGCCCCCACACCAATGATCGCCCCGCTGATCACGTGGGTCGACGAGACAGGCACGCCGTATTTGGTCACACCGGCAAGGATGCTGCTGGCGGTTGTTGCTGCACAGAACCCCTGGTACGGGCGGATCTTCGTGATCTTTTTTGCCATCTTGTCAACGACCTGCCACCCCCCAAAACATGTCCCGAACCCGATCGCAACCGCCGAGGCGAGGAGAACCCATGTCGGTACCGCAAATGTCGAGAGGATACCGGCCGAGACGAGGAGTGCGGTGATCACCCCGACCGCGTGCTGCCCGTCATTGGCACCGTGCCCCGCGGCCTGGAACAGGCATGCAAAGGCATGGAGCGGCTGGAATATACGATGCATCCGGTTCTGGCGCGAGTGCCCGAACAGGTGGGATATGAGCACATCGAACAGGAATGCCGCGACCATGCCGAGGATCGGGGAGATGAAGATGAACAGGACGATCGCGACAAGACCGGAGAGCCGGAGTACCCCCGCAACCATCAGGCAGGGAATGACAATGGCAGCACCGGATACCGCCCCGAGAGAAAGGGCAGGACGCAGTTCTCCCCCGAGGGATGCCGAGACCGCTCCAAGGATGATCGCACCGCCAGCTGCCCCCGCGATCCCGGCAACCACGATCCCGGCATAGACCCCGCCCCCAGGCAGGAGCACTGCTGACAGCCCGGCAACCCCGATCCCGGCCCCGAGCAGACCCCCGACCATCGCGTGGCTGCTCGAGACGGGGATGCCCGACCGTGTCGCGACAACAACGAGCAGGATCGCCGTCCCCATGGCAACCACAATGGAGAGGGGGGTGAGGGCGCCGGGATGGATGATCTCGGTACCGATGGTCGCTGCGACGGCAGTCGTGAAGAGGAACGGACCGAACATATTGCAGATCGCCGTGAGCAGGATTGCTTTTTTTGGAGAAAGCGCCTTGGTGGCGACGACCGTTGCAATGGAGTGGGACGCATCGTTGAGCCCGTTGACGAAATTGAGGACCAGTGCAAGAAGGATCCCGAAAACGATGAACGGTTCCATACCGGTCAGGAATGGCTCATCGCGATATCATTGAGCGCATGACCGACATCATTGCACTTCTCCATCACCCTGCCCAGCCCCTCGTAGATATCCTTGAGCTTGATGATCAGGAGGAGATCCTTTGCCTTGAACAGGTCGAGCACCGCACGGGACTGGAGCTCAATCGAGAGATTGTAGAGACGGTTGATCTCGCTGGCATGGCTCCGTACCTGGTCGGGTTTTCCCAGTGCTGAAAGGCTCGTGATCGCATGCTGGATCTCGGTTGCTGACAAGAGGATGAGATAGGAGAATTCTCTGAGCACATCACTGGACCCGGCAAGCTCGTAGGTGCAGATCTGCTGGGTGACCCGGTCGATCCGGTCCAGCACGTCATCCATCACCGGGGCAAGGCGGGAGATCTCCTCGGGCTCCAGGGGCGTGACCAGGGATTCGTTCAGCTTCTCGTAGATCTTCCGTGTCACCTCGTCGCCATTGTGCTCAATCTGCCGCACCCGGTGTGCTTTCTCCATGCCGGAGGGGAGCTCGTGGGTGATCTCGTTCAGGACCGTCGCGCCCTCCCCGATGATGGAAGCCATCTCTGAAAAAAGGGCAAAAAAAACCCGGTTTTCGGGAAGGATCAGGTCACGGATACGCATGGTAAGTCCTATCGTATGCTTTGTAATGGACGATATATAACCGTGTGTCCATAAATAAAAAAAACAATGGACCGAGCGGGAATTGAACCCGCGGCCTCTACCATGCCAAGGTAGCGATCTACCCCTGATCTATCGGCCCGCCTTTCTCTATTGGATGGCATTGGTTAAAAAAATTGTTTACAAGGGAAGTCCGAAATGCCCGGAGGTCAGGAGCGCGACCGGGATCACCGCAGCACTCAGGAGGATCCCGGCTGCCCCGGCCATGTATTTTTCTTTTACTGCGATGATTCCCAGCAGGATACCGGCACATCCAAGGATATAGGGGAACAGGAAAAATGCGATCACCCCGCACGCGATGCTCCCCGCTGCATACTTCCTTCCCGCCGGCCAGGCGGATTTGGAAACAGGAGACAGGACATCTGCAGCGGGCAGGCGGACAGATCTCTCTCCCGATGCCTCTCCATGTAATGGCGGAACACGTGCCGGGGGTGTCCCCTGCTGCGGTGCCGTTGGTGACGGCGTTCCGGATCCGGACGCAGGTTCCCAGACGGTTCCGTTCCAGCGCAGCCATCTCCCGTCAATCGGACTGATCGTCCACCAAGTGCCGGTGTAGTCCTGGTACCGCAGCTCGCTCACCCTGCGGTTGAACTCGTCAAGCGGGATCTGCCCCGCATCAAACCGGCTCTTTAAGGATCCGTACCGGGCCTCTGCTTCCTGTGCATTCATGCACTCACCGTTCCCATACCGGGCAGAAGTACCTGCCAGTCAGTCCTCGTGCTTGAAAGAGGGTATCGTCCATAGAATACCATAAACGTACCGGTTCGGGAGTGCGGGGGGACATTTCACGAAGCGGACAGGGATGCGGCACAGTGCAGCATCTGGTAAAAAAATGGAAAAGTATTCATTTTGAGCTCTGATCAGAAATGCTGGCGGTACGGCACCTGTTCATCAATGACCTTGTAGATCTTTCCTGACCGGAGCATGACAAATACCTCCAGACGGTCAATCCCCCGTGAGCCATTGACGGTAACTTCGGGGAACTCTGCCTCCAGCTCCATGGGTCTGGTGTCAACGGTTCCGTCCGGTTGCGTCAGCTTCACCACGATCTCTTTCACCATCGATCTTCCCGGCCCGCCGTCAAGCCGTACAGTGACCCTTCCCGCCAGATCCTTTGGCCCGACCGAGACCAGCACTTCGCTGTTTTTCGGGAGCTGGTCGACTGCTGGCGACGTGAGAACTGTCATGGCAGAGGGGGAGGTGGTCAGCGGCTGGCCGGGCGGGACGGTGATCGTGGGCACAGGCCCTTCCCGGACCGGGGATTGCCCCGGGGAGAGGAGGGGGATGCTGACCAGCCAGACGATGGCAACAACCCCAATCACGATCAGAAGCCCGAGAGCTGCCGCCCGCACCAGAACCCAGCGCACGCCCGGATCACCACGGAATGAGGCATTGCTCTGCGGTCCGGATGACGGTTGCGGTGGCTGCGGGGGTTGAATTTGTGCGGGATCCATATGAGTACCTGATGTTATTGAAAAAAGGTAATTAATGTTTCACCTGTCCATCATGGATTTTAATCGCTTTTTTAAAAAAGTCCCTGCAGGTCAGACATGAAAAACGCCCATACCATGATACGGGGGCGCTGGATTGTAACAGGTAGTGTTCCGGCTGTTGCCTGCGCTAATTATTAGAAACCGGACGTCCAATTGGTGACAGAGAACGAACGGATATGGATCACCATACGGGTCACCATGACAGAACGGGGTGCCGATGACGCTGGGCATCATCGGGGGCACAAGCCTCCTCTTTTCCCGGCTCCCGGAGCTGGAGAAGCATCATGTTGCCACCCCGTTTGGCAGCGCAGAACTCCTCTGCGGGGAGGTCGTGATGCTGATGCGGCACCAGAACGGGCTCCCGCCGCACCGGATCAATTACCGGGCCAACCTCTCCGCGCTCGCGATCGCCGGCGTGGACCGGATCGTTGCATTCGGTTCGAGCGGCTCATTAAAACCGGAGATATCCCCGGGTTCCCTTGTCATCCCGACGGATTATATCTCTGTGACCGATATCCCCTCCATCCACGACCATGCGATCGTGCATATCTCCCCGAAGCTCTCGTCTGCACTTGGTGACACCCTTGCACGGATTGTGCCGGAAGCACGGTACTGGGGCGTCTATGTCCAGACACGGGGCCCGCGGATCGAGACCGTATCCGAGGTCAGGGCGCTTTCCGCCATTGCAGATATCGTCGGGATGACCCTTGCGTCGGAAGCGACGCTGGCGTGCGAGCTCGGCATGGAATTCTGTGCGCTCTGCACTGTTGACAATTATGCAAACGGTCTTTCCACGCAGGAGGTCACCTACGAGCACATCCTGTCCGTTTCGCAGCAGAACAGGGAACGGACCAGCAGGACCGTCTCTGCTATCATCAGGACCATGGGCTGAACTGTCAGTGAGGCAAATGCATGAATGACATCTTTCTGAAAAATTACCCGCTGCTGATCACCGGTGTGAGGATCGGTGAAAAACAGGGTGATATCTTTATCAATGAACAGGGCATGATTGGGGCCATCGGGGAACAGGTAAAAAAGCAGTATGCCGGGCAAGCCGAGTTCATCATTGACGGCGGCGGCGCCATCGCACTGCCCGGCCTTGTCAATACCCACACCCACGCGGCGATGACGCTGCTGCGGGGATATGCCGATGACATGGTCCTGCAGGACTGGCTCTCGCAGAAGATCTGGCCCCTCGAAACGCACCTCACCGGCGACGATGTTTATCATGGAACGAGGCTCGCGTGCCTTGAGATGATCAGGACCGGCACGACCGCGTTCAATGACATGTATTTTTTCATGGAGGACGCGGCACGGGCGGTCGCGGAAACGGGGATCCGGGCGGTGCTCTGCCACGGGTTCATTGATTTTTCAAATCCTGAAAAACGGGAGGCGGAGTGCCGGGCCACCGAGAGGCTTGCCTCTCACATCAAATCCCTGAATAACCCGCGGATCAAAGCCGCCGCCGGTCCCCATGCGCCATATACGGTATCAAAGGAAGGACTGCGCTGGTGTGCGGAGTTTGCCAAAGAGCAGGGGATCGGCATCCACATCCATGTGGGCGAAACAGAAAAAGAGGTGAGTGACTCGGTGGCGCAGTACGGGAAACGCCCGGTCGCGGTGCTGGACGAGTGTGGGATCCTCACGTCCCGCACGGTTGCGGCGCACTGCTGCTGGCTGAACAAGCCCGAGTGCCGGCTGTTCGCACGGCGCGGGGTCCATGCCTCCCACAACCCGACCAGCAACATGAAACTTGCCACGCACCGGGCGATGCCCTATCACTGGCTGAAGGCAGCCGGGGCAAATATTGCACTCGGTACCGACGGGTGCTCATCCAACAACAACCTCGACATGTTCGAAGCGATGAAAAGCGCGTCCCTCCTCCAGAAATTTTTCTGGAACGACCCCACCCTGCTGCCGGCACCCGAAGCATTGCAGATGGCGACATCCGCAGGAAGCCGGGCGCTGGGACTGGGGACCGGGGCGCTTGTTCCCGGTTCTTTGGCAGATATCGTGCTGGTATCTTCAGGCACGGCATGCAATGTCCCGCTGCACAACCCGGTATCCAACATCGTATACTCCTGCAGCGGACCGGCCGTCGAGACTGTGCTCTGCAACGGGAAGGTGCTGATGCTGGAGCGCGAAGTCCCATTTGAACAGGAGATCCTCACTCGTGCGCAGGAGGCGGCAAGCGCTCTTGTTCAGCGTGCCGCGCAGTCCTGATATGAACCGGAAAATACCAGACCCGCAGCCGTTCTGCACGGCAGTCCCCGTCTTTTTTGTATTCCTCGTTGTTGCTGCCGCACTGGCCGCCGGCTGCCTTGACCATGGCACGGTTCCTGACATCAACTCGTTCCTGTCCCAGCGATCCCATGAGAGCGGCGGGGACCTGAGAGCATACTTCCTCGATGTCGGGCAGGGGGACTCCACCCTCATCCTCTTCAAAAACTTAACAATCCTGATCGACGCCGGGGAACAGGAAAAGGGAGACGTGGTCGTCCGGGACCTGCAATCGCTGGGCATTGCCCGGATCGACCTCCTTGTCGCCACCCACCCGCACTCCGACCATATCGGGGGAATGGAAACGGTGATTGGAGCAGTTCCGGTTACCCGGGTAGTAGATGCAGGTATGCCGCACCCGTCCCCGCTCTATGCCCGGTTCCTTGATGCGGTTGAAGCCCGCCATATCCCGTATACCGTTGTTCATGAGGGGGACACGATAAACCTGAACCCTGCGCTCCGGATCCTTGTCCTCTCACCGCAAGAGCAGCAGTCCGGCGATGATTTGAACGATAACTCGGTCGTGCTGCGTATCTCGTACGGTACTTTTAATATCCTGCTGACCGGTGATGCAGGCTTTGCAGCGGAAAACCGGATGCTTGCCACCGGCTACGCGCTTGATGCCGAGATCCTCAAGGTCGCCCACCATGGCAGTATTTATTCCACCGGTGGCCGGTTCCTTGAACGGGTGCACCCGGAAGTTGCCGTCATTCCGGTCGGGGCAGCCAACCCCTACGGGCACCCAGCGGACGCGACCCTTGCGGCGCTGGAGCAGGCAGGGTGCACGGTCTACCGCACCGACCGCGACGGTGACATTCTGGTGAAAAGCGACGGGATCACCTACACCGTGCAGACCTCCCGCGGCACCGAAAACGGGCTGTTCCTTCCCGTGACAACCGGGGGTGCACCCTTCAGCACCACGACCGCCACTTTCCCGACGCCGACCCCGTACGATGTCGTGATCAGTGAGACCCGGTTCAACGCCCCCGGTGATGACCGGACGAACCTGAACGGCGAATATATCCGGATCACCAACCGTGGGGGAGGCGTCGTGAACCTGAATGGCTGGACGCTCTCGGACCGGACGGGATCGCGCCTGTACCTGTTCCCCGCGTTTCTCCTGCTCCCCGAATCTTCCGTCTCTGTGTTCACGGGAACGGGCGCAATCAATGACACCGCGCTGTTCATGGGCAGGACGTCCCCCGTCTGGAGCAACAGCGGGGATGACGCGGTACTGCAGGACGAACGGGGCAACACCGTCGACCGGCGATCCGGGAGGGACGGGTCCTGATGGCGCAGGCAACGGTCGACCGGATTGAGGACGATTTTGCTGTTCTGATCCTGCACGGCGCTCCATCAGGGACTTTTATGATTCCTGCCGCCCTCCTGCCGGAGGGGTGCCGGGAAGGCGATACCGTCACCCTCATCCTTGAACGCGATCCCGCCGGCACTCAAGGGGAGCGGGAGCGGATCGCGCAGCAGATCGAGCGCCTGAAAAAAGGGTAACCGGTCCCTTTCCGATCGTTTCAGGAGATGCCGGATATTCCCCCGGCATTGCCAGCCAAAGAAAAAACACAAATCATTTGACCGCAGGCAACCCACACCTGCTGCATGACGCACTGTGCAAAACATCATGGCCATCCGTCAACCCATACCTGCAGGATCTGCAAAGCCCCCGGCTGCAGCTCCTGCGTATCGCACCCGCTCCTGCTCTGCGAGGGGTGCTTTTACAAGCTCCTGATCGTACTGTTTGCCGCGATGATCCTGGTCTCCTATACGGCATGGTTCGGTGTCTTTTGATACCACAAAATTTGTTTATCAACCCGTGAGCAGGTCTTCTGTGATCCGGACCCGGAAAATTCGGAGAGGATCCGGGCTTTTTTTAAGAAAACTCTTTTATTTGCCGACAGTGACTTTGTATAGTCAACGGTGGAGATCCCACTTGTGACCTGCGGGGTTGTGGCCTAGTCCGGAATGGCGACGGGCTCCAGCGGTCTTTGCGTTCTCTGTGCTCGCAGATGATGAGCAATGGGTCTGCTGAAATGACTTCGCTGACATCTGTCAGCGGAGGCATCGAGAAACTCGTCAGAGTTTTAAGATGCGGATGATGACCCGTTGGAGCACTGATGCATGTCGGAGAGACCCGTCGATCGTGAGTTCAAATCTCACCAACCCCACGTTTTAAAAAAAATCCTGTTTTGTTCCTGCAATGAACAGCAAAAAATTATAAAACCCGTGGTATGGCCGGCAATTTCTTTTGTACCGCCTCCCTTGACCTCATTTTGATATCTTTATCATATCCGACGGTTACATACTATTCTGGAGAAGAAGGAGTTCCATGTATCTTGTAGGAGAAGCCCTTGTAGGTGACGGTCCGGAACTTGCGCACATTGACCTGCTCATCGGGGACAAGGACGGGCCGATCGGGGCGTCGTTTGCAAACGCCGTATCCCAGCTCTCGGTGGGGCACACCCCGCTGCTTGCTGTCGTGCGCCCGAACCTGCTCGCAAAACCTGTTACGCTCGTGATCCCCAAGGTCACGTTAAAAAACATCTCGCAGGTGAACGAGATGTTCGGTCCGGTGCAGGCAGCGGTGGCAAAGGCGGTCGCCGACTGCGTGGAGGAAGGCGTTTTCGAACGGGCAAAGGCTGACGTGGAGAGTATCGTGATCCTCGCGTCTGCATTCCTCCACCCCGATGCAAAGGACTACAACAAGATCTACCGGTACAATTACGGCGCCACCAAGCTGTCCATCAACCGGGCGTTCGACAAGTTTCCCGATGCAAAGACGCTTGTGTACGAGAAAGACCGTACCGCCCATGCGGTCATGGGCTTTAAAGTCGAGAGGCTCTGGGACCCGCCCTACCTGCAGGTGGCAATCGACCTCGTGGACATGGCAAAGGTTGCCGCTGTGCTCACCCAGGTCCCCTATAACGATCACGTCATCATCGAGGCGGGAACACCGCTTATCAAGAAGTTCGGCCTTGGCGTCATCTCCGAGATCCGCAAGCTGCGCCCCAACGCGTTCATCATCGCTGACTTAAAGATCCTTGACACCGGCAACCTCGAGGCCCGCATGGCTGCCGACGCATCCGCCGACGCGGTTGTGGTCTCCGGGCTTGCCCCGACCTCGACCATGGAGAAGGCGATCACCGAGGCCCGCAAGGTCGGCATCTACTCGATCGTCGACATGCTCAACGTCCAGAACCCGGTCAAGGTGATCGAGAAGCTCAAGGTCAAGCCCGATATCGTGGAGCTCCACCGTGCGATCGACACCGATGACGCCGCCCATGCGTGGGGCGACATCCCGGCGCTGAAGAAGGCAGCCGGCGGCAAGCTCCTCATCGCCACCGCAGGCGGCATCCGCGTGAACGTTGTCAGGGACGCGCTCAAGGCCGGCGCCGACATCCTCGTGGTCGGGCGTGCGATCACGGCAAGCAAGGACATCAGCCACGCGGCCGAGGCGTTCATCGAGCGGCTCGACAAGGAAGAGATCGACCAGTTCCGTGTGATGACGGATTTCTGAAATTTCCTATCACAATTTTTTTTATTTCAATGGTTCAGGCGAATCAATAGCTAATATCTCCGAGATCCGTTCCTGGATCTCCTGCATTTTTTTCGGTTTCACTATTCCGATCCTGTCGCAGATGATCGCTTTTTCAAGAGCATAGATGGCATCAACCTGTACAAAACTCGGACGGTCAAGCGATCCTGCCAGAAGATCCCTGCTTGTGATACTGACTGCACAGAGCTTTGGTTTTCGTGACGTGATCTTCATGACAATTACATCACGGGAGATCCGGTTGTATCCGGAATTACTTACCACAAGTGCCGGGCGCACCTTGGATTGCGTCTGGCTGGAATAGGTGAAATCCACAAGGACAACAGATCCCTGGGGAAGCTCAATCATCTGCTAACCTTCTCTTCGAATACTCCTTCCATGCATCATCCCGGTTTTCATAATCGATATCAATCTTTGTTTTCCGGAAGATGATCCGGTCGTTCTCCGATGAGATCGTCAGGTAATCCCCTTCCTCGATACCAAGCCGTAAACGGATTTTTTTGGGAAGTGTGATCAACCCTTTTGAAGATACCTTGACAAGTGTCGTGTCCGGCATATACTACCACAGCTAAGAATTAAAGATTCTTAGATTATTAGTGTTGTGGGGGATCGCTGCAGATCGCTCCCAACAGATGCTGTACCCGGAACCCGGCAAAACAGATTCAGATCAACGTGACTGAGAATCTTAAAGTCAAACCGGACCTCGTGGAGCTCCACCGTGCGATCGACACCGATGACACAGCCCACGCATGGGGCGACATCCCGGCGCTGAAGAAGGCAGCCGGCGGCAAGCTCCTCATCGCCACGGCCGGCGGCATCCGCGTGAACGTGGTCAAGGACGCGCTCAAGGCCGGCGCCGACATCCTCGTGGTCGGGCGTGCGATCACGGCAAGCAAGGACATCAGCCACGCGGCCGAGGCATTTATCGAGCGGCTCGACAAGGAAGAGATCGACCAGTTCCGTGTGATGACTGATTTTTAATACATCATTATGTATATTTTTTTAAGTGTTTGATTAACATACAAATTTCCGGCCGATGCATACCGCTTTTCAAGTCGAATTACCCCTCCTTCCGTATAGAATGAAATATCTAATTAATAAATAACCAAATATATTACTTAAACAAATGCAAAAAAAACGCATTATTGGTATTGTTTTAATAATTGCCGGTATTATCATTTATTTTGGGAATTTTTTATATCAACCCTACACAGATCCACTCTTTATTGTCAAAAACGAACTAAATAATTCAAAAAATTTAACTGAAGTTAACAATTTTTTAAAAATTAGATATTCAAATGTAATTTATCCAGAAGGAAAAAAATTAATTTCCGCTGAACTTGAAAAAATTAACCTATCTACAAATCCAGAATCAAAATTAAACGAAATATTCATTTGGGAAATGAAAGATTGGCACAATCCAAAATGGAATAATTATAATGTGAATTTGAACGATACAGGTTTTTTTTGTTTTGATAAAGCATGTAGTTATGTCATTTATAATAATGACATAAAAAAATTAAAAGCAAGCCCGTTTTATGATGGAATTTTATATCCTCAAAAAAATGCAAATAATACATTTTACGCTGATGATCCTTACTGGTTAGCTTATCACAAAATTGGAGCATGTCGAGAATTATCGACATTATTCGCATATATGGCTCAAAGATCTGGAATTCCATCCAGAACTATTACATCAATATCTGCTGGGCATCAATTTGCTGAAGTAAATATTAATGGAGAATGGAAATATTACGATCCTTGGTGTGCAATTGAACATAATGCCTATAATCCAATTGATGGTAATCTAACTCTGAAGAACATATGGTATAATTATCCAGAATATTTCAGAGATAATTGTAATGAATGGGCTTATATTAATTATTATAATGAAATTATCCCCAATCCAACAGCAACCCCAGTATACTCTATTTCATACGCAATACATGAAATTAAAAAATTAATTTAAGTAGTAGGTTTTCAGTCCGGAAGTGTGCATTAAATACGTGAAGTTTCAATCCCGTGCCATCAGCGTCCAAAAGTTGGGGCTTGTATGCAACGGATCAATACCGAAAAGACAAGCAGATTTGTGCCTTATTGGTGAGTTTGTCCGGAATGCCGGGATGATGCAAAAACAGGACTGCCAAGAAACCAATAGATATAATAAATGAAAGTCGCCTAATGGCGTTCAATGAAAAATCATCTCTGTGGAAAATTAAATTCCTGGATAATCTTGACGGGATTCATCATTTTTTTTATATGCTGCTGTGGATGTATGAACAATTCATCAACATCCGAAGGAACCATACCGCCCCCTAGTACATCGATGGTAATACCAACGCAAACATCAATTGCGACGCCGGCAGTGACATCAGGTAAAACACCGTTCTTACCTGAAACATCGCCGGGGACTTCAACCCAAGGCACGGGATCCCTTATAATCTGGTCTTCACCATCAGCATGTTCTGTATATATCGACGGGATGTATGTCGGGGATACTCCCGTCGGGAAGGAAAGTTTCACAAAATCATTAAAGAGCGGTCCCCACACCGTGAAAATCACAAAAATCGGATATGAGGATTACACGCAGAATGTGTATGTTTCTGTCGGAAAACCCGAGATTGTTACCGCTACTCTGTCTGAAAAATCTTTTCCCTATTACACACTCAATCCCACATCAACATTTACCGAACCATTTTCTTCAACGTAATTATTGTTTATTCCTTTGTCAAGGCTGTAAAGAATAGCAACCGGTTGGATGGATGAACCTGGAATGTGCATTCATTTGAGAAGAGCGACCGAGTGGAGATTGTTAAGTTCAGGATGATTATTTTTTTCCGCCGATCCGTATCAATCCATATTTTCCCCTATGTGCACCTGTGTGAGCCGCTGCTTCTTATGAGGAGGGGCAAATATTGCATGTACTAAAAATGGAATCGGAACAGTGCCGGAGAGACGGAGTTTTAAGGGTGCTGTATCACTTGGCACAGAAATAACCGATAACGAGTCTGTATTTCGTAAATACCTCACACGCCGGACAATAGCAGCCGCTCG
>Ga0315277_10000991_pt1 | contig 42309 bp, 32 predicted proteins | sample YL17G05_15_MG_FD_203695 | JGI IMG/M metagenome (GOLD analysis project Ga0315277, IMG submission 203695) | Sediment microbial communities from Yellowstone Lake, YNP, Wyoming, USA - YL17G05_15 | ecosystem: Environmental > Aquatic > Freshwater > Lake > Sediment | place: USA: Wyoming | collected... | reverse complement strand
ATGGATTAAGTAGCCGATTGAGAAAGTGATTAACGGGAGTAATAGCTGAAACGCGATTGGTTTTCTTTTTGAAAAAACAGAAAGAGGAATAAAAACCAGGCAGATGGTGTTGAGCATGGTAAAGACATCAACAAAAGTGTAAGCCACTTGTATCTTGGACGGGTCTTCAACAAGGGTTCCGGGTAATCCTGCGACTGAAAAAGTTATAGTACTGATTACGAAAACGATAAAAAGACGGCTTGCTAAAATGTTTTGAAAAAGTAGTCCGCGCTTTCGGATAAACATCAGGCTTGCACAAAAAAGCGCGATTACGGCGTTGAAAATACTTACGAAAGACGAAAGTGGTATTAATTGCATAAAGTTAATCTTCTTTTATTCTGTACATTAAAGCTTCGGCTACGTGGTCATATAAAATATTTTCTGAACCTTCAAGATCGGCTATAGTCCGAGAAAGTTTCAGAACCCGGTGGTATCCCCTGGCAGAAAGTTTTGCTGAGTCAACGTATTTTCTCAACAGATTTTCGCTCTGGCCGTCAACACGGCAGTATTTTTTTAATTGGGGGATTCCTATTTCTGAATTGATAAAAAAGTTTTCCGATTTATACCTTTCTTTCTGAATTTCTCTGGCTTTTAATATTGCTGTTTTTGCTTCTTGAGTTGAACCCTCAACGTCGGCTGCGGTAAGCTTTTCATATTTCAGGCGGGGAACTTCGATAAATAAATCCATTCTGTCCATTAGTGGGCCGGAAAGTTTTCGTCTGTAATTTTGCACTTGCAGGGGGTGGCATTTACATTCTTTTTCATTGTCTCCGTAATACCCGCAGGGGCAGGGGTTGGAAGCGGCTACCAGGGTAAATCTTGCCGGAAAGGTTAATCGGGCTTTTGATCTCAAGATAGTAATTTGGCCTTCCTCCATCGGTTGCCTTAAAGCTTCCAAAACATCGCGGTGGAATTCGGGGAATTCGTCCAAAAACAAAATTCCGCGGTGCGACAAGGTAATTTCTCCCGGTTGTAAAGGATTTCCTCCGCCAATAAGAGCCGGTTCTGAAGAAGAATGGTGAGGCGCCCTGAAAGGCCTTTGAATCATTAATGGTTTTTCCTTGGGCAGCAACCCGGCAATGCTGTATATTTTTGTCACCTCGAGCGCCTCTTCGAAAGTAAGAGGAGGAAGTAAGGAAGGAATTGATTTTGCCAAAAGGCTCTTGCCGGCTCCCGGCGGCCCGACCATCATTAAGTGGTGAGACCCTGCCGAGCTGATTTCCAAAGCGCGCTTGGCGTGTTCCTGCCCTTTGATCCAGCTTAATTCTACCGGGAATTTCAATCCATTGAAAAAATCTTTAACGCCTGTTTTTATTTTTGGAACAACCAATCTTCCTTCCAGAAAATCCACAGCTTCTTTTAAGCTATCGACTCCGATAACGTTTATACCTTCAATCAGAGAGGCCTCCTGGGCGTTGGATTTTGGCAGAACTATTTCGCCCCAGCCTTTTTCCTCAATTGCCGAAGCAATGGCTAAAACGCCTTTGACCGGCCGCAGTTTTCCATCTAAGGCAAGCTCGCCGATAAAAATTCTATTTCCAAAATCAGCTTTTAATTGTTTTGATGCCGCTAGAAAACCTAAGGCGATGGGAAGGTCGTAAAAAGAGCCTTCTTTTTTTAAATCGGCCGGAGCGAGATTTACCAAAACCCTTAGAGGTTGCTTGTGAGGAGGAGAAAATCCGGCGCTCTTTATTGCCGCTTCCACCCTTTCTTTTGATTCTTCAACTGCTTTATCGGCTAATCCGACAATAGTAAAAGAATGGAGTCCGTAGTTTACATCAGTCTCCACTTCGATTATCTGCGCGTCTAATCCTATTATTGCGGCAGAGAATATCTTTGAAGGCATGTCCCGTAGTATAATTTCGACAAATTATTTTTAATAATTATCGTTGCTGTCCCGCAGCAGTCAAGATTTCACTGCGGGGCACGTTAGTTAAGTTTAACAAACCTGCGGTTCGGTGTTAAGGGCATTGCTTCAAAAAACAAAACCGCCTATTACTAGGAGGTTTTACTGTTTTTGATTATCATTTTTTACATTTCGTGCAGAATCTCGCTTCAGGATAAATATCAAGCCTGTCTTCGTCGATTAATATTTTGCATTTTTCGCAAAGGCCGTAATCTCCTTTTTCCATCTTCTTTAAAGCAATATTAACGTCTCTAAGCTTCAGTTCGAGGCGATGTTCGATTGGCAATCTGTTTGAATACTCTTCAACTTCGTCAGCCTCATCTTCAAGCTGGTTTCCATGAAACTGGGGATAACGGGTATCCCAGTCATCCTTTAAATTTTTGTCTTTTTCGGCGAAGCCAGAAAGTTGCTTTTCCAAAGCAGTTTTTTCTTTTTCTAATCTATTTTTAATTTCCTCTAAGGTTTTTTTGTCCATATGTTTTGCACAATTATTCTAATAGTTTATCCACAGTTTTTACCATGCTTTCTTCAGAAGAAGTAAAGACAAAGTAATTATTAAGGATTGCCCAGCAAGTCCCAAAGCTCGGCTGAGAAAACGGCAGACAGCGGTATGTTATATCCGAACGCTTACTTTCTTTAAACGACGGGGAAGAGGTTTCTTTGTTTTTTCCCATAACGGCGAAAAACTTTTCAAAATCACTGACTATGCTTTTTTCCCAAGACTTTACCAGGTCGGCGAAACCCTCGATTTTTTTTATTTCGGCGATAAAACACAGCCTGTTTGTATTTTTCGTTGAGTATACGAAAAACATAAAATTACCCGACAAATAATCATAAAAATTGTCAGGCGTCTTTACTTCCAGAAAATCAAGCATCTCGTTTAATTCAAGTGCACGGTTTTTCGAAGAATCTTTTGCTGTGATTTTTATAAACTTATTTTCGCCCAGATTATCGCTTATTAAGCGGGACAGAATCCTCGAAAAATCAGAGGCAGAAGAAACTTCCAAGTTTTTAGATTGAGAAATCGGGAAAAAACCACTGATAGGATTGGGGGATGGAAGGCTTGACGGAGTAGTAACCGGTGATTCGCTGGGGGTCTGGTTGGGCCTTACCTTAAATAGCCAATACCAGAGAGTGAAAAGCGCTGCCCAAAAAGTGAATATTATTGCTACGGTTATGATTCTAACAAGGAATTTTTCAGTGAAGGAAGGCTTCGGGGGTAATGATCTTACGTACTGTTTTTCCGGGGAAGCTTGAGACGGGGCCTCGGCGGAGGGAGCCGGGTGGCGCATAAAAGAAGGTTTTGGCATATCCTCTCTTGCATATTTTTCGCCCCAGATTTTTTCTAAAAACTTGCCCCTTCCTTCTTCTTCCGTTTGCTGCAGTTCATTCATTCTCGACGTGAGTTCTTCTGCTGCGGCATCTTCTTTCTTGAGCTTTTCACGTCCAATCTCTTCCATCAGTCTTCTCGCTGCTTCTGTTCTAAATTCATCCCGAGGTATAGTTTCCCTAGCTTGGGGCATCTCCTCCCTCATTTTTCTCAGCTGTTCTTCCTCGAGTCTTCTTTTTTCTTGCATTTTTTCGAATTCTTTCCTGTCGCTGTCCTCCTCAACCCTTCTTCCCGTTTCACTTTGTACCGATTCTTTTTTGAAAGACTCTTCTTCTACTTCCTTTTTTTGTCCAATTCCGGCAAACAATTTGTCAATTTGGCCGATTCTTAATTTGCACTGGCTTTCTTTATCTAAGAATTTCTGTCTGTCAGAAGTAAACTTCTTGGTCCTTAAATCGATTTTCGTCATTTCCTCCTCTGCACGCCATCGTTCGGTTTCTATTTTTTCCCTTTCCTCTTCTATTCTCCATCTTTCCTTTTCAACCTCTCTCTGTTCTCTTGGAGACAAAGTTTTTTTCTCATTTTCTTCAATGAGGCTTATCTCCCTTTCTATTATCTTTTCGTTTTCTGATATTAAAGAAATATTCTTTGCAAGATCTGATTTTTTGTCGTAAAGCTCGGTCAATTCTTTTTCTATCGGTTCTTTGCCTCTTCTGACTTCCTCCAGCTCTTCTTCTAATTTCTTTTTTTCTTCCTGAAGAGACCTTTCCTGTTCTCGTCTAAGTATTTCATCCCCTCGGTTTCTAAGGATTTTCTCTTCCCCGTCGATAACCCGAAGGCCGGCCTCTAAGTTTTTAATTTCTTCATCAATCTTTTCTATTTCGTTTTCTATTTCCCATTTCTCCTCTTCCTTATTTTTTCTTTCTTTTTCAACCAAAAGCCTCTCCTTTTCCAGTTCTCTCCTTTTTTCGGGAATGCCCGTACTTTTTTCAGCTTCGTCAATCTCCTTTTTCCTTCGTTCTATTATTTTTTCCTCTTCCAGAATAGGCGAGAGCCTGTTTTCGACAACCTCTCTGTCGTTTAAAAGAATAGCCAGCTTATTTTTTAAGGGTTGTTTTTTTAGAGCAACTTCTCCCAGCAATTTTCTAATTTGGATTTTTTCTTCCGCCAGCTTTTCTTCTTCCGTCTTTTTCATTTGTATTTCCTCTCTCCTCCTTCTCTCTACTTCCTGTTTTCTTTCCTCTTCTTGCCCTCTTCTTTCTTCTTCTATCCTCCGTTTTTCTTCCTGCCTTTTTCTTTCTTCTTCCATTCTTTTTTGCTCTTCTTGTCTTCTCCTTTCTTCTTCCTGCCTTTTTCTTTCTTCTTCCATTCTTTTTCTTTCCATTTCCTGAAGACGTCTTGCCTCCTCCTCTTTTTTTCTTCTTTCCTCTTCCTGCGCTCGTCTAATTTCTTCTTGTCTCCTTCTTTCTGCTTCTTCTCTGGCCCGTTTTTCCTCTTGTTCTTTTTCTATCTTAGCTTCTTCTTCTTTCCTGATTATTTCCTGATCTTTTCTTCTTTGTTCTTCTTGCCACCTCATTAATTCTTCCTCTTTTCTCTTTTTTTCCTCCCCCTTTCTTCTCTGTTCTTCTTTCCACCTTATTAGTTCCTCCTGTTTTTTTCTTTCTTCCTCCAGCCTTCTTTTTTCCTCTCTCATTTTGGCTTCTCCTTCTGCTTTTTTTCTTTCCCCCTCTTTCCGGAAAAGTTCCTCTCTTTTTATTTGGATTGTTGTCCCTTCATCAGCCGTCTTCGATTTTCCCCAGATTCTTTGTAAGAAGCTTTCCCTTTCTTTCTCTTCTTTTGACTGAACTTCTTCAATTTTATCCTGCACCCTGGTAACCGTCTGTTTTTCTTTTTCCTTTCTTTCCCTTTCTTGTTTCTCGATAATTCGTTTCCGTTCTTCTGCCATTCTCCTGGCTTCCTCTTCTTTTCTTCTGGCTAATTCTTCCGCATTTCTTCTTTCCTCCTTCTCCTTCTTTAATTTTTCCCGTTCCACAGCTTCTTCTTCTGCAGTTTTCAATCCCACAATCTTTGCCCGTTCTTTCCTTGCTTCTTGTTCCCTGAGAGAGGATAAATCCTTTTTCATCGTTTTGATTTCTTCTCTTCTGAGAAATTCTAACTTCTCCCCGGTATTTTCTGCGGGTTTTGGATTGTTTCCCTCCGGATTCGCTCCTTGAGTTGCTTCTGCTATGCCATAGTTAACTTTTTTATTTTTGTCATCCGCCATGATTTTTAGCTTCCTTCAGGGACAGGTTGACCCTTCCCTGCTCGTCAATGGAGATCACTTTTACGGGGACAACGTCGCCGACATGAACCACGTCTTCAACCTTGTCTACCCGACGGAAAGCTAATTGAGAAATATGGATCAGTCCTTCCTGCCCAGGAAATATTTCAACCATTGCTCCGAATGGGAAAATCCTGGTTACTTTTCCCTCAAATATTTCTCCAACTTGAACTTCTCTTGTAATGTTTTTAATCCATTCAACCGCTTTTTGAGCAGCTTCTTCGGACTCAGAGGTTACGAATATCATGCCGGATTGCTGGATATCGATAGTTGCCCCGGTCTTATCAATAATTTCGTTTATCACCTTACCGCCGGGCCCCACCACTTCTCTTATTTTATCAGGATTTATTTGAATGGTTAAAATCTTTGGGGCAAAAGGAGAAAGCTGGGGTCTTGGTTCGGCCAGAACTTTTTCAATTTCGTCTAAGATTTGATTCCGCGCCCTTTTTCCTCTTTCCAGGGTTTCGGCCATTATTTCTTTTGTTATGCCTTCAATTTTAACATCCATTTGTATTGCCGTGATTCCTTTTCTTGTTCCGGCAATTTTAAAATCCATATCGCCATGATGGTCCTCAGGACCCTGAATATCCGTTAGGATCTTATAATTTTTCTGATTATCTATCATCAATCCAAGCGAAATTCCGGTTGCCGGCCTTATGATAGGCACTCCGGCATCCATCAAAGCCAAAGACGAGCTTGAAACAGAAGCCATAGATGTCGAGCCGTTTGAAGAAACGATTTCAGAAACAATTCTTATTGTATAAGGAAAACTTTCGAAAGAAGGAATGAGCGGCAATAACGCTCTTTCGGCCAGCATTCCGTGCCCTATGTCTCTTCTGCCGGGACCCCTCATTGGTTTTATTTCCCCGGTTGAGTAAGGCGGGAAATTGTAATGATGCATAAATCGCTTGGATCCTGTCATCTCCATTCCTTCCAACAGTTGCTTGTCTCCCGGAGCCCCTAATGTTAAAATCGACAGCGCCTTTGTCTCGCCTCTGCAAAAAAGCCCGGAGCCGTGGGTTCGGGGCAGTAATCCTGCCTCACAAGATAGTGATCTTATTTCATCAATCTTCCTGCCATCAGGTCTTTTTTCAAACTTAATCGCATTCTCATGGATTATTCTTTCAACCTCTTTTTCGAAAACAGCATTTGCCAGCCTTGTTTTTCCCATGCCGGGATATTTCTCTTCCATGAATTCAGCCAGCTCTTCCTTGGTTCTGTCTACCGCTTCCATTCTTTCGCTTTTATCTTTTCGGTAAATCGCGTTCTCCAGCGATTTTCCAAGGAAATTCTTAATTTCCCTTTCGGTTTCAGGATCTTCGAGAGAAGGCTGGATTATAATTTTTTCTTTTCCCACCTGTTTTGCAATCTCTTTCTGAAAATTGATTAATTCTTTGAGGTGCGCTTCGGCGAAAGCCTCCGCCTCTATCACAAGAGATTCTTCAACCTCTTGGAATTCTCCCTCGATCATATTGATTAAAATTCCGTTGTCGCTTTGAATTCCCGTAAAAACAATGTCTATTTCGCTTTTTTCCCTTTGCTCGTAGGTTGGGTTTAAAATAAGCTGGCCGTCTTTTTTGCAAACCCTGACAGCTGCCAGCGGTCCTGCCCAGGGGATATCAGAAATAGACAAGGCTATGGAGGTGGCCATAACCCCTAAAATATCAGGATCGTTCTGGCTGTCCCAGGAAAGAACGGTTACTACTATCTGGACCTCTCTCGCTAGCCCCGTAGGAAACCTCGGCCTGATCGGCCTATCTATTAATCTGGCATTCAGTATCGCTTCGTCCGAAGGCCTGCCCTCTCTTTTAATAAAACGCGAGCCCTTTATTTTTCCGGCTGCGTAATACCTTTCTTCGTACTCCACCATTAGCGGGAAAAAATCTTGGTTTTCCCGGTTTTCTTTTGACATGACACAGGTTGCAAGAACCATGGTGTCGCCATATCTGAGCAGGCAGCTTCCATTCGCCTGCTCGGCTAAGTTTCGGATTTCAGCTACAAGCTCTCTGCCCGAAACCTCTTTTTTAAATTTCCCTTCTTTCATTTTAAATTGCTTTTCTAAACAAGTCTGCTTCCTGGGAAATATTCCAAAAAAACAGAATTAATTATTTTTTAATCAGATATTTTTCCGGAGCCTTTTCAAGATCTATAAATTCATCAACCGCTTCTTTAAGCTTTGATGAAGAAGATCTTCCAAAAGCAATTGCCTCAACTCTTTTTCCCTGATTTTTAAGATAATCGACGAGAGAAACAAAATCTCCGTCTCCGGAAATTAATACTATTGCATCAACGCTTGGAGCCATTCTGACGGCATCAATTACAATTCCCACATCCCAGTCGGCTTTTTTCATCCCCCCGTAAAATTCCTGCAAATCCTTAACTCTCGTTTCAATCCCCATCTTTATCAGGGCTTCAAAAAAAGGCCTTTCCTCCCCGGTTTTCGTCCTGACGACATAAGCAAAAACGCGGATTAAGTTCCGCTGGCTTATTGCTGTTTTTAAGATTTCTTTAAAATTCACCCTTGCCTGATACAGGTTCCTTGCTGAATGATAAAGGTTCTGTACGTCAATTAAGACCCCGACCCTTTGGCCAGAATGTTTTATAACCATATTTTATCTGGTAGATGTTTTTCATCCGTAGATGAAAAACATCAATTAAATCTTTTCCTTCCGGAGAAATGTCGAGTTACGGTTTGAACGATTCACTTTTTTAATCCGGATTTTTTAACAACATTTTTGTACCGTGTCTCATTCTTTTCTTTCAGGAAAGAGAGTAATTTTCTCCTGTCCGACACCATTTTCAATAATCCTCTTTTTGAATGAAGGTCTTTGGCGTGCTTTTTTAAATGCAAAGTCAACCTTTCTATCTCCTCTGTCAATAAGGCTATCTGGACTTCCGGAGAACCCGTGTCCTTCTCATGTATCTTATTTTTATCTATAATTTTTGTTTTTTCTTCTGGTTTTAGCATATTTTTAAGAATAAATTATCAGGGTCCTGCCGAAGGCGGGAATCATAATTTTTGTTTTTTCTTCTGGTTTTAGCATATTATTTATTCTACTTGATTTAAAGTTAAAAAGCAAACTAACCTCTCGGGTAACTAATTTGCCTAGATTCGGTACTTATCTTACTTATCCACTCGGAGCCCTTCGACAAACTCAGGACGAAGGAGGACCGCGCGGGGTATTAAGATTAGAATAATAAAAAAGGCAATTTGCCTTTTTTGTGCCCCCAGCAGGAGTCGAACCTGCAACCTTATCCTTAAGAGGGATCTGCTCTAGCCAGTTGAGCTATGGGGGCGTTAAGGCGGCCAGTTGCTCTGACCAGTTAAGCTACGGGGCTTTTCTGATTCATTTACTTTTTCTATTAGGGAAGCTTAATAGGACAATTAATCATAAACCAGCCTTCTGTTGTAGACGTTTCAGGATTATCAACTAGTCCTGTCCATTCTGCGAGCCCGATGAATGATAATAAAAAGTTTATTATAATCCAAGCGGCAAAGATTAGAAGCAGTCCCGTGGCCACATTCAATAGAGCGCCTTTTGCTTTCTGTAAAAGCCCCGGATTTGATCCTGAAAGCAGAAAAAGAACGCCCGCTATTACGGCAAGTAAAATTGCCACCGGAAAAACAATATCCTTAATAAAAAAATTAATGACTGCATTGAACATTATAACGAAATGACAGAGTTGGCAAGGTATTCCATTTGGATTTGGGGTTCCGGTGCATGTTCCGCCAGAAACGCTGCCTCCTGGCCAGTAAGGTTTATTAAGGCCGCAAGGCACTAATCCTTCATAGCACACGGTTGTGCCATCGGCCCGATAAGTTCCGGCCACTGCCGCTGCGGTTAAAGGAAAAAGCGCACTAATTAAAAAAATAACAGCGAATAAAAATTTAATTGTTTTATTCATAAGATTCAATTAATGACTAAGGTTATTATATCTTCTTTAAACAAATTGACAATATTAAATTATTTTGGTTATACTGCAGAGTGGTCTTTTTAAGCTTTCCAACCGTAGAAAAGGAGGAAGGATCAAGATGTTAAGTGACAATTCCCGTTACTTGATTATCAGTTCAAAAATAAACGACGAGCCCGCAGGATTTTTACCAGATCTGATGGCTGAATGTATGGTCTCTGCCGGAGGGATTTTCCCGACAATCCCACATTTTATTAATCTTGGGAAATCCAAGATTTATACGGTTGAGGTTCGTGACAATCAAACAGATGTTACGGTTTTTGGAACCGGTAACTCTTTTGAGGAAGCTCATATGAATGCCCTAAGACAGTTAGGAGTAGCAATAGCGTAGCAGCTCTTTTAAATATACGAACAATCGCTCTATCTTTGAGATAGAGCTTTTTTTATTTTAGCCAAAACTGTTCTGGTTCGATTTTTGTTTTCTCAATATTTGAGATTTGACTCTTCGACGACAAACCCCAATACTTGTCATTGGGGATTCAGGGTCGCAAGCCCGAAGGGCTTGTCGCTCAGAGTCAACCCTGAGATAGCAAGCCCCGATGGACTTCGATTGAGCCCTTCGGCGGTGAGCCGTTCAGGACGGTCGAACCGCTCAGTCGAAATCCTTGCCATCGGGGTTTCGAATGGGTTGACCTCTAACTTGTGAGTTGTTTTAGCGCCCTCGCCAGGAATCGAACCCGGACTTCGACGTCCGAAGCGTCGCGTGATATCCGTTTCACTACGAGGGCAATTGGTTAATTTTAGCTTAAAAAATTGAAAAAAACAATATTCTAATGTAAGGTAAAAGAGATGATTAAGGTTCCAAGAGAAATAAAAGACATAATTGATGGGTTGGAAAAGAAAGGGTTCCAAGCTTTTGTTGTCGGAGGATGCGTCAGAGATCTTTTAAGAAGCGTGGAACCTGAAGATTGGGACGTTACAACCAACGCGAATCCTGAAGAAATAAGCAAAGTTTTTCCGAGCAGTTTTTCCGATAATAAATTTGGAACCATAACAGTTCTTACGGATTCAAAAAATCCCAGATTAAAAGAAGTTGAAATCACGCCTTTCAGAAAAGAAACGAAGTATTCTGATAAGCGCCACCCCGACGAGGTTTTTTGGGCAAAAACGATTGAAGATGACCTGTCGAGAAGAGATTTTACGGTTAACGCGATGGCGATGTCCCTAGGAATTAAGAATAATGAATTGAGAATTAGGGACAAAAAATCCGCCATTCATAATTCCAAATTCACAATTCCAAAACTAATTGATCCTTTTGACGGACAGAAAGATCTGAAAGATAAAACAATCAGGGCAGTCGGGAATGCCGAAGAAAGGTTTGGTGAAGACGCTTTGAGGATAATGCGCGCTGTGCGTTTTGCCGTTACTTTGGGCTTTGAGATAGAAGAAAAAACAAGAGAAGCGATAGAAAAAAATGCAAGCTGGTTAAAAGCCATTTCAAAAGAGAGAATAAGGGACGAGTTTATGAAAATCATTATAGCTTACAGGGCGGCTGATGGAATTGAGCTTTTGAGAAATCTGGGGATTTTACAATACATAGTTCCGGAACTTGAAGAAGGTTACGGAGTAGGCCAGAACAAGCACCATATTTATGAATGCTACAAACATAACGTTTTATCTTTGGGATACGCCGCGAAAAAAAAATTCAACAGCAACGTAAGGTTAGCTGCCTTGCTTCACGATATCGCAAAACCCAGAGTTAAGGCGGGGGAAGGGTCAGACGCGACTTTTTACGGTCACGAAATAGTCGGAGCCAAGATGACAGCCCAGATTTTGAATCGGTTAAAGTTTCCAAAGAAAGACATTGAAAAGGTGGCAAAGCTTGTCAGATACCACCTTTTCTATTACAATGTTGGCGAAGTTTCAGAGTCTTCCGTAAGGCGGTTGGTCAGGCAGGTAGGCCCTGAAAATATGGAAGAATTGCTTCAGGTGAGGATGGCGGATAGAATCGGTTCGGGCGTACCCAAAGCCGAACCTTATAAACTTCGGCATTTTCAGTATGTGATAGAAAAAGTTGCCCAGGATCCGATTTCAGCCAAAATGCTGAAAGTCAACGGAAATGACGTAATGAAAATTTTGGGTATTAATCCCGGACCCAAGATTGGATCGATTCTTGATATTCTGCTTGGTTATGTTCTAGCCGATCCTTCCAAAAATAAGGAAGATTTCTTAAAAGAAGAAATGGGAAAATTGGGAAGTCTTTCGGACGGGAAACTGTCAGAGATGGCAAAAAAAGGAAAAAAAGAGCGGGAACAAATTGAGCAGAAAAGGGATGAGATGACGAAGAAGAAGTATTGGGTGAGTTGAAGAAAACCTATTCCTTCGACACGCTTTGTTTTCCAGCGCAAAACAAAGCTCATGTCCTCGGCGAATTCCGCTCTTAGCGGACCGTGCAATTCGCCTGCGGATGGTCTAGTAATAAGTTTTCTTCACGAAAATATGCAAAATCGGGGTGGAGTATGACGGTAGTACGCACCCTTCGGGAGGGTGTAGACTGGGTCCAATTCCCAGCACCCCGACAATTTAAGAACTTTGTTAAAACCTCGGTGTGTTTTTTTGCTATGAATTTTATAAAAAAGAAAATTTTATTTTTAGTAGTATTTCTTACAGGAGCTTCGAGTTTAGTGATTGAAGTCGTAGGGGTTCGGATTTTATCTCCATATTATGGAAATACAATTTATTCGGTTTCTAGCGTTATTAGCGTAATTCTTGCTGCTTTGAGTCTTGGATATTATATTGGTGGTTATCTTGCGGACAGATATCCAAGTCTGAAATGGTTTTATGGAATAATTCTCGCAAGTGGTCTTGGTGTCTTATTGCTTCAATTGTCGGTTTATTTTTTTCTTCCATTAATAGGATATAGCCTATCATTCACAACAGGTCCGCTTATCTCTTCGCTCATTCTTTTTTTTGTGCCAAGTTTTTTATTGGGTACTTTATCTCCCTACGCTATTAAATTGCAAAAAACTATTACTCCTGAAATAGGAATAGGGAGGTTGTCTGGAGAAATTTTTTTCTGGTCCACTCTCGGAAGTATATTTGGCAGCTTGTTTACCGGATTTTTTCTTATTCCCTCGTTTGGAATAAATCAAATAGTTTTTGGCGTAGGAATTCTGCTTATTTTGATTTCAACTATAGCTATTCTTTCAATGAGGATTGAAAAAAATACTATGAGTAAGGTTGTGGTTTTGCTAGCAATAAGCCTGGGGGCCATATTTGTTTTACCCTTGTTTAGAACTAAGGAAACTATAGTCTATGGTCGGGACGGGCTTTACGAAAAAATACTTATTTACGATGGTTTATTCGAGGGAAGACCGACTCGTTTTTTTCAACAAGACAGGAGCTATTCTGGCGCCATGTTTTTAGAATCCGATGAGCTTGTTTACGATTATACAAAATACTACGCGCTTTATAGGGTATTTAAACAAGACATAAAAGATGTTCTTGTTATTGGAGGGGGAGCATATTCCATACCAAAAGCTATTTTATCTGAATTGCCGTATACGAACGTAAATGTTTCAGAAATAGAACCGTTGCTGTTTGACCTTGCTAAGAAATATTTCAGAGTACCAGAAGATAAAAGGCTAATAAATTTTGTAGAAGACGGTCGCCATTTACTCCATGACAACGAAAAGAAATACGATATGATATTCAGTGACGTTTATTATTCTTTATTTTCTATCCCGTCTCATTTTACTACTGTAGAGTTTTTTCAGATAGCGAAAAATAGATTAAATTCGGACGGAATATTTGTTGCGAACCTTATTGGCACTCTTTCTCAAAAATCGCCATCGTTGATATTATCCGAAATCCGAACCTTCCAAGAAGTTTTCCCAAACAGTTATTTTTTTGCGGTTGATTCGCCAAATTACCCGGGTATTCAAAATATAATCTTTGTTGGATATAATAGTGATAAAAAAATTGATTTTAATAGTTCGCTTATTAAAGATAGCCAATATGAACTCATTCGTTCTTTAGGAAAAAAACTGATCGATTTAACTCAATTTGATCTTTATAGTTATCCTTTAATGACCGACAACTATTCTCCGACTGAATTCATGACCTCTAAATTATTAAAAGAAGAAAATTTCCAAAAAGTCCCATTAGTACAAGGAGATAAAATTCTAAGCTTGATTAACAAACAATTACAATACGGACCCAGGTTTCAAAGCGCACCCGGGCACGAAGAAATAAAAATTTTTTTAATTTCTGAGACAAACAATCTTTCGCACAAAACAAAAATACAGGAATGGGAACACGCCTCTAATGATGGACCAAGAGAGACGCTGACTAATATTATCGGGAGTTTCTATCCCGAAAAACAGGAGAGAATTATAATTGGTACCCACTATGATAGTAAAAAGTTTGCCGAGAACGAAGAAGAAAAAAAAGATTCTCCCGTTCCGGGCGCAAACGATTCAGCTTCTGGTACAGCTATTCTTTTGGAAATTGCACGTTATTTTGCTATCTCGAAACAAGAGCCTAGGGTAGGGATAGATATTGTTTTTTTTGATGGCGAGGAAGGAGAAGAAAATCTTTTAGACAATTCTCAGTGGAAACCCTTAGGGTCAACTTATTTTTCCGAACACTTAAATGAAGTATATGGAGAAAAGAAACCAGCAAGTGGTTTGATAATAGATATGGTATGCGACAAGAACCTTAATATTTCTAAGGAAAAATCTTCGGTGGAAAATGCGGGTAAACAGGTAGAGTTATTTTGGGAAATAGCCAAGAAATATTATCCGAATAATTTTAATTCTCAGATTGATTACATGATATTAGATGACCATACACCACTCAACAGAGTCGGCATTCCAACCTTTCTTGTTATTGATTTTGATTACCCCTATTTTCACACAACAGAAGATACGATAGATAAATGTAGTGCAGAAAGCTTGGAAGTGGTGGCGAACAGTGTTTTAAATTACATTTACGCTTTATAAGCAAATCTTCACCAAACAAAAAACAGCCTCGAGGCTGTTTTTTTATTTTGTTTTTCTTCCGAGAAGCAGAGAATTTAAAACTACGGAGACCGAAGAAAAAGCCATTGCCGCAGCAGAGAAAGTCGGGCTGAGCATAATGCCGAAGGGTGCGTAGAGAACGCCGGCTGCTATTGGTATCAAAGCTACATTATAAAAAAAAGCCCAGAACAGATTCTGCTTTATCTTAGACATAGTACCGCTGCTTAGTTTAATCGCCCTAACCACGTCTCTTAAGTCGTTTTTTATCAAGACTATATCTCCTGTTTCAATTGCGACATCGGTACCCGACCCCAAAGCAATTCCTAAATCCGCTTGGGCCAAAGCTGGAGCATCGTTCACTCCGTCACCAACCATAGCAACGATATTGCCTTCTGCCTGGAGTTTTTTTATTTCTTCAGCTTTATCGCTTGGAAGAATTTCCGCGAAAACCCTGTCTGCTTCAATTTCCTGCGCTATAGTTCTGGCAACGTGTTTATTGTCTCCGGTCAAAATTGCTACTTTTTTCCCCATACTGTGAAGCATTCTAACTGCTTCCTTCGAATGTTCTTTCAGAATATCGGCTACCGCAATAATTCCAAGGATTTCTTTGTCGCGGGCCAATAAGATTGTTGTTTTCCCTTGATTTTCCAGCGTTGCAATTTTTGCGTCGAGCGAGGAAGTGTCGATTTTATTTTCAAACATCAGCCTATCTGTTCCAAGGAGAATTTTCTTTCCATCTATTTCTCCTGAAATTCCTTTGCCCGGGATATTCTGAAATTTTTCCACTTTTAGGAATTCTGTTTTTTCTTCTTTTGCCTTATTAATAATTGCTTGAGCAAGAGGATGTTCGGAATTTTTCTCGAGGGAAGCAGCGATTCTCATGACGTCAGGACCTGAAGTTAAAATTCCTTCCACATCAGTAACAACAGCTTCACCCGTAGTTAAAGTGCCGGTTTTATCAAAAACAACATAATTTATACATTGGGCGATTTCAAGAGCGTCTCCGTTTTTAATTAAAATGCCTTTTTGGGCCGCAGTACCTGTTCCGACCATAACGGCTGTGGGCGTGGCCAATCCTAAGGCGCAAGGGCAGGCAACAACAAGAACGCTTACCAAAATAGTCAGAGCGAAATTTAAAGACTGGCCCAGCGCCAGCCAGATAATAAAAGCAGAAATGGCAATAACCAACACTGCTGGAACAAAGTAATAAGAAATTTTATCTGCCAGAAGTTGTATCGGCGGTTTTGATCCAAGAGTAGCTTCTACGGTTTTTACTATCTGGCTGAAAAAAGTATTACTGCCAACCCTGATTGCCTCGATTCTTAAAACGCCTGTTTTATTAATAGTTGCCGCGATAACCGTATCGTCTTTTTTCTTTTCTCGTGGCATGCTTTCCCCGGTGATTATCTGTTCATCAACGCCCGAATAGCCGTCGATTACGATTCCGTCAACCGGAATTTTCTCCCCTGGCTTGACCAACAGAATATCTCCAAATTTCACATCGGAGATTGGAATTTTTATTTCCTCATAGTCCTTTAATTCCGAGCGAAGCGAGGAATCAAGGTTCTGCGAACGAAGTGAGCGGGTTCTTATATCCGAGTCGAGCGAGGAATCAAGGTTCTGAGAACGAAGTGAGCGGGTTCTTATAAGGGTTGCTTCTTTCGGCTGAAGCTTTATAAGTTTTTGAACAGCGCTGCTTGTCCTTCCTTTAGTTGCTGTTTCGAGATATTTTCCCAAGGATATAAAAATTAATACGAATGCGGTGCTTTCAAAATACAACATGATTTCAAGATTCCTCTCAAAGATTTTAGAAATATACGTTCCTAAGCTGTAAAAATAGGCGGCAGCTGTACCGATAAAAATCAGAGAATCCATATTCGGCGAAAAACGGACTAGTTCTTTAAATCCGGCTTTCCAGATATCAATGCATATATAAATTATGGCAGTTGCCAGAATAAATTGAATGAAGATTGTATATTGCCGGAGAAGAGGCGGTATTGTCAGTCCAAGCATTTCCCCCATGGCAAGGTAAATAATCGGGATTCCGAAAAGAAATGAGAAAAAAAAGCGTTTCCTAGTTTTTTTGAGCCCTTCCTCCTGCTGTTTGTTTCCGTCTTCTTTGCCGGGCAAGTCTTCAAAGGCCTTATAGCCTAAGCCCTCGATTATCTTTATTATCTTTTTCGCATTAGTTTTTGCCTGGTCAAATTCCAAATATGCTTTCTCGTTGGCAAAATTAACGTTAGGTAAAAACACTCCCACCTCCTTTTTGAGCGAGTTTTCAATATTTGCCGCGCAAGAGGCGCAGTCCATCCCGACAATTTTTAGAGTAATTTTTTCCTGCATTTTTGGATGCGATGATTATAAATATTTTATGCTTATATTTTGTTTTTATCAACCACTTCGATAGTTCCCGATACCATTCCCATCCAGCAGGAAAATTTAAATTTCCCCGGTTTTAGAGGCGTGAATTCTTTAATACTCGTCTGGCCCGGGGTAAGGCTGATTTCTCCTTCAAATAATTCTCTCGAAATCACGGCATTTGTACAACCGCTCGTTCCCTTATCCGTTATTTCAAATCTTACCGGAAGACCTGCTGCTACCTTGAAATAATTTGGCTTGTAGCCGGATGCAGAAGCATCCATTTTTAAAACCTGCTTTCCGTTTATCAGCGGAGGTAAATTATTATTTGGTTTTTCCGGACTTTCTGTCGGGCCGGGTTTTATAGCTATTGGCTGGTTTAAACCGAAAGCTTTTATTTGAGAGTTTATATTGAAAATTGCATAAAATAAAAGCAAAAAACCTGCTGTTTTAGCGAATTGAAAAGAAAAGCGCGGGCTTTTCGAAAGCTTAATAGAAGAAAAACCGATAGATAGAATCATTGGCAATGTACCGAGCGAAAAAAGAAAAAGCATTAGGCTTCCTCGGAAAGGGTTTCCGGAAAGCAGAGCCAACCCTTGAGCAGTGAGAGTGAAGCCGCAAGGAAGGAAAAAAGTAGAAGCCCCCAATAAAAATGAAGCGAAACGGTCTTTGACGTTTGATTGATTAGAGACGTAATTTGATACTATTTTTCTTCCGGGCAATCTCAATTTTGTTAAAATTTTTACTCCCAGCATTTGCAGTCCAAAAATAATCATCGCCAAAGAAACGGCAATAACCAAAAGAAAGTTCAGTTCAGGCGATAATTTTATTCTGTTTCCCAAAAATCCAAGGAGTGCTCCAAAAAATGCATAGGAAATTGTTCTTCCCGCACAGAACAAGGATAGGCGCGTAATAGAATTATTTGAATTATTGTTGTTTTTAGGATTTGTCAACGAAACGACTATACCTCCTAAAAGTGCGGAACAAGTTGAGAGTCCAGCCACAATCCCCAAAACAAAAAACATCGGAAGAGAAGACTTTGAATTAAGAGATACCGCACCGCCAAGCCCAATAGAGTTTAACAAGAGAAAGCCAAGGATAATCAGAAGAGCTGCCGCAAAGGGCACTGAAAAACTATTATCCGTGCCCCGCCCTGTTTTTCTAGTGGGATATTCTGAAAAAACGTAATTCTCTTTTTGAAAAAGCGCGTTTAGGGTTTCCTTGGTCGGCTCTTTTCCCCGGTAGGAGATAATAACCTTCTCTTCGTTTTCCAGAACTTTAACATTTTCTATTCCCTCTATCTCTTTTACCTTTGTTTCAATTAAAATTGCGCAGGAGGCGCAGTGCGTCCCTTTTACAAAAAAGGACTTTTCCTTTAGGTCTTTTCCGTTTTCCAGCATAATAGAGTTACTACGGATATTTCGAATAAATCTTGCAGAAAAACTCTCCAGTCGCCAAGCGATTGAAAAACTTCGTCTTTCTGTTATACTCAAAATTGATAAAAACAGCAATGCGGGTGTCGTATAATGGCTATTATGCCACCCCTCCAAGGTGGAAATGCCGGTTCGATTCCGGTCACCCGCTCCCTAAACCAAAAACCTCCGTTCGGAGGTTTTTGGTTTCACTAGATACTGTTCCGGCGAAGGATTTATTACGGTGTATCCAAGTCTTTGCTTGTTACTACTTACTTTTCTGTTCTTGCTCGTTAAGCTTAGTTGCGGCTTCTGACGTTGATACGGTTTTACTCATTAGAAATAGCCGGACGATCGCGAGGGCGATCAGCCAATAAACCAACATCGCCAAAAGGGTGGTCCATTCAAAAATACTTCCCAGTACAGTGGTCTTTTGAAATACTGCAAGAAATGGAGCAGTGAATGGCCACGTAAGGCCATAGATAAAGCTCGTAAATCCAGCTCCAGGATTTGCTCCCATCAGCTTGAGTACAAAGCGGAAAGCAAGCAATACCTCAAGAAGCGAAAGGAGATACCAAACAATTTGAGTACCTCTGAATAATGGTTTCGTGGAGGGAGAGTTATATGATGAGTCCATAATTATAAATGTTAATTAGTAAAGTTTATTTTAACGACGCAACGCTCTCACGATGGCAATTAATACGCACGCCCCAAGCAATGCGACAAGAAAACTGTATAGATTGAATCCTTCTACCCCGCTTTCTCCGATAACGCTCATCAGCCAGCCGCCTATGACTGCACCAACCACGCCAACAAGTATGTTCAGTAACGCGCCCTGTTCGGCATCGGTCTTCATAATCAAAGAGGCGATCCAACCGACTAATGCGCCAAATATAATCCAAAGAATAATTCCCATATATTTATTTTTATTTAGTTAGTAAATTTTTATTATCGTTACTATAAGTAATGCCGCTTCAAAGACAAATATATTACAACTACTCTATTCGGGTAGAATTCCGATAACATGACAAAGGATACGTTGTATAAATTGCAATATCGTGATTTTAATTCTAGTCATTTGAGTTTGTTGGCTTCTTTTTGAGTTCGTTAATCTCTTTTTCTAATTTACCGATATGAATCTCCAGTTTTTGTGTTCGTTCCGCGAGCTTAGCTTCGAGCTGATTTGCGTGACCGGCAAGCGTTTCGGCGACAATCATCATTTCTGTGACGTCTTCCATGGCAAGAAGTATGATGGGCGAGAATGGTTCCGGGGTAGTATTCTCTTTAAAATGAATCTGGCGGGCGTTTAAGATCATTATCTTGCGTCCGATGAAGGGGAATTCATGAATAACTTCAAAACCCTTGAAAAATGTATTTTTAGGCAGAATATCTTCAAGAAGTTTTCTTAGGGCAGGAATATTCCATTGGCCGTTCCCGAGTTCATACACAACCTTACTCTCGGTGTCTTTTGGTTCGACCTGGAATGTCCTATAGAAAGATTCATTGGCCGTCATCACGCAAAGATCTTTATCAAGAATTAAAATCGGTTCTCGCACGATATCGACCACGGTTTTAATATATGCCCAGCTTTCTTCCCAAAAACGCTCGACGAAATCAGCACCTATGGGTTTAAGGGTTTGTCCCACCTCCTTTTTATTAGTTGTTTCCATATTAACGATATGCCGCTGGAGAGCCTGAATTATTACAACTGGCTACGATATGCATAACGTGTTATACTTAAAGTACAGGTACTTTCGCCTCGACAGAGCATCGTTGTAATACCGGTGTAATAAAGCAGAGCCGAATCCGACGTGACTTCAAGATTAGGGATATAGAGATTACCTCTATTATGACAGAGCCGCTGTAATACCCGTGTAATATAATGTCGCTACACTCGGCTTAACTTATAATGACCCTAAAACAAGAGACACAACTACAAGCAGAATTGACCGTAGCACACCACGACTACGGGAAAAGGCTTAATGAACATGCCTTTTTCAAGGTACAAAACCATTCGACTGGGGAAGACTTGGTACAGAGCGCCTTCATTAAAACATGGATTTACCTTGTTAAAGGGGGGAAAATTGACATAATGAAAGCTTTTCTCTATCACGTCCTCAACGACCTTATCGTGGATGAATATCGAAAGCGTAAAACAACCTCGCTTGACGTCCTTCTCGAAAAAGGTTTTAAACCGAGCGCCGGCGATTCCGGGCGTCTTCTCGATGTTTTAGATGGAAAGGCGGCGCTTCTCTTAATTCAGCACCTCCCTGAAAAATATCAAAAGGTTATGCGTATGCGGTACTTGCAGGATTTGTCGCTTGAAGAAATGTCTCTTATCACCGGACAATCAAAAAACACTATTGCCGTGCAAGCGCATCGGGGACTCGAGAAACTTAAACTGCTATACTATCCCGCATAAGCAAAGGTCGTGTTTATGCGCAATATTCATAATATCAAAGAAAAAAATCATGCTCTGGACAGTTATTATAGTTTTATTTGTCCTTTGGCTTCTCGGATTTAGTTTTAAGGTAGGAGGTAAAATAATTCACATACTGCTTGTCATCGCGCTTATTGTGCTTATTCTCCGGCTTTTGTCTTAACGAATCTCCACAAGCAACGGGGCGTAACATAGAATAGTCCGGTCTTTTTTTTTGCCATAAGAATAACCTCTGCCGTGTCTGATCCGAAACGTTCTTTCGTTTCAGGAGCTCCTGTTAAAATAGTTCGCGTGCGGTTGTAAATATGCCCCAAACCAAAAACCTCCGAACGGAGGTTTTTGGTTTCTATCTTGCGTATTCGATTATCCTTGTTTCTCTGATTACGTTTACTTTTATTTCTCCGGGGTATTTTATTTCTTCCTGTATCGCCTTTGCTATTTCTTTGGCAAGCTTATGAGCTCCGAGATCGTCAATTTCTTCAGGTTTTACGAAAACACGAATTTCCTTTCCTGCCTGTAAGGCCCAGGCCTTGGAAACTCCCTGAAATTTTGACGCCAAATCTTCAAGCTCTTCCAGCCTTTTTAAATAATTTTCCAGAGTGTCTTTCCTTGCCCCCGGCCTTGCTCCTGAAATCTGGTCGGCAACCTGGACAATTATTGATTCCAGAGTTTCGTAGGGATATTCTTCGTGGTGCGACTTCATTGCCACTATTACTTCTTTTTCCGCTCCGAATTTTTCAAGAATTCTTATTCCTATATTCGTGTGGGAGCCTTCGATTTGGTGGTCAACAGCTTTTCCGATATCGTGAAGAAGTCCGGCCTTTTTGGAGATTTTTATATTTGCCCCGAGCTCGGCAGCTAATCCTGCCGCCAGATGAGCCACCTCTATTGAGTGGAGAAGAACGTTTTGGCCGTAGCTTGTCCTGAAGCGCAATCTTCCGAGAAGCAGGATGAGTTTCGGATCAAGGCCTAAAACTTCGGTGTCGTAAATCGCCTGTTCTCCGGCGTTTTTTATCTGGGCTGCGATTTCAGATTCCGCTTTCTGGACCATTTCTTCAATTCTTGCAGGCTGTATCCTTCCGTCGTGAATCAGTTTTTCAAGCGCCAATTTTGCTATTTGTCTTCTTGTCGGGTCAAAGCCTGATATAACCACGGTTTCCGGAGTTTCATCAACGACAATCTCAACTCCAGTTAAGTTTTCCAGTGTTCTTATATTTCTCCCTTCTTTTCCGATGATCCTTCCTTTAATATCTTCAGACGGCAAGCTCACGGTGGTAGTAGTTATTTCCTGCGCTTGGGAAATTGCGCATTTTTGGATGGCCTGGGTTAATATTTCTTTTGCTTTTTTTTCGTACACCTCTCTGCCTTCCTGGTCCAGTTTCCTGATTTTTTCAAAAACTTCAATCTGACTTTCCTCCTCAACTTTTTTGAGAAGCTCTCTTTTCGCTTCGTCTTGGGTGAGATGGGCGACCCTTTCCAAATTATTCAACACCTCGACTTTTAATCCTTCCAAATCTTCTTTTATCTCTTTTAATCTTACTATTTTGCCCTGAAACTCTTTCTCTTTCTTTTCAAAAGCGGAATTTTTTTCATCCAAAATACTCTCTCTTTTCAGGAGAATTCTTTCGGTTGAGAGCAGTTCCTGCCTTCTTCTTGTTTCCTCCCTTTCGGAGGCGCTTAATAGTCTTGAAGCCTTTTCTTTAGCCTGAGATAAAATCGTTTCGGCTTCTATTTTGGCTTGAGAAATTTTCTTTTGGAGAGTTTGTTCTATTGTTCCGGCTTGCTTTCTGGCGATGGATTGACGAGCATAATAGCCCAAAACCGAACCCAGCACAAGGGCAACTATTCCCGTCGCTAGAGGGATAAATTGTTCCATGATAAATTTTGATAAATTGGCAATTCAACATGCTAAGTAAATAATGTTTCGGCGGGCGAGGTCGCCCACCGACAAAAGGAGTGGTCTCCTTTAGATTTGCTGACTGATTACCAAATTTCAGGTTATCCGCGAAGCGGAGAAAAAGTCACGCTTGCGCAGAGATTTTGATTTTAATCCTCCTTCGCAGAAAACCGTGGCCGTAAGGCCGGGAATAAATACCAGTTTTCTGCTTCGGCGGATTTCGCTCCGCCGAAAGAGGAGAAGATACCGCGGGCGTTAGCCCGTGGAGCTTCATAAATCAAACTTACCAGATATTTCGGGCAATGTCAAAAAGTCGGGGAAAACCAAAAACCCCTGGCAAGGGGCTTTTGTTTTTATTCTTTTTTAATTTTACGCCTTTGTCTTGATAACCTCGTCTATTATCCCGTATTCTTTTGCTTCTTCTGCCGATAAATAAAAATCTCTGTCAGTATCTTTTTCTACTTTAGCCAGCGGCTGCCCCGTGTGCTTTGCTAAAATCTGGTTCAGTTTATCCTTGATCTTTATTATCTGGCGGGCGGTAATCTCAATTTCAATCGCCTGCCCTCCGGCTTCGCCCATTACCTGATGGAGCAGAATTTCTGAGTTCGGCAAAGAAAATCTTTTGCCTTTTGTTCCTGCGGCTAATAGCAGTGCGCCCATTGAAGCGGTTAATCCGATACAAACCGGGGAGATGGGACATTTGACATACTGCATAGTGTCATAAATTGCCAAGCCGGCAGTAACGGAACCTCCCGGAGTATTAAGATAAAGCTGGATATCTTTGTTTGGATTCTGTGAGGAAAGAAAAAGCATCTGGGCAATGACGGAATTCGCCAAGACATCATTGATTGGGCCGGCAAGAAAAATTATCCTTTCTTTCAGGAGCCTCGAATAAATATCATAAGCCCGTTCGCCGTATTGTGATTTTTCAATAACCGTGGGAATTAGGTTCATATTTTTTTTACCACGCGCCCAAACTAAGGCGCAGAATATTTAATTATTATTTGGTTATACCCCGCCCCTACGGACGGGGAACAAAAGAATGAGGATTCCAAAAGAAGCTGCTCCTTTGGCCGCGCGGCGGGGTATAATACTCCGACACGCGAAACGCCTTAAAGAAGTATATTATTTACTTTACTAAATTTTCGAGTATTGCGAAAGTTTTTTCATTTCTTATCGCCCCTTCAGCATATTCTTTCAGCTTTTGAAGATCGATCTCTTTTTCAGGTTTTCTTATATCCGGATAATTTTTCAACATTTTTTTGATTTCGTTTTCTATCTCTTCCTCGGATACTTCAATGTTTTCTTTCTTCGAAATTTCTCTCAGCACAAGAAAGCTTTTGACTCTTTTTTTGGCTTCGGGCGCCAGCGATTCCAGCATTTCTTTTTCCGACTTGCCGTTATCCTTCAGATACCCTTCAAACGACATAGGAGAGTCGGGGGAGGAATACATTTGTTTCATATTATCAAGCATTTTTTCTTTCTCACTCTGTATTAAAATATCCGGGATTTCAAGACCAGAGCTCTCCGATGTTTTTTCCAGTATTTCGTTTCTGAGCCGCTGGGATTCTGCTGCTTTCTTTTCGGAAAGCAATCCGTCCTCAATGTTTTTTTCAAGAGATCTTAAATCCGGAAAATTACCCAGGCTTTTGGCAAACTGATCGTCGATTTGGGGCAATTCCCGATTTTGAACGGATTTCATTTCTACCTGCATGCTGATCTGCTTTCCTGCCAGGTCTTTCCTGTAATGATTTTGGGGAAAGGTCAGGGTAACTTCTTTTTCTTCTCCGCCAACCATTCCCTCCAATTTTTCTTCTAAGCCCGGAACCAGCTTTCCTTCGCCCAGCAGGAAGGCATCTTTAATCGGAGCTTCTTCTTTCGTGGAATCGGGGTTTTTTATTTTCAAACCGATTTCAATCCAGTTTCCTTTGGCTGCCGGTCCCGGCTTTGACGTAAATTTTGCCCTGGACTTTTGCAGCCAGTTCAGAGCTTCCGCTATTTCTGTTTTTTCAACCCCTGCTTCTTTTCTTTTGATTTTAGACGCAATAGACCTATAATCGGGAAGTTTTATCTCCGGCAGAACGGAAACCGACGCTTTAAATTCGAAAGGATTGTTCTTCGCAAGTTTTAAAACTTCGATTTCGGGCCGGCCTATCGCTTCTATTTTTTCCTTTATAATCACCTCAACATATTTTTCTCTAGCGGCCAGATTTGCCGCCTCTTCTAAAATCTTTCCTTGCCCCAGTTCTTTCTCTATTATTTCAACGGGAACCTTGCCCGGTCTGAATCCGTCCATCTTTAAATCCTTAGACAGATTCGAAACTGCTTTCTCAAAGTAATTATTGAATTCCTCGGCCGGTATTTCGAAATTAATTTCAACACGCGTACCAGATTTTTTGGTTGTAGATTTCATAGTTTAAAATTCGGAATTGCTAAATTAAAAAGCCGATAATCAAAAGCGCCACTACGTTTAGAACTTTAATCATAGGATTGATAGCGGGTCCGGCCGTGTCTTTATAAGGATCTCCTACCGTGTCACCGGTAACAGCCGCTTGGTGGGCGAAGGAACCCTTGCCTCCAAGATTTCCGGCTTCAATATATTTTTTTGCATTGTCCCAGGCTGCTCCCCCAAAAGTCATCGATATTCCAAGAGATAAACCGGTCACTATTGAGCCTATCAATAATCCTCCAAGAGCTTCCGGTCCTAAAATCTTGCCGACAAGTATCGGCACAATCACCGGCAGAAGGGCTGGAACAATCATCTCCTTGATCGCTGCTTTCGTTGCTATATCTACGCATTTTCCGTATTCCGGCTTTCCCGTTCCTTCCAGCAGTCCTTTAATTTCTCTGAACTGCCTTCTTGATTCTTCAACGATTTTTGATCCTGCCTTTCCTACTGCAGACATTGCAAGAGAAGCCAGCAGATAAGGCAGGAGTCCGCCAAGGAAAAGTCCGGCGACTACCCTCGGATCCTCAAGGGTGAATTTTAAATTAAACCCAAGATTTCTGAATTCCTGCGTATAAGACGAGAACAAGACCAAAACCGCCAAACCGGCTGAGCCGATAGCATAACCTTTTGTTATCGCCTTTGTCGTGTTTCCGACGCTGTCCAGAGCGTCAGTCACTTCCCTGACTTCTTTCGGAAGGCCCGACATCTCTGCAATTCCTCCGGCGTTGTCGGTAATCGGACCGTAAGAATCCACGGCAACTATTATTCCTGCAATTGAGAGCATTGATACTCCGGCTAAGGCGATTCCGTAAAGACCTGCGAAGCTAAAGCTTAGGACTATTCCAACAGAAATCAGTACCATCGGCAAGGCGGTAGCTCTCATTCCAACGGCAAGACCGGTGATTACGTTTGTCCCGTGGCCGGTTTGAGATGCCTCGGCTATGCTCTTAACGGGGCCGTGGTCTTTCGCAGTATAGTATTCTGTGATTATAACTATTCCTCCGGCCACAGCCAGCCCCACCAGCGAAGCGAGATACATGCCTATCGAGGAAACTTTACCGGAAGAAAGATTAATCTGCTGTATTACCGGAAAGAAACCGATTGCGGCCAGTCCTCCTGAAATAATCAATCCCTTATAAAAACTTCCCATTATATTTTTGCTATTCCCAAGCTTTATAAAAAAGCAGCTGATGATGGAAGCTAATATTGAGACGCTTCCGAGGATTAAAGGAAGGACAATCGCTTGCGAGTTTCCCGGAAAAAGCTGTGACCCCAGAACCATTGCAGAAATAATTATTATGGCGTAGGTTTCAAAAACATCTGCCGCCATGCCGGCGCAATCTCCGACATTATCTCCCACCAGGTCGGCAATCACGGCGGGGTTTCGCGGATCGTCTTCCGGAATTCCTTTTTCAAATTTTCCCACCAGATCTGCTCCGATATCAGCTCCCTTTGTGTAAATTCCTCCGCCTAATCTGGCAAAAATAGAAATGAGGCTTGCTCCGAAACCCAAGGCAATTAGGGATTTTAAATCTTTAGTTAAGGCATAAAAGCCGGCAACGGCAAGAAGTCCCAGTCCTACAACCAATAATCCCGTTACTGCCCCTCCGTAAAACGAAAGAGTAAACGCTTCCGAGAGGCCTTTTTTAGCCGCTTCAGCCACTTTAACATTGGCTTTCGTAGAAATCAGCATTCCGAAAAAGCCGGCCAATCCTGAGAACAAAGCGCCTATCAAGAAACCGAAGCTGTATTTTATTCCTAAGCTTAACCAAAGAATAATAAACAATAAAATTGCGACTATTCCGATTGTTTTTGATTGTCTGTTAAGGTATGCTATCGCTCCTTCCTTGATGTATTTTGATATTTCTACCATCTGTCCCGAACCCGAAGGCGATTTCTGGATTCTACGAGCCAGAAAAAAAACAAAAACAAAAGTAAATATAGAAACTATTATTGGAACGAATATCAATGTCATAAATATTTTCAGGATTAAAAACAGGCAGGTAAAACAAAAGACAATTGCCTTTTGTTTAGGCCTTTTGTTCCGCGTCCTGATTTTTTACTTTTGATGCTTCGACTTCGTCCCTCGACTTCTCTCGGGACGACCCTGAGCTCAAGACCGAAGTGCTTGTCGAAGGGTCGTTCGGCATCAGCTCCGAGCCTTGTCGAAGGGTTAATTTTTTGGATGACTTTTTTTTCTTCTCCGAAGCCTTTTTCTTTTCCGGAACTTCCCGGTTTTCTTTTTCTTCCTTTTTGTTTTCCTCCGGCTCCTCTGTCTTTTTTGATTCCTCCGGCAATTCCTCCTCAACGGGTTGGCTTCCCTCGGCTCTTATATCTATTTTCCAGCCGGTTAATTTTGCCGCCAATCTGACATTCTGGCCGTCTTTTCCAATCGCCAAAGAAAGCTGGTCTTCGGGAACTATAACTAGAGCTTTATTCTTGGGCAGGATTTTTACCTCAATTACTTTTGCCGGCGACAAAGAATTTGCGATAAATTTTTCCGGGTCGTCTGAGTATTCGACAATATCAATTTTTTCTCCTCCTAATTCGGAAATTACTGCCGCTACCCTCGAACCCCTTTGTCCTACTGCCGAACCAATCGGGTCAATCCCTCGTTCTTGCGAGGCGACTGCGATTTTTGATCGGGAGCCTGCTTCTCTTGCGATTGATTTTATCACCACAAGCCCTTGGGAAATTTCCGGAACCTCCAACTCGAACAGTTTTGAGATGAATTTTGGATAAGCTCTGGATAAGAACACAACCGGTCCCTTTTGCGTATCCTCGGTCTTTAAAATATAGCTTTTGAATCTCTGGCCGGGTCTGTAAAATTCTCCCGGAACCTGCTCTTCTCTGGGCAGAATTCCTAAGGTTTTTCCGATATCCAAATAAATATTTCTCCCTTCAATCCTCTGGACAATTCCTGAAACAATTTCACCTTCCCTGGATTTGTATTCGTTAAAGATCGTTTCTTTTTCCGCCTCTCTGATTTTTTGCAGGATAACCTGTTTTGCCGTTTGGGCAGCTATTCTTCCGTAATCAACTCGGGTTTCAAGATCCATTTCAAGTTCTTCTCCGAGCTCGATATCCTTTTTTATTTTTTTCGCTTCGTCAGCCATAATATGCTTTTCCGGATTAAAATGGATTTTTTTATCTCCTTCCTCTCCTTCTTTTTCGGTAAAAGGTATTTCCTGCTCTTTCATTTCCTCAAGCTCTTTTTCGGAATAAATCATGGATTCATCAACTACTAATTTCACCTGCCAAAACTTAAGCTCGCCTGTTTTCGGCTCGAGTTTTGCCTTAATGACCTGCCCTTTTTTTCCGTAATCCTTCTTATAGGCGGCGGCAATGGCCATTTCTATTGTTTCAAAAACCTTTTCCGGAGAGATCCCCTTTTCTTCCGCTATCTGTGTGATAGCCGACGTAAAATTTTTTATATCCATAATTATTTATTTTATTGTTAAATAATTGCAACTCTTGCGTTCATAATCATTTATTAATAAATGATTGCAACGCTTGCGTTCATAATCACTCATTGAGTGATTGCTGGGTATTCCACATAATTGTTCGAGAGAACCACGGGCTTTTGCTCGTGGCAGTTCGTAATATTAAATAGTGATTATGTAAATTAGGTTTCCTTGATAAAAATAATGTCCGTTGTTCAAACGGACATTAAAATCATATCATTCTTTTTTAACTTTACCAAAACGCTTTTGACCAGTCAAGCCCGCTGCTCATTTATGGTATTCAGAATCTTTGGATTTATAAGAAGTATTGAGAAGCATTGTGAAACCGCAGCGATCGTTTTTTCGGGCTTATAGATATTTTTTCACCGCTTCAATAAGTTCCCTTGGTGTAAAAGAAGCTTTGATGAGATAATCTTTGACTCCGAGAGAAAAAGCTTCTTTTTTATCCGGAAACAGCATTTTCAAAGTGCCGGATTTCTGCTTTTTTTGTTTCGGGATCAAGGATGATGGCGACTATATCAATCTGCCATTTTGAGTCCAAAGGGATTTTATTTTTAATCAGCCAGAGCTGGCTGATTTTTACCAGCTGCCGTTGTTTTTGGAAATTAACTTTTTCCTGCGGAGAAATTATCGGATTTTCTCCTGAAAGAGTTTTTACCTCAATAAAAGCAATAACACCGTTTTTTTTGGAAACTATGTCAATTTCTCCTTTGCGCAAGGATGAGAGTTTCACTAGAAAATTTTTATCTATAATCCGATACCCTTTCTTTTTAAGATACTCCGAAGCAATTTTTTCGCCGTAAGCTCCCAGCTCTTTTGAGTTCATTGCAGAAAATTGAAAACTTTAAGCTTAACGTAGAGAGCTGCGTGGTCGGAAATATACCCGACTTTTTCAAAAGGCATATTCCAGAGAATTTTTGACTCCAATGGAGCATTTCCGTTGAAATTCTTGAAGAATATGTAATCTTTTTTTGCGTTATCTTGAGGAAATCTGAATTTGAAAAGATTATAGAGGGTTGTGCGCATTTTTTTATCTGCCGGTAAGGTATCTTGAAGGCCTGAAAGCACCAGGAGTCTTTTATAGAAATACGAATCCGGAGTAAAATTGAAGTCGCCGGCAACCACTATTTTTTCATAAGTCAGGCTGTTTATTTCGTCAGCAAGCTTTGTGGTTTCCTTAACCTTTGCCCGGTAAAACCAGGAACCTTCTTTTGTTTCTGTTCCGAAATCAGCGCTCAAATGAGTATTAATAATAAATATAGACTGCCCCAAGCAGTTTATTCTTATTAGGCTGTATCCTTTGTCGCCGGCAAACTCTGTCAGCGAACGGTTGAGCCCCGTTAGGAGTGGCTTTACGCTTTCCTCGTCGGTTTCAATAATTTGGTATTTCGAGAGCGTTAGAAGGCCGTTAAATCTTGGCCAGGAATTTGTAAAAAAAGAATATTTGAATCCATGGCGCTTCAAGGATTCTATCAGCAGTTCTTTGGTAGGTGGCGTCCAAGCTTCCTGAAAACAAATAACGTCGGGATTTATTTTTTTGGTTTCTTTGACGAGCAACCCTAAACGCTCGCGGTATTTTTTGGTAACAAGCGGTATCCCTAATATGTTCAGCGACAGAACCGAAAATGTTTCTTCTCGCATTATTTAATTATACCACCAATAGATACGCGCGTTTTTCACAGCGCTTTTTCTATTCTTGTTTTGATTTCTTTGAACACGCTCGGGGGAAGTATGAATCCGTGATCGGTTCGGTAGTTATGGCCGTATCTTTCGTCTCTGAAAATAATTCCCTCAAACTCCCTTGGTTTTTTATACCGTGGAATTACATGACAATGGAGGTGCCTTGTTTCGTTTCCTAAAAAAGCAAAATTAAACCAGTCCGGCTGGAAAGATTCCGAAAGCGCTTTTTTAAGTTTCCTCAAAACGAAGAGAAGCTCCTCGCTTTCTTCCGGAGTTGCGTCGGTTAAGTCAGAAGCGTTTTGCCGATTGCAAAAGACAACACATCTTCCAAGATAGCATTGATTTTCATGGATAAAAACCGACCAAAACTTATAATCTTTGATTTTGTATTTTGAGAAATCGGCCATAAAAATGTGGATACCAGCTGGAACCAGATTATTGAAACCTTATTTCTTTGGCAGCAACAATTATCGTAACTACTCCCAAAGTCTTTTTTTATTTATTCCCTCCTTTTCCCTAAAGGCCTGTTCCAAGTCAACCCCGCAATGGTTGCAGATATCCAGAAGATAAATAAATACATCCGCAATCTCGTGGTTAAGGTGATAATCTTCTGAATTTTTATCACACTTGATATTTTGCGTCTTGCGAGCGGCTTTTGCCATTTCCCCGCATTCTTCAAGGAAAAGCATAAAAATCTGTGGCAACGTTTCCTTGTCAAAGCCGCGCTCTTCCACGAGCTCGGCGACATACTTTTGAAAATCCCTCAAGGTCGGATTATTTTTCAAATGAAGTTTACTTTTGTCCATAAAAATAGATTAATGTGGATTTAGCTTCTATACTAGTCGTTTCCTCGTAAAAGCAAAACCCGAACCTTGCTTTAAATATTTTTCAAAAGACAATGCTTTATTCCTATTTCTAAACGCACAATACCAAGCAAGCTTATACGGTATTTTTGACGAAGTATATTTTACGTCGCCTCGGTTATGTTCCTGCAGGCGTCTTTTTATGTTTTCCGTTGAACCGGTATAATAACTGTTATCTTTTCCGCTTTTAATTACGTAGACGTAGTACATAATAGCCAAGGAATGCCCTGCTTCGCGTAAAGCTACGCAGGACACTGCTTCGTACGCACTAAATATACATTCATTGGTTACTTGTTTTTCAAATTATGGTGCCTGCACTGCGAAGCCTTGGCGAAGGAATGCCCTGCTTCGCGTAAAGCTACGCAGGACACTGCTTCGTACGCACTAAATATACATTCATTGGTTACTTGTTTTTCAAATTATGGTGCCTGCACTGCGAAGCCTTGGCGAAGCAGTGGACCCGGGCAGAATCGAACTGCCGCCTGTCGCATGCGAAGCGACCGTTTTGCCACTTAACTACGGGCCCGCTATCAAACACTTTATCAGTTTTTTTGCCTTTTTTCAATCAGAATCAGTTTCTAAATCTTTCTTTTGTAGTATAATAAAAAAACAACAACATTATTAAAAATCTTCCGTTTTGTCTTTAAGGGGGCTTTTCCCCTTACATATATATGTAAGGGGAAGAAAATGATAGAAATCAAAGGTCGGCCCTCTGATTTATTAAAAAAATTTTTCAATCTGATGACTAGAAAAATAAATGGAGTGGTAGCTATCGGTTTAGTAGTTTTAGCCGCAGCCGCGGTTGTTCTGATTATCAATGGGATGAAATTACCCGAATATTCAAGTTTTTTCATTCCGAAAGCGAAAGGAATTAATCCGCCAAAAGCCACCGGTTCAATTGATGGCGCGGTCGATGCTTTGATCAGCGATTCGTTAAGTGAGAAAACGCTGGCGCAAGACGAGGAAAAAGATGCCGATCTGATAAACTTAGACAGTCAGGAGATTGGTAATTTTGTTCAGCCCTATGAAAACGAATTATAAAAAAATATTTATTGTTGCAGCTTTAACTACGCTTGTTATACCGCTTTTAGGCCTTGCGCAAGTTCAGAAAGATAAACTCTGCGAACGTTTAAGCGAGAAAGGTGCAAAAATAATAGAAAAAATATCGGGTCTAGATGCTAAGCTTGACGAGAAAAGAGCAGAAGGGTTGAGCAAAATTGCCGAACGCCAGGCAAATCACGACGAAAAATACGCTGCCAATAGAAAAAAATGGGATGAGAATCGACAAGAACAATTTGCAAAACTTGAAGAAAGGGCGCAAACAGACAGCCAGAAACAGGCAATAGCTCAATTTAAATTAGCTATGACTGCTGCAATTAATACCCGGAGATCAGCTGTTGATACGGCTATTCAAGCTTTCCGATCCGGACTTCAGAATGCAATAATCTCCAGAAAATCAGCGGCTGATGCGGCTGTTGCGACATTAATCAGTTCCATAAACTCGGCTATCGAAAAAGCGAAAACAGACTGCGCAAGCGGGGTTGATCCGAAGGTTGTAAGGGAAAATCTCGCCGCAGGTATTAAGGCGGCCCGCGACAAATTCATCAGCGATAAGCAAGATATTGAAAAACTTAGCGATTCGGTTCACTTGTTGGTTACTGCAAGAAGACAAGCAGTTGAAAAAGCTCACAATGATTTTAAAGCCGCAGCCGAACAGGCAAGAACTAGTTTGAAAGCTGTCCTTGGTTCGCCGTCGCCCACGCCTTCACCTTCGCCGTCTCCAACCCCAATTTCAACGCCAACACCTACTCCAACCCCTTCGCCTTAATTTCATTTTGTCAGGTGATGTTAACGACAAAATCCAGCTTTCGAGCTGGATTTTGTTGTTAATCAATCGGGGTACTCGGATTTGAACCGAAACTAAATCCTCCCAAAGGACTCGTGCTGCCATTACACCATACCCCGTCTTCCTATTCACGATTTTAACCGAAAATCGCTTTAAGTCAACTCGTTCAACGTATGCTCCGATGGCAAATATAGGGGCATACCGAGAAGGGGTGTCAACTTGGCTTACCGTTACCAATTCGTAATCCTTGATCTTTAAATTTGTCTGTTTTTTTACAAATGATATAATCCTAATAATGGATACAGAAAAAAAACCCAATCATTTGAATATCGTTGCTCAATGCCATGAGTATGGAGTTCCTTTAATTCAATGCCCTCAGTTCGTCTTTCTGTTAATGGGTATTGCAACTATCATCACAATAATAATTTCTTACCAGATAGGCGCCCGTTACATAGATGCGCCGGAGCTTGTCGCGCTCGTAGTTCTGGGTATTACGGTTTTTATGTTCGTTATCAGTTTTTCTTTGACAAGAAGCTTTGAAAGGCTGGCGGAAGCATCAAGGATGAAATCAGAATTTATAAATATAGTGTCTCACCAGTTAAGATCTCCCCTCTCCAATCTCAGATGGGCGATAGATTTTTTAATGTCGGGAAAACTGGGAAGAGTGGAGGAGGGCCAAACGGAATATTATAAGATTCTCAGAGAAAATAGCACCAGGATGGCGGAATTGGTCGGAGACTTGCTTACCGCTTCGAGAATCGAGCAAGGAACTCTTCCGACTCGGGTGATCAGCGTATCTCTAAAAGAACTTGCAGAAGAAACGATAAAAAATTCCAAGCCTTTTGCCGATGCCTATAATACGAAAATAATTTTTAACGCACCGGATAATCTGCCGAATGTTCTGGTTGATCCTTCGCAGATAAAGCTGGTTTTGGAAAATCTTCTGGATAACGCTATACGTTATATAGTGGAAAAAGGCGAGATTAATATTAAAATAGAGCAGTTGAAAGATAAAATATGCTATGAAATAAAAGACTCGGGCGTTGGAATTCCGGAAGCGGACCAGAAGTTTATTTTCCAAAAATTTTTCAGATCGGGGAATGTTATGCGCCATCAGACAAAAGGTACAGGGCTGGGTTTGTTTATTGCAAAATCCATAATAGAAAAATCAGACGGAGAAATAGGATTCAGGTCTCGGGAAGGTAAGGGAACAACGTTTTGGTTTACCTTGCCTATGGCAAAATAATGCTTAAGCGGGGAACCTCTGCCCCAATAGAAATTTAAATTATTATCAGCTAATTTGCATTGCCTCGGGAAAATGCTTCAGCATTTTTTCGGACAGTCAATAAAATGAAAAAAATATTATTTATGATTCCCATTGTTGATGGGGCCCTGATAAATAATAATTCATATGCAAAACTATGAAAAAAATATTATTTATAGAAGATGAATCAGCCCTTCAGAAGACATTTAATGATGCTTTGTCCGGAGAGGGCTATGACGTCGTTTCCGCCTTGGACGGAGAAACGGGCTTAAGGCTGGCGAAGGAACTGAAGCCGGATTTAATCATTCTTGACCTCGTCTTGCCGAAAATTCACGGCTTGGATGTTTTGAGGAAGCTGAAAGCAAGCGAGGAGACAAACAGTATTCCCGTTATAATCTTGACTAACCTCGAAGACATAAAAGACGTCGAGAAAAGCATTGAACTGGGAGCGACCACTTATCTTGTGAAGTCCCAGTATTCTTTAGAAGAAGTCATATCGAAAATTAAACAGGCGTTAAGCCAGGAAGAATAAGCCGATAAAACAATGAGAGTAGAAGCACAACAATTAAAAGCTTTTCTTCTGGACGCGGGGTTGACAACTGTGGAGAAATTCGAGGCCTCCTTGCTGAAAGCTGAAAAAACCGGGAAGAAAATCCAGGACGTTCTTGTCGCCGAGGGTGTTGTTACTCAGGAAGAGCTTATCAAGCTTGAGGCCTATATTTTGGGAATCCCTTTTGTCAACTTGGAAAAAGAGGCCGTATCGCATGAAGTTTTGAGGGTTATCCCTGAACCTATTGCCAGGTCCCATAATATCGTTGCTTTCAGGAAAAAAGGGAACAATCTTGAAGTGGCGATGCTTGATCCTGAAGATCTGCAGACAATCGAATTTATAAAGAAAACGTCTAATCTGTCAATTTTGCCGAGGTTAACCACGCCCCAAAGCATAAAAAATGTTTTGATTCAGTACCAGAAAACTTTGGAAGCGGAATTCGGGGATATCATCAAAAAAGACGCCGGCGTTATCAAGTCCTTCAAAGAAGAAAATCTTATCGAAGGGAAAGAAGACTTGCTGAAAGCGGCGGAAGAACTGCCGATTATAAGAATCGTTGATACCTTGATGAAGCATGCGATTTTGCAAAGGGCTTCGGATATTCATATTGAGCCGATGGAAAAAGAAGTGCTTGTGCGTTATAGGATTGACGGCGTTTTACACGACGCAATGGTCCTTCCAAGACAGGTGGCTCCCGGTATCGTGGCGCGCATTAAGGTTTTATCCAACCTGAAGCTCGATGAGCATCGGCTTCCGCAGGACGGCCGCTTCAAAATAGAAACCGAGGATTATAAATATTCCGTCAGGGTTTCAATATTGCCCGTTTTCACCGGAGAAAAGATCGTTATGCGTTTGCTCTCGGAAAGCTCAAAGGCTTTTTCTTTGAATGATTTGGGAATCAGAGGCGAGGCGCTTGAGACAATACAGCTTCATTTGAGAAAACCGGTTGGTATGCTTCTTGTTACGGGCCCCACCGGCTCGGGAAAAACAACAACGCTTTATTCGATGATGGAAATATTGAATACGCCCGATGTGAATATTTCTACGGTCGAAGACCCTATTGAATACCGGATGCCGAGAGTCAATCAAACGCAGGTGAATCCGAAAATCGGCCTGACTTTTGCCAACGGTTTGAGATCTCTGTTGAGACAGGATCCGAATATCATGATGGTTGGAGAAATCAGGGATAACGAAACCGCAGGCCTGGCCATTAACGCTGCCTTAACCGGGCACTTGGTTTTATCTACCCTTCATACAAACGATGCCGCCAGCAGTATTTCCCGTCTGATAGATATGAAAGTCGAGCCTTTCTTGATTTCTTCGACTTTAAACGTCATTATGGCCCAGAGATTGGTAAGGCGGCTTTGTCCGACAAGAGAAGCTTATCATTTAAAAGAAGCGGAAATTAAAAATCTGTCCAAATACTGCGATCCGGAAAGGATTGTCCAGATTCTGAACGAGGAAATTGCCAATATTCCGTCAGCCAAGGACTTGAAAAAAATTACTTCTTTAAAAAGCGTAGAATTCTATAAACCGAAACTGATACAGGAATGCCCTGAAGGATATAAGGGCAGGCTTGGCATATATGAAGTGATGCCGGTTACGGAATCAATAAAAGATTTAATAGTTAAGCAGGCAACTGCTTACGAAATTCAGGCTCAGGCAAAAAAGGAGGGAATGAGGACAATGCTTGAGGACGGTTTTGTAAAAGCCGCCCAAGGATTGACCAGCGTTGAAGAGCTATTGAGGGTGGCAACCGAATAAATATGGCAAAAAAACCAAAAATATTAATGGTGGAAGATGATTTGAAGCACGTGGATATTTATAAAGAGAAATTTTCAAGAGTCGGTTTTGATTTTTTCTCGGCAATATCCGCAAGAGAGGGTTTGTCTTTGGCGAAGAAGAAAAAACCCGATATTATTGTTCTGGATATTCTTCTTCCGCCTCCTGAAGAAAGCGGGATCTTCTTTCTCGAGGAGCAGAAGAAAGATACCAAGATCGCCCTTATTCCCGTAATTGCCTTTTCCAATCTTGACGATCCGTTGACCAAAGAAAAGGCTTTAGCGCTTGGGGCAAAGGAGTATCTGATAAAAACGGATTTCATTCCAAACGAAGTAGTTCTGAAAACAAAAAAATATTTACCAAATTTATCCGACTAGTGTAGATAAAAAAACGCCGATTAAGGCGTTTTTTTTTAAAGCGCCTGGGGTTGACATTTTTTGAGAAGTAATGTAGTATTTGTGCCAAACATAAAACAGTCCTAAGGGCTTCATATGGCAAAATTTATTGCCAAAATTATACAGCTTTTTTTCTGGATCTCTGTCAGACCTTTTTTAAAATTTTTTCTGAAGATAGAAATTGTCGGGAAAAAAGACCTCTGCAACCTCAAAAAGCCCCTCATAATAGTCACTAATCACACAACAGCTCTCGATCCTTTCCTGGTCGGCTCCGCCTTTCCTTTATGCTCCAAGGTTATTCCTATCCGTTTTGCCATTTGGCATAAGTATTATCACTTCCCTTCCGCTTATGCCCTTCTCGCTCAACCTATGGGCGGCTTTCCCGTCCAGAAAAAAATAGGTCTTTGTAAAACTTTAAAACCGGGCATTGAAGCGTTGAAAAGAGGAGAGGTTGTCGGGATATTTCCCGAGGGAAAAAGGGTGCATTTCGGCAGGCCGAGAAAAGGAAGAAGGGGCGCTGCCTATATGTCAATGAAAACAGGAGCTTCCGTGCTTCCGATTTCCATCAGGGGCACTATGGGGCTTCATCCGAATAACTTTTTCTTCAGAAAAAGAAACGTAAAAATCTATATCGGAGAAATTTTTAACCTCCCCGGCCATCTTACAGATTGCAACAGCATTTCCCAGCTGAACGAGGCATCGGATTATATTATTTCAAAAATCCGCGAGCTACCGCAGAAGTTCGACAAAGTTACGGAAGTCGTGGTTAACGGAGAGGGATATGTATAAAATTACATCATCGTAAAATATTTTACAGCATTGAAACATACAACCCGCGCCATTCGGCGCGGGTTGTTATTTTTAGCAAAAGTAATAGAATCAGTTAATCACTAAAGGAGGAGAAAGATTATGCGAAAAAATCTGAATAGTTTCTCCTTAGTATTAATCTTGCTGGCTTTAATGTTGCCGGCTTTTTGTTTAGGGCAGGAATTGCCAAGCAGCCCTCCGCCGGATTTACCGTTGCAACCGCCGACCGGATTTTCAATGCCGGGGAGAATTGAAGGAACAGGAACATATTTTGAAACCAAAGATAGCGAATATTTGAATATTTCTCTGACTAGTTCTCAGGAAATAAAGGTTGTAATAGAATCTGTTCCCCGAATGATTAGTCTGAATATCAAGCCTGCAGTTCCGGAAACCGTGCCCTCCAATTTAACGATTAAAGGTCTGGAACCGAATAAAACTTATTACAAGTACGAAAACAGCTATAAGAATTTAGCTGTTTTTGTTGCGAATGAAAACGGAGAATATAGCTGGCAACAGGACTTGTCTCTGCCTAACCACATCTGGTTTCAGGAAGAAAAAAGCACAGTATTTATGCCAGGTGACTGCGCCAGTTATGGTGTTTGGGGTTCAGCCACTTCAACTTGTACCCTAACTAAAGATATTATCCAAAGCGTTGAGATAACGGAGGATAATGTTGTTTTAGATTGTGATGGTTATGATATAGCAGGCAATGGCACAGGTTATGGAATATATCTTAGTTATCAAGGTAATGTGACAATTAAAACCTGCAAGATTCATAATTTTGCCTACGGTATTTATTTAGATAATTCTTCTAATAATAATCTCCTAGAAAATGATGTTAATTCTAACTATAATGGGGTTAGTCTTTTTTTTGGTGATTCAAAAAACAACCTTATAAAAAATAAAATTGACTTTAATAAATATCTTGGTTTAGAAATACTCTATTCTTCTGAAAATTATCTTAGAGAAAATTCAATAGAAAATAATCAATACAACCTCAGCATAAGAACGAGTTTTATTCAAGATATCGATACTTCAAATAAAATTAATGGAAAGCCAATATATTATTTACTAGATAAAAAAGATACGATAATAGATTCTTCTTGGAACCCGGGTTACATCGGAATAGTAAATTCAACGAATATCTCGGTGAAAGACTTAACTATTAGTAATAACGGAGAAGGGATTTTACTTAGTAATACTCAGAATTCGAGAATAGAGAATGTGAACCTTGAATATAATCAAAGTGGCATTTGCTTAGACTCTGCTTCAGATAACGCTATTGTTAGAAATGTTATTTCAAACATTGAAGGGGTTGGCATTCTTCTATCCAATTCTTCAAACAGTAATATTATTGCTAAAAATAATGTCTCAAAAAGTTTGTATGGCATCGCTCTTGGCTGTGCATGGTGTTTAAACTCAAATAATACCCTTACCGAAAACAATATTTCAGATGTCCAATACTCTGGTATTTATTTGGGTTCTTCAGCTAATAATACTATTAGCAAAAATATTATTTCAAATAATGGCGGCGAATGGGGTAGTATTTATATCTTCTCCTCCTCAGATAATAATGTTAGTGAAAATATTATTTCAAATAATGGATGGGCCGGCATCTACTTATCGGGATGGGCGGGGTCTGGTGGAGATTTTCCGTGCTCAGACAATATAATAAATAGCAACGAGATCTCCAATAATGAGCTGGGAATTCTTATAGACCATGCCCCAGGCAATCATTTTAGAAACAATTCTATAACAAATAATAAATATAATTTCAGGATTAATGGATTTTATCCTAATTGGCCCTCTTACTATCGAGTTTCTGAATATATTCAGGATATAGACATTTCCAATACCATTAATAGAAAGCCAATATATTATTTAGTAAATGCGCAAGATCAAGTGATAGATGCTACCAGCAATGCTGGTTTTGTTGGAGTAATAAACTCAACCAATATTTTAATTAAAGACCAAATATTAGAAGATAATTGGGAAGGAGTATTATTGATTAATGTTACGAATTCGAGGATAGAGAACATTAGTGCTTCCAGTAATGATACAGGCATAGGTTTATATAGTTGTTCAGGTAATGATCTCACCGGAAACAATACTTCGGGTAATGGTAGAGGCATACGATTAGATTATTCATCAGGCAATAATATTGCAGGAAATACCGTCTCAAGCAATGAAACGGGAGTTCAATTGTTCTCTTCCTCAAACAATATTATTACTGGAAATAAAATCTTCAACAATAATCAATATGGCCTTTTTCAAGGAGGAAGTTATGATGATGGGCAATCGAACTATAATAAAGTATATAACAACAACTTTATAGATAATAAACAGAAACACCAAGTAGGTAGCAATTGGCCATATTATGGGACTGGGAATCTCTTTGACGATGGTTATCCCTCTGGAGGAAATTACTTTTCAGATTATACCGGTCAAGATTTAAAAAGTGGTCCAAATCAGGATCAACCAAGTAGCGATGGGATCGGAGACACTCCCTATATCTTCACGGGCGGCCGGGATAGATATCCTTTTATGCAGCAGGACGGATGGAAGGTTCAACAGAATCAGCCGCCGGTATGCAATATCAAACTTCAGAACAATGGAAGCCCAATTGATAAAATTAACGTTTCTGAATTTTTTGATATTAATCTCGGCGAATCAACGAGCGATGTGGGGATTAACGGGGTAAGGTTTATGAGTGACGAACTGCAAAATGAAACAACCGAAGGAGTATGGACCGATTGGTTTGATTGGAGCGTATCTTCCACAGATTCAGAAAATTGGACCTCTGATACAGATACAAAAATAGCCCGTTGGTCTTTTGCAACGCCGGGCCAAAAAGAAGTTTGGGCCGAAGTAAAAGACACTAATGGCTTGACGAGCCAATGCTCGGCGAATATTGAAGTTGTTCTTCCGTTGGTTGACGTTGCAGTGATTCTGGCTGAACCGAGCGATGTAAGTCATGAATCTTCGTCCATAACCGCTAAGCCCTGCAAGCTTCTTCCCGAAAAAATTTATTCTAATGGTCATAGTAAAGAATATTATCAGGATTTAGTTTACTGCGTTACTGATTATAATAAAGAGAATTCTTTTGGAAAAATTAATTTGAATTTTGAAATTATCGACGACAACGGGAACTGGTTTAAAATACCCGAAGAGGGAGTTTTTATTAAAAAAACTATAGATTTAGTTAAATCCAAAGGTATTGATTTGTCAGTTTATGATGCAATAATAATCATCAAGGCAAAAGAGAAAGGAGACGCAGTTCATTTAGTAGAATTTGATGAAACTACTGGTCAATTAATAAGTTTCTCGAAAATTAGAGTTGGCGAAAATGATGCTGTTGGCGTTTGGGCTCATGAAGTTGGACACTTTGTCGGAGCTTACATAACTCCCGAGAATACCGCAACTCCAGATTTATATAACATGGGAAATGTAGGAAAATGGGATGTAATGGCTCAGGGGGCGTGCGATCTGATAATATTTGGGATTTGTGTTAAGTATACTGACAATCCTTCTTATATGAGTTCTTTTACTAAGGAATTCTTAGGATGGCTGAATTATAATATTCATCCAAAATCTGCCTTCGGTGAGTATTGGATAAATTCTTTAGAAACAAGTAAGTTAAGCGACAGTATATTCAGATATAATCTAAGCGATGATTTAAACGAAGACTCGTCAAAATATTATATCTTGGAGGCAAGAAATAAAAATCTAAAAACGTGGGATTCCTCTTTGCCCGAAGATAAAGCGCTGGTTTTATACTATGTTGATAGCAGAGATTGGCCCAAATATGGGTATGATCTTGAGGGAAGGAAAATGAATATCGGAAATTGGGAAGTAGGTATTCCTTCTTATAATCTAGCCCACCCGCTCATTATCGATGACGGTATATTAAACCCTTCAACCAATGATAGCTATAGGGATCTAGACAATCTAGTTAAATTTTCGGCAATGACCGACAGAACGGTTAATGATAAATACGGAATCCAGGCAAAAATCGAAAAAATCACTAAAAGTTCTTTCGGCGATAAGTTTCGAGGCGTTATTTTAAAGCAGGGATCTATTCTGAAAGAAAAAATAAAAGGAAATTTGCACCTGGAAGTTTCATCTGAATATCACGTCGCAAATTCTTTTTCGGCAGGATTTGATATTCTTCCCGATCTTGACCTTCACCTTTATTGCGATGGCGGTAAGCACGTTGGAATGAATTACGAAACCGGCAAATACGAAATCCAGATATCTGATGCAATGGTGTCCGGAGATAATCAAAGCAGCCCGGAATGGATTTTTATTCCCCCAGCCATTACCGGTTGCCGTTTTGTAGTTTCTTCTTATGACAATCAGAAATTCTTAGACGAGAACCCGGAAATTGCTCAAGAAATTGAAGATACGACTGACAGCTATGAGATTTATTCTCGCTATATTGATCCTGAAGCCGATATCTATACCTCGCAGGTCTTAACAGAACAATCTATAAACCCTGGGGAAAATATCATCCACCAAACAACTGGCACAACTGATATTTCCGTATCTCAAGGAGCAGTTGATAGTCAAGGTCC
>Ga0315277_10000989_pt1 | contig 42313 bp, 33 predicted proteins | sample YL17G05_15_MG_FD_203695 | JGI IMG/M metagenome (GOLD analysis project Ga0315277, IMG submission 203695) | Sediment microbial communities from Yellowstone Lake, YNP, Wyoming, USA - YL17G05_15 | ecosystem: Environmental > Aquatic > Freshwater > Lake > Sediment | place: USA: Wyoming | collected... | reverse complement strand
GCTCGAGGATCGCCTCCGCGGCGTCGCGATCGTTGACCTTGGCCAGGAGCCGCCCCCAGGAACCGACGCAGGGCTTGAGGACGACCGGGTAGCCGATCGCCTCGATCGCCTCCAGGGCGGATTCCGGGGTGAAGGCCGCCGCGATCTCGGGCTGGGGGACACCCCGGTCCTTCAGGGCGACCGAGGTCAGAAGCTTGTCCCCGCAAACGCCCGCCACCGAAGCGCTGTTGACGCAGGCGACGCCGGCGCTCTCCAGCAGCCGGAGGGCGTACAGGGCGCGGGCGTAATTCACGCTCCTCTCCAATACGACGTCGAGCGTCGGGCCGGGCCGATCCAGACGGAAGCTCAGCTCGCGGTCGTCAATCATGACGACCTCGACGCCCCGCCGCGACCGCAGTTCGTCCAGGAGCAGCTTCTCCTCGACGCGAATGATGGAATGCAGAAAACCGACCCTCAACAAGGCCCTCCCGGCGCCGCGGCCTCCCGGACGGCAACGCCCTCCCGCTCCTTGAAGTAGCGCACGATCAGACGGAGCTCTTCGAGCCCGACCGTGCGTCCCGTCTCTCCCACTTCCTTGATCTTATAGAGGAGCCGGCGGGCCAGCTCTTCGTCGACATCGTCTTCCCCGATCATCTCCAGGGAATGCCTCAAGGCGGAAATCCCCGCCATATGATCCAGGGCGATCTCGGACACCCGGCCCACGATGGCCGGGTCGAGGCTCTGGTAATGGAGCGGATTCCGGAGCGCGGCCTGGGTGTGAACTCCGGCGCAATGGGTGAAGGCGTTCAGGCCGCAGATGGGGGCGTTGACGGGAATCGGCAGCCCGGAGTACTGGCTGACCAGCCGGTAGAGCTCCGGGATTTTCGTCAGGTTCCATCGCTCGCCCTCCCCGAAATCGTGGGCGAGAACGGCCATGAGGGCGGCCAGGTCCGCGATGCCCGCTCGCTCTCCCAACCCCAGCACCGAGACGTCGATTATACCGGCGCCGGCCTGATACCCTTCGAGAGCGTTGGCCAGGGCCAGCCCCCTGTCGTTGTGGCAATGGACCGCGATCCGGGGCGAGAGGTTCCGGCGGTCCAATTCGTCCCTAAGCCGCGAGACGTACTCGAACATGCTGTTGCGGGAGCGGGGGATCAGGCATCCGGTCGTGTCGGCGACGCTGATGATATCGGCCCCGGCCCGCACCGCCTCCGAGGCGGCCGAGACCACGTTGGCGAACGAGGAGCGGACCGTGTCCTCGGGCGTGTAGCGGATGACGAGGTCTTCCTTCCGCTCCCGGGCGTAGTGGATGACCCGGCTTATCTGGCCGACCGCGCCCTCGAGGGTCTGGCTGCGGTCTCGGAGCCGCTCGTCCGCGACGCAATAGAAGACGCCCAGGAAACCGACGCCGCATTCGAGGGCCTTGTCGACATCCTGGGTCAGGGAACGGGCGTGCGCCCCGACCCGGGCCCTGAAGCCCTTGTCGGCCAGGCGGCGGACCGCCAGGCCGATGCGCTCGGTCACGATCGGGTGCCCCGCCTCGATGACGTCGACGCCGATCTCGTCGAGAAGCGAGGCGACCGCCAGCTTTATATGCTCGTCGAAATAGACGCCCGGCGTCTGCTCGCCCTCGCGCAGGGTGCTGTCGAGAACGGCGATCCGTTCTTTCATCGTCCTACTCCCCCCAGTCCTCTTCGACCCGGGGCGCCTCGGCGACGACCAGCGGGTCGAGACTCTTGATTTCGAGATCGCTGCCGCAATCCGGACAGCTGATGACCTCCGACGCCTGAGCGTCGGAAGCGAGCACGATCGAAACATCGCAGATCGGGCATTGCGCCTGGCCGGCCATGGCGGACACCTCCTTGACGACGGTCTTGGACTAGCGGGGGTCCCCGTCCCGAACGTCCGAGGCGGTTGGAACGGGAGCCCCACTGGTCATCGGGGGCCAGGATATCCGGGCCGGACGGCAAATGTAAAATTTTTCAAATTAATTGACAATATCAATATTTTTTGTTAATTTTTTAACATGATCACGGTATCCGAAACCATCCGCGAGATCGTCAGCGAAACCCCGTTTCTGGAAGAAGGACTGGCCCGCGGGATCATCAACTTGTCGGCCCTGGCCCGCGAGCTTCAGCCGTCGCTCAAGGCCCGGCTCCTGAAACCGGTCAGCGAGAGCGCCATCCTGATGGCCTTCAAGAGATACTCCGCCAGGCTCGACAAGCGCGCCACGCTATCGGGAAGGATCATGAGGCCTCTCAGCGACCTGGCCATCCGCTCCAACCTGACCGAGTTCTGCTACGCCCACACGCCCTCCCTCCTCCAGAAACTTCCCTCCCTCCTCCAGGCCATCAACCGGAGAAGCGACCGGTTCCTGACCTACACCCAGGGGATTTTCGAAGTCAACCTGATCGTCAACGCCCAGCTCGAGCGCGCCGTCGAAAGCTGTTTCAAGCGCGAACGGCTCATCTCCAAGCTCACCAACCTGTCCGCCGTCACCCTCCAGCTTCCCAAGACGGTTGTCCAGACGCCGGGCGTCCATTACCACATCTTGAAGAAATTGGCCTGGGCCAACATCAACGTCATCGAGGAGGTCTCCACCTTCTCCGAATTCACCATCATTTTCGAGAAGAGCCAGGTCGACCGCGCCTTCTCGATCCTGAACGCCATGACAGTGCCCGACCAATCGGGGAAAAAGAGGCCTTAGGGCAGTTGTTGTCGGAAGCTATTTTAAAAGGTCGGCCGCCGCGGACCGGACGATATCCCAGGCGTCCCGGACGTCGGCCTCGGTCGTCGTCCGTTGACCGACGGCCAGCCGGAGCGTATATTTTCCGCCGAGAGTCGTATGAGTCATGAACAGCCGGCCGGCCGCGTTAATCCTTTCCAGGAGGGTTTTATTGAGGCCGTTGAGCTCGTCCTCGCCCCTTCCGTCGTTGAGGCGGAAGCAGACCAGTCCGAAGGGCGCCGGGGCCATGAGCTCGAACGGAGGCGTCGTCTCGACCCATCCCTTGAACAGCCGGGCCAAGCGCTGATGCTCCCGGACCATGGCTTGGAGCCCCTCGACGCCGTAGGAGCGGATGACGAACCAGAGCTTGAGGGCCCGGAAGCGCCGGCCGAACTGGATGCCCCAATCCCGGAAGTTCTTGACGTAAGGGTCGACGTCCGTCTTGACGTACTCGGGCCGGATCTCGAAGGTCCGGATCAGCGCGCCCGGGTCCTTGACGAAATAGGCCGAACAGTCGAGATTCGTCAGCATCCACTTGTGGGGATTAAAAACAAAGGAGTCCATCCGCTCGGCACCGTCCAGCATCCAACGATTCTCGGGGCAGACGGCCGCCGTCCCGGCATAGGCCGCGTCGACGTGGAGCCAGAGGCCGTGGCGGGAGGCGATGTCTCCGATCGGCCGGAGCGGATCGACCGCCGTCGATGACGTCGTCCCGAGAGTCGCGATCACGCAGGCCGGCTGGAATCCACGCTCCTTGTCCTCGAGGATGGCCGCTTCGAGCTTTTCCGGGATCATGGCGAAGTCCGCATCCGTTTCGATGCGCCGGAGGTATTCCCGCCCGAAGCCCGCGATCTTAGCGCCCTTCTCGATGCTCGAGTGGGTCTCGCTCGAAATATAGACGGTCAGCGGCCGGCGGAGGCCGTAGTCGTTCGATTCGTAGTCGGTCGCCCGCTCCCGGGCGGAAAGGAGGGCGCAGAGGGTCGCTGTCGAGGCCGTGTCCTGGATGACGCCGCTCATCCCGGCCGGCAACCCGAGCATCTGTCTCAGCCACTCCATGACCAGGTCCTCGAGCTCGGTCGCGGCGGGCGAGGTCTGCCAACTCATGCATTGGGCGCCCAGGCCGGCCGTCAGGATCTCGGCCAACACCGACTCGGGGCTGTTGTTGGCCGGAAAATAGGCGAACCAGCCGGGATGCTGCCAATGCGTGATCCCGGGCAGGATGATCTCCCGAAAGTCCCGGAACAGGGCATCCATGGACTCGGGCTTGAGGGGAGGAGTAGGAGGCAGGGCGGACCGAATCTCCCCCGGCTTGGAATCCGGGACAACCCGCAGCCCGCGGACGTTGTCCAGATAATCGGCGACCCAATCCACGAATGCGTGGCCGTAGCGCCTAAATTCCGCTTTTTCCATGGTATCCTCCACGATTGAATTCCGGGTCATTCCGTCTCAATTCACGCCTTATTTTAGGGTATGGGGGGCCTTGGGGTCAAAAAACGGGGTCAAAGGTCCCGGATTTCGGCCCCTTCGAGCTCAAAACGGGCATCCAGAGGGTAAGAACCTGCCCGAAGCCGTCCGTTAAGGCTTCCAGGAAAGATTTTTTCGATTTTCGAAAAAAAAGCTTTGCTTTGGAATCATTTTATGGTATAATAATAATGCTAGTAAGAGCGGGGAGACAAAGCTTTCCAAGAAACGGGTCCATTATTTTCCCGTTCTCCTGCAACTTTTCCGACAGCCCCGGCGTATTTACTAATGAAATGAGAAACAAAGGCCAAACCTCCTTTTTCCCCCTCCTCTTTGCCGGGAGTTTCTCAATACATTCCGCTTTTCAACTCATCCATTCCCTCGCATAGGCTGCCTCGCCTTTCCTCGGAAAGACGGGCAGCCTATTTCTCTATGACCCAGAATTCTGACCGTCGAACAGTTTTCAACTTTTGTAGGATTGCCGCTATTCACATGAGGCGAGTAGGCCGTCCTCAGGCCCCCGTAGCGGAGGGGGGCCCCGCTTCGGGGGGAACCGACGGGACTGGTTCCAGGGGTTCGGGGGCAGAGGACGGCTTGTTCGCCGTAATCCGGATAACAGATGCTTCGGTAGATCATTCCGAAAACTGATCGATGGTCAGCCCCGAATCTGCTTGACTTCGGCTCCAGTCGTGCTATCTTAAGGGCGGGTTTAACGGCGAGGGAAGTCCGTGAGATGCGGACACAGCCCCCGCTACTGTAACCGGGGACGAATCCCAGACGACGCCACTCGCCTCGGAGCGAGGAAGGCCTGGGAGGAGGGCGATCCGGGAGTCAGGAGACCTCCCTTAAACCGCGCGCGCCCGTCTTCGGGAGGAAGACAGGGACGTATTTTTTTTGAGCGGGGGCCGAGGAGACACTCAGATGTTCCAATCCATCGGATTCTGCCTGCTCATCCTGCTTCACAACGCCCTGCCCGCCGGAACCGGCGATCAGGCCGAAAAGACCGTCATTCCCGCCCAGCGGCACGAAATCGTCGTCCAGGCCGGCCGGATCGAGACGCCGCTCAAAGAGCTGGGCGGGGCGGTCACCGTCATCAGCGCCGACGACATGGCCCGGATGAAGAAGACGACCGTCCTCGAAGTCCTGGAAGAAGTCCTGGGAACGGCCTCCATCCAGAACGGAGGCCGGGGAGGGGCCGCGTCCCTTTTCCTGCGCGGCGCGAATTCCGAGCACACCCTCATCCTCCTCGACGGGGTGGAGCTCAACGACCCGGTGACGCCCTCCCGCTCCTACGACCTGGCCCATCTCTCGACGGCGAACGTGGAACAGATCGAGGTCCTGCGCGGCCCCCAGGGCACGCTCTACGGATCGGATGCGATCGGAGGGATCGTCAACATCGTGACCCGGAAAGGACAGGGCAAGCCCAGGGCGTTTTTGGCCGCCCAGGGCGGTTCATACCGGACCCTGGCCGCGACGGCCGGAGTCTCCGGTTCCTTCCGCGCCCTGGACTTTTCCCTTGCGGCATCCTCGTCCGATACGGCGGGCCTCTCGGCCGCCGACGCGCGCCTGGCCGGAAACAGCGAACCCGACGGCTACCGGAATTATTCCGTCTCGGGACGGGCCGGGCTCAAACTCTCCGGCCGGTCCGAACTCGATTTCTCGTTCCGGACGGTTTCGGCCCGCAGCGAGCTCGACAACTTTGGCGGCCCCTACGGGGACGATCCCAACAGCATTCAGGACTACCGCTCATTGTTCGTCCACGGCCGGTTCCGGACTCTCCTCCTCGATCGCTGGGAGCAGAGATGGGATGTCGCCCTGGTCCGGTCGGACCGCCGGCACAAAAATCCGGTCGATCCCGGCCACCCTTATGATTCCGAGGCGGGCCGCTTCCGGGGCCGGCTTCTCAAGCTCGACTGGCAGAACATCCTGTTCCTCCATCCCGCCGACACCCTGACCTTCGGCGCGGAGATCGAGGAGGAAACGGCCGAATCGTCCTACGAATCCGCCGGGGTCTGGGGACCGTACCGGAGCGACTTCCCCAGGACCAAAGCTTCGACCGTCGGGCTCTATGTCCTGGACCAAGTCAGCCTGGGGGGCCGCTTCTTCGCTTCGGCCGGCCTCCGCTGGGACCGCCACAGCCGGTCGGGATCGGCCCTGACCGCCCGGCTCGCTCCGTCGATCTTCATCCCGCGCTGGGGGACGAGGTTCAAGACGTCGTTCGGGACGGGATTCAAATCGCCCTCCCTTTACCAGCTATACGCCCCGCCCACGGCCTGGGGACCGATCGGTAATACGGCACTCAAGTCCGAAAGGAGCCAGGGTTGGGATTACGGAGTCGCCCAGACGTTCGGAGATGGCCGGTTCGAGGTCGAGGCGACCTACTTCGCGAACTCGTTCACCGATCTGATATCCTTCGATTTCCTGCGGGGATACGTCAACATCGGTCGGGCCCGCTCGCGCGGCGTCGAAGTCGCCGCCGCCGCTCGGCCCTCGGAAGGCCTGACCCTCCGGGCCGCCTACACTCGCCAGAACGCCCGCGACCTTGTTTCGGACACCCCGCTCCTGCGCCGGCCCAGGGATAAATTCACGGCCGCCGCCGAGGGCCGCCTGTTTAAAAGTGGGACCTTCCGGATCTCGTTCGAACACGTCGGCCGTCGCCAAGATATGGACTACGCGTCATGGGTCGCCGCTCCGGTCGATCTCCCCGGCTTCACGCTCCTGGGCGCTCTGGTCGCCTATGACGTCGGACCCGGGTTCGAGGTCCACCTAGCCGCCGAGAATCTTCTTAACGAGGCCTACCAGACCGTCTTCGGCTACGGCGCGCCGGGCCGGTCGCTAACCGCCGGGTTTCGTCTCTCGTTCTGAGCCGCCGGACCGATTGACCGGGCCCGTCCTCTGTGATAATTTGGGTTTTTCGATCCCTTCTTAGGAGGTTTACAACCATGAGACGGACCTGGATGGTCGCCTTGGCTCTCTTGGCGCTGGCGGGAGCGGCCGCGGCCGGCTCCCTGACGCTCGACGTCAAGGAGCACGTCCTCGGGAACGGGATGAAGATCCTGATGATTCCCCGGCCGGGCGTGCCCCGCGTCGTCTGCCACGTCTATTATAAAGTCGGCTCGATCAACGAGCGGCCCGGAATCACCGGGATCGCCCACGTCCACGAGCACATGATGTTCAAGGGCACCCGGATCATGGGCGTCACCGATTTCGCCAAAGATTCCGAGATCGACCGCCGGATCGACGAGCTCATGGACAAGATCTACCGGGAGAAGTACTGGAAGGCCGACGGCGGCGACAAAGCCATGGTCGCCCAGTGGCAAAAAGAGGTCGACGAGCTGGTCAAGGCCGAGAAGCAGCATATCATCAAGGACGATCTGTGGACCTTCTACATGAAGAACGGCGGGACCGGGCTCAACGCCTCGACCGGGAACGAGAACACCGGCTATTACGTGACCCTGCCCTCGAACAAGGTCGAGCTTCAGATGCTGCTCGAGTCGGACCGGATGGCCAACGCCTACTTCCGCGAGTTCTATTCCGAGAAGGACGTCGTCATGGAGGAGCGCCGGCTGAGCGAAAACCGGCCGGGCTACCTCTTCGGCGAGCAGGTCAACGCCGCCTTCTACGCGGCCTCGCCCTACCATTGGGACGTCATCGGCTGGATGGACGACCTGCGCAAGATGACCAAGCGGGACATGGTCGAGTTCCACAACGCTACCTACATCCCCAACAACGCCGTGGCTATCTACGTGGGCGAGTTCGACCCGGCCCGCATCGTCGCCCTGGCCGAGCAGTACTTCGGCCGCATCCCCAAGGGGCCCGACGTCGAGCCGGTCCGGACTTATGAGCCGGCCCAGTTCAGCGAGAAGCGGATGGCCGGCGAGGGCCCGGCCCCGACCAGCCTCCAGATCATGTTCCACACGCCGCCGGAAGGACAGCCCGACGCGGCGCCGTTGGCGCTCCTGGCCGACGTGCTGGGCGCGGGCGGCGGGTTCCGGTTCGGCGGCGGAGGGGGCGGGACGGGCCGGCTCTACAAGCTCCTGGTCCGGGACAAGGAGATGGCCGTCAACGCCTCCGCTTCGAGCCGCGCCCAGTGGTACGTCGGGGCATTCCAGTTCAGCGCGACGCCCCGCGTCGATAAAAACGTCCAGCCCGAGGACCTCGAGCGCGAGATCTGGGCGGAGATCGACAAGATCAAGAAAGAGGGGGTGACCGAGGAAGAGATCCAGAAGGCTAAGAACCGGGGCGAAGCCAACTTCCTGCGCAGCCTCCAGAGCACGATGGGATTGGCCTCGCGCGTCGGCCGCGCCGAGCTCAACCGCGGCTGGCGCTCGATCCTGACCGACCTCGAGGCCCTCAAAAAGGTCGGCAACGACGACGTCAAGCGCGTCGCCGCCGCCTATTTCGTCAAGGACAACAGCCTGACGGCCGTCTATCGCAGGAAGATGGGGCGGTAAGGAGGACAACCATGAAAAAGACGCTGACAACGATACTTGCGATCGTGGCTCTGTTCGCGGCCCTGGGCTTGGCCCAGGCGACCAAGCCGTCCGACCTCAAGTACCCGGCCCTCAAGTACGATCCGCCCGACCCCAAGGCTTTCCGGACCGAGCTTGCCGGCGGCCTCAGGGCCTACATCCAGGAAGACCGCGATCTCCCCCTGGTCAACATCACGGCCCTGGTCAACTTCGGCGAGATCTACCTCCCCAAGGACAAGACCGGCCTGGCCGGCCTGATGGGCGCGACGCTCATCAAGGGCGGAACCAAGACCCGCGAGGGCTCGGCGATCGAGGACCGGGTCGATTTCCTGGGCGCGACGCTCGCCTTCATGGCGGGCGAACGGACGTCCCAGCTGACGATGTCCGTCCTGAGCAAGGACCTGGACGAGGGGCTGGCCATCTTCTTCGACGTCCTGCGCAACCCCGAGTTCCGCGAGGACGCGGTCAAGCTGGCCAAGGCTCGCCTGATCGATCAGCTCCGCCAAGCCAACGATCAGCCCTCCCAGATCCTGAGCCGCGAATTCGAGGCGCTCCTCTACGGCGATCACTCCTTGACCCGGCAGCCGACCAAGGCGACCTACGACGGATTGACGCCGGCGGACCTGAAAGCCTTCCTTTCGAAATATTTCTTCCCCAAGAACATCATCCTGTCCGTGTCGGGCGATTTCGCCAAGGCCGACCTCAAATCCAAGATCAACCGCCTGGCCGGCGGCTGGAACAGCCGCGGCCTCGAGATCCCCGCCCTCGCCAAGTCCTTCCCCCAGGTCGAGCCGGGCGTTTACTTCATCCAGAAGCAGATCAACCAGGGCTACATCAGCCTCGGCCATCTGGGCATCGAGGACACCAACCCCGACTATTTCGCGGTCCAGGTCATGAACTTCATCCTGGGCGGCGGAAGCTTCACCTCCCGGATCACGACCAAGGTCCGTTCCGACGAGGGTCTCTCCTACAACCAGGGCAGCCGTTTTGCCTACCGCTGGGGCTTCCCCGGAACCTTCTCGGGATACGTCCAGACCAAGTCCTCCACGGTCGGCTACGCGATTTCCCTTATCCTCAACGAGTTCAACCGCATCCGGACGGCGCCCGTGAGCGACGCCGAAATGGAGACGGCCGTCAATTATTATCTGGAGAGCTTCGCCGACGGCTTCCAATCCGCCCAGGCGACTATGGCCAACTTCGCCAACCTTGAGATGACCGGCAGGCCCAGGGACTATTTCAAGACCTACCGGGACAAAATCAAGGCGGTGACCAAGGCCCAGGTCCAGGCCGTGGCCCAAAAATACATCCGCCCGGATCAAGCGGCGATTCTAATCGTCGGCGACTGGGAGCCCTGCAACGCGGGCGGCGACAAGTGGCCCGGGCCGCTCGACAAGCTGGGCAAGGTCCACCGGCTCAGCCTCCGCGATCCCCTGACCGGGGCGGAGCTCAAGTAGGGGCTTCAGTCCAGCTTTTTTCCGCGCGTCTCCGGGATCCAGATCCAGGTCAGGGCCGCGGCGATAAAGGCGGCCGAGATGAGCGGAAAGGCCTTTCCGAACCCCCTGGTCTGGGCGAGCGTTCCGACCGCGAAGGGAGCCGCAGCGCTCACGATCCGGCCGAAGTTGTAGGTGAAACCCTGGGCGGTGGCCCGGATTGATGTCGGGTAGAGCTCGGCCGTGAGCGCCCCGAACCCGCTGAAGTAGCCGGATCCGAAGAAAGCCACCATCGGCCCCAGCACGAGGAGAAGGAGCGGGTCGCGGGTGGCCGCGTAGAGGAAGACGAGGAGCGATGCGGCGACGAGGTAGCCGATATAAGTCCTCTTTCGGCCCAGCGCGTCGCTGATGTATCCGAAGCTGACGTAGCCGAGCCACATCCCGACCTGCATGAAAATGACCAACCCCGACATCGTGCGCGTGCTCAGACCGACGCCTCCCTGCTCCCTGGACAAGGATAGGAATGCGGGGATCCAGAGGTTGAACCCCCACCAGGCGAACAGGCTGAAGGCGTTCATCAGGGTCACCAGGAGCGTCGTCTTGAGCCGGCCCGGCGCGAACAAAGCCCGGAATCCGGACGGCCCGTCCTCGGCGCGGCGGGATTGCGTCCGCCAAATGTCCGGTTCCTCGACCCGGCGCCGGATCCAAAACGTGAAGAAGGCGGGGAGGACGCCGATGAAGAACACGGCCCGCCACCCCCAGAGCGGCAGCACCAAAGCCGAGACGGCCGCGGCCGCGGCGTAGCCGACCGCCCAGAAACTCTGGACGAACCCCAGCGCCTTGCCCCGATGCTCGGCCGGCCAGCTCTCGGCGACCAGGGCGGCGCCGCTCGCCCACTCGCCGCCCATGCCCAAGCCGAGGAGCACGCGGAAGACGGCCAGCATGACGATCCCGGTCGAGAGGCCGCAGGCCGCCGTGAACACCGAATAAATGAGGATGCTCCCCATCAGGGCCCGCAGCCGGCCGAAGCGGTCGGCGATGACGCCGAAGATCATCCCGCCGAAGGCGGAGGCGACCAGGGTCAGCGATCCGAGCAGGCCGGCCGTGCCCTTGCCCATCCCGAGCTCGCGCATCAGGGTCGCGAGGATCATGGCGTAGAGCATGACATCGAAGGCGTCGAGCATCCAGCCCAGGGCGGCGGCGATCAGGCTGCGCTTGGCCTGGGGTTTCGCGCCCTTCCACCATCCGAAAAGACCCGCTCGGTTCATGGCCGTCTCCTTCCGGCGTCCCAGTCTTGCTTATATCCGAGGAACGGAACCGCTGTCAATCAGATCGGACAGGCTCAACCGACGGGGCTCGACCGGAAGCATATTCAATTGCACGACAAGAGGGTTTCAAAAGCGGGCCTCGCTCCCCTTCGGGTTTTTAACGCCGTTTCCTCCCCGCCTTGCAGTACTCATGGCTTCCATGAGTGCCACCCTTCTCGGCTCCTGCGTAACTCCGCGCGCTCGTCCCGGCCAGCGGGATTGGCCAGTGGCATCTTTCGGGGCTTCTATGGATTTTAAGCATGCTCAGACATACTCGGAGCTCGCAAAGCCGGGTTCCCTCGAAGGGCGGCTCGGAAAGGCTAAACCCTCAATGGTCGCTTCGGCCCGCTTTCAAAACCCTCATCCCGAAATCACATGAACGGAAATTCTTTCGGCTCAGTCGTAAAATTGGACATGCTCGCCGGGAGGGCTTATAATCTATTACAAATAAAATGTATTCCAAGGATCGGGGGCAGCCATGAAAAGATCTGCAGTTCTGCTTGCCACGGTCGTGGCCTTGACCGTCTGTCTCGGCGCTCAAGGGCAGACCGGACACAAAGTCTTAATCTCCGTCGACATGGAAGGCATCTGGGGCGTCGTCCAAGGCGAGCAGACCTCGCCCGACGGCCGCGATTACGGCCTGGCCCGCAAATGGATGGCCGAGGACGTCAACGCCGTCATTGCCGGATTGCTCGAGGCGGGAGCGACCGAGATCGTCGTCAACGATTCCCACGGAAGCATGCGCAACATCGTCGCTTCGGACCTCGACCCGGCCGCCACCCTCATCAGCGGCACCCCCAAAGCTTTTTCCATGATGGAGGGCCTCGATGCCGCCTGCGAGGCCGTCCTGTTCGTCGGCTATCACGCCCGGGCCGGGACAGCCTCAGCAGTCCTCGACCACACCATTTCGAGCGGAACGCTCCGCGCGGTCAAGATCAACGGCCGCGAGATGCCCGAGCTCGGAATCAACGGCGCCCTGGCCGGCGCTTTCGGCGTTCCCGTCATCATGCTCAGCGGAGACGACAAGACCTGCGCCCAGGCCAAGGCGGTACTGGGAGAGGCCTTGGTCACGGTGGCCGTCAAGGACGGCCTCGGCCGGACCTCGGCGCGGCTCCTTCCCAAGGACGAGGCCCGCCGCCGTCTCAAAGAGGGCGCCAAAGAGGCCTTCCTGAAAAGAAAGCAGGTGGCGCCCTTCAAACTGAGCGTCCCCCTTTCGTTCGAGCTTGAGTTCCACAACAGCGGACAGGCCGAACTGCCCGTGTTCGTCCCGGGGGTCAAAAAGACCGGACCCCGGTCCGTTGCTTTTACGTCCGGCGACTTCATCGAAGGCTACAAACTCATGCGGGTCCTGATCGCCCTCGCCTCATCCTGAGCCCGGAATTTCTCGGCAGGCCCGGCGGCTCAGGGAGTCCGGCTTTTCTTCTTTCTATCCGCGGCGAGGGCCTCGAAAGCCTGTCTGATAAAATCGTCCAGGGACATCTCGCCCCGGTACACGAACATCCCCAGCGAAAGCCCCGCTTTGATGACCCTGCCTCCGTAGCTGAAGGTCGTTTCCGCGACCCTCTTCCTGATCGTCTCGATGATCGTCCGGCCTCCGGCCTGGTCCGTCCCGGGCAGGAGGAGGAGGAACTCGTCGCCGCCCCATCGCCCGACCCGGTCCTGACGCCGCAGGGACGCCCGGAGAAGGGAGGCGCAGGATTTAAGAAGATAGTCGCCGCTCCCCTGTCCGTAAGTGTCGTTGATGACCTTGAAACGGTCCAAGTCCACGATGACCACGGTGAACGGCCGCCGGTTTCTCTCAAATCGGACTTTCTCCTCTTCGAGGTTCTCCATCATGTCGCGCCGATTGGGCAGGCCGGTCATGGCGTCGGTCCGGGCCAGCTCTTCCATCATCTTGTAGGTTTCGCTCAGCTTCGTCTGGCGCTCGTGGATGTCCCGGTGGGCCGCCTCGATCTCCCGTTGAGCGTTGGCCTTGAGCTTGGCTCGGTCCGCGAACGCCCAGATCAGGAGCGCGGCCAGAACCGCGATCACGATCAGAAGGACCGGGATGAGTCCTCCGCCGGCGCCGGCCGAGGGCTCGGCCTCGGATGAGGCGCCAAGACTAAGCGAAAGGATCGGCGGGATGAAAGAAGATATTACAAGCATCTACCTTAGCCCCTTTTATTATCGGAAATTTCATCTGCTTTAGCAAGCCGATATCCCACCGACTCCGGTTCAACTATAACCGCGCCGCCGGGCCTCCTCCAGAATGGCCTCGGTGGCCGTCGCTCCGATCCGGGCGACGCCCAGGGCGCGGACCCGGAGCAGGTCGTCGAGAGTCCGCAGGCCGCCCGCGGCCTTGATCCGGACCGTCTCCGGGCAGTTGGCCCTCATCAGCGTCAAGTGGTGGTCGGTCGCCCCCCGGTAGGAGTACATCCCGTTCGCCTGGCGCACAAACCCGAAGCCGGTCGAGGTTTTGACAAAGGCCACGCCCGCGGCCGCGCAGATCCCGCAAAGCCATATGATTGCGGCGTCCTCGAGGTAATCGGTCTCGAAAATGACCTTGAGGATGGCCCCTCCCGCTCCGACGGCAGCGTTGACCGCCCGGATCTCGGACTCGACATAATCCCAGCCTCCGCCGAGAGCCTTGCCGATGTTGACGACCATGTCGAATTCGGCAGCCCCGTCGGCCAAACCCCGCTCGGCTTCGTGGAGCTTAACGGCGCTCGTCTGGCTTCCGTGGGGAAATCCGATGACCGTCCCGACGCCGACGCCTGACCCGGCCAAAATGCCCTTGGCCAGCCCGACCGAGCAGGGCTTTACGCAGGCCGTCGCCACGCCGTAACGACGAGCCAGCTCGCAGCCGGACGCGACGGCCTGGTCGGTCAGGGTCGGATGGAGCAGGGAATGGTCGATCATCTTGGCCAGCGACCTGAAGGTGATCGTCGAGTCCATGGCGAGGATTCTCACTTTCAGATGGGATGGTAGATGAGGTCATGAGGCTCTGTCAAGACGGACGGCGGTAAAACGATGTCTGTCGCCAATAATTAATTGGTGACGCTTATCGGTTTCCCTTTTTAGGGAATTCTGGGGACATGTGCCGATTCTCTTGAATCGGTAACTTGTCCTCAGAATTCGATCGTGTCCCCGGAATTTTTCTTGGGAATAAACGGCCGCTGGCGGGCGCCGATCGAGCGCCCGCTTCCTTTGCGGTCAGCGAAATGAGCGCTCGAAGGCCTTTAACGCGGCCGGAAGCCTTCCCCTCGGCTCCCATTGGTAACGCTCAAGGTCGATCCGGCCGGAGCGATCGACGGCGACGCCTTCGGCGGTGAGCCGTCTCCGCTGCTCCTCAAACCCCCGTCCCCTTCCGAGCGAGATCCGGCCCCGGCTTCCGATGACCCGATGCCAGGGCAGGCGCTCGGCGTCCGAGCAGGAATGGAGAATCCAGGCGACGCCTCGAGCGGCTCGGGCGTTCCCGGCCAGGGCCGCGATCTGTCCGTAGGTCGCGACCCGACCGCTCGGGATTTTTCGGATGGCTTCGACGACCTTTCTGGAAAATCCAGTCCGCTTCTCGTCTTTACTCAACCCGTCCTCGATAATGCTCTCCGCGAAGTATAGAAAGATATGGATAAGGAATCAAAAAGCGCCGAGCTGGCAGCGCTTGATTTTGATGTTCAGGCGGCTGGCGAAAAGGCCGACTTGTGCCCGAGGGACGCCGAAGCGGTCCGCGACCGTCCAGGCGGCGGCGCAGGAGAGGCTCCCGTCGGGATCGAGGGCAGAACGGATGGCTTCTTCGAGATCCGCCGGCAAGTTTGATTCCTTCCAGACTGGGCTATCCCAGGCCTTTGCATGTCCGGGGAATCCGAAAAGCCCCAATTGGCAATGGCTGAGGTGGATGCCGAGCGAATCGGCCGCTTCTCCGACGGCCAGGGAAGCGATGCCCTTTTCTTTTGCCAGGGTGAAGGCCGCGGCGCAACCGACCGTTCCATCTATCAGCCGACCCCGGATCGCCTCGGCCAGAACGGGATCGACCGACCGTCCGGCAGGTATCTTTTTGTCTTTGAGTGCCATCGGAGCTCCTTTTAGAATTCGGGGGACATGAACCGAATTTCTTAATTCGGTATCGTGTACCCCGAATTCATTTCCCAGAATTCTTTTACCATCGGATACGCCACCTGTCAACGAATTCAGGGGACATGCTCTAGAATTCTCTTGAATTCTGGTGCGTGTCCCCTGAATTCCGAGTTCGGTATCGTGTCCCTGGAATTTTGGGGACATGTACTGATTCAAGAGAATCTGTAACGTGTCCCCAAAATTCCACGCTATACCGCAATTACTAAGCCGGGCGAAATATAGTTGACTCCATATTTCCTTAGCGCCCGGCTAGTACTCGGGGAGCAGCAAGGATTATGCAATGTCTATTCTGCTCCCCGTAGTAAGTGATGTGTCCCCAGAATTCCTGTGATATAATGGCCGCTCGATAAAGCCGCACAAGCGGCCATCGAATTCTCCGAACGGCCCAGCTTAAAGAGTCGGCCCCACGCCCTCCACGGCCAGCCGTCGCAGCGCCAGCCCCGGACGTGTCGTCCGGGGCCGGCCAAGGTCGGGGCGGAAACGCCTCGGCCCCCCGTGCTTGGAAAGGAGAGATCGCATGCGTTCCGCTCGAATCCCCTTCATCCCGACGCTTCTCGCTATCACCGCATTCATCGTTGCCTGCATACCCCTGACTCAATCCGCCCAGGCCGCCCCCTCTACTAAAACCAGCCCCTCATCCGGCCCCGCACCCACCGCCAAAGCTACTCCCTCTGCCCAATCCGCCATCGAGATCACGGACGCCGCCGGAAAAACGATCCGGCTGGAAAAGCTCCCCGAGCGGCTGGCCGTCGTCGGCCGCGGCCCTCAATATCTTCTGCACCTCCTCTATATGTTCCCCGAAGGGCCGGGCCGCCTGGTCGGCTTGGAGCAGCGAGGCCGAACGGCCAGCGATTTTCTCTCTGCCGTCGCTCCCGGCATCGACAGCAAGCTCACCCTCCTCCCCAACCCGGGACCCGAGTCCATCGCCGGCCTCCATCCCGACCTCGTCCTGATGAAGGGCTCCCAGTCCGACCCGCTAGCAGAAGCCTTGTTCAAGGTCGGCATCCAAACCGCCAGCTTGAGCCTCGAGACGCCCGACGAATATTACCGGGACATCGCCAACCTGGGCGCGATTCTGGGAAACCCGAAGCGGGCAGACGAGATCATCGCCTTCTACAAAAAGGGCGTCGCCCGCGTCGAAAAAGCCGTTTCCGGCCTCCGCGACGACGAAAAACCCTCCGTCCTCGTGGTCATGGGAAATATCCGGAGCGGAAAATACGCCGTCCGCGTCCCGGCCCTGGTTTGGATGCAGACCTACCAGGTCAAGGCGGCCGGCGGCCGGCCCGTCTGGCTCAGCGCCGCCGAGCAGGCCGGAGGCTGGGCCGTCGTCAACCTCGAGCAGATCGCCGTCTGGAATCCCGACCGGCTGATCATCATCGTCTGGTACTCGACGAACGCCTCAGCCTTCATGGGCTGGCTGGGCGCCGACCCCCAGTGGAAGAGAATCGGGGCCGTGGCCGCCGGTAAGGTCAGCTGCTTCCCGTCGGATTTCTACGGCTGGGACGCCCCGGACGTCCGCTGGATCCTGGGCCTGACCTGGATGGCGTCGCTCCTCCATCCCGACCGGCTCAAGGATTACAACATCGAGGACGAGGTCTATCGCTTCTACGAAGAGCTCTACGGCCTGAGCCGGGATACGATCAAGATAAAAATCCTTCCGACGGTCAAGACCGATTTCCGCTGAGGACATGGACGGAGAGAGCATAAAGGAAAAGCGCCCCGGCCGGCGCCTGTGGGCGATCGCCGCCGCCGTCCTCGTCTGTCTCGTCCTCTCGGCTCTCATCGGCCGCTACCCCAAGCCCTTCCTGACTCCCCTCTCGGCCCTGACCGACAACGAGATGGCCCGGAGCCTGATCGTTCATCTCCGCCTGCCCCGAATCCTGATGGCATTTTTCCTCGGCGCCGTGCTCTCGGCCGCGGGGGCCGTCTTCCAGATGATCTTCCGCAATCCTTTGGTCGACTCGGGCTTTTTGGGCGTCTCGCAGGGCGCGGCCTTCGGAGCGGCGTTGGGATTCGTCTATCTGGGCGGGACGGCCCTGGGCGTCCAAGCATCGGCGGCCGCCTTCGCCTTCCTCGGACTGGCCGCGAGCTATCTCATCGCTCGCCGCATCCGCTGGGGAGATTGGGTGTTCCGCCTTGTCCTCGCCGGGATATCGATAGGCGCCCTCTACTCGGCGGGCACCGGCGTCCTCAAGTACCTGGCCGATCCCCACAAACAGCTCCCCGACATCACCTTCTGGATGCTTGGCGGGCTGTGGTCCGTCACCTGGCCCGACCTCTGGCAGGTTCTCCCGGTCGCGGCGCTGGGGCTCGCGATCATGATTCTCATGCGCTGGCGCCTGAACCTCCTCTCGATGCGCGACGAGACGGCTTTCTCGCTGGGCCTGGCGCCGGGACGAGAGCGGCTCGTCTTGCTGGCGGCCGCCGTCGCCGCGACGGCCGTCCTCGTATCCAAAGCCGGCCAAGTGACCTGGGTCGGCCTCATCGTCCCCCACATCGCCCGGCGGCTGGTCGGATCGGACGCTCAACGGATGCTCCCCGCCTCGATACTCATCGGAGGAATTTTCGTCCTCGTTTGCGACGACCTGGCCCGGGTCGCCCTGTCCGGCGAGATCCCGCTCGGCATCCTGACCTCGTTCTTCGGGACGGCCGTCTTCATCGCGCTTCTCTCGGCGCGCAAGCTGAGGCTCAAGTCATGAACGGCGGGCCGATCGTCTCGATCCGGGACCTGTCCTTCGCCTACTCGGGGTCCGGGCCCGAGGTTCTGCGCGACCTCTCGCTCGACATCGGAGCCGGGACCATCTGCGCCCTGCTCGGCCCCAACGGGTCGGGAAAGACGACGCTTTTAAACTTGGTCTTGGGGTGGCTCCGGCCTTTGGAAGGCCGGATCGAGATCGACGGCCGGGCCGGCCCCGACCTTACGAGGCGCGAGATGAGCCGCATCATCGGCTTCGTCCCCCAGGAGGAGCCGGCCGGTTTCGAGCTCAGCGTCCTGGAGTATGTCCTTCTCGGACGCGCGCCCTATCTCGGTTTTCTGGAAACGCCCGGCGCAGAGGACAGGCGCGCCGCCGATGCCGCCTTGGAAGCCTCGGGAATCCGGAAGCTCAGGGGCCGCCCGCTCCCTACGCTTAGCGCGGGAGAGAAACAGCTTGCATCGTTGGCCCGGGTCCTAGCCCAGGATCCGCTGATCTTCCTTCTCGACGAGCCCATGTCCCACCTCGACCTCGCTAACACTCAGAGGATATGCTGGACGATCGAATCCCTTCGGGACAAGGGAAAGACCGTCGTCTTCACTACCCACGACCCCAACGTCGCCTCGGCCTCGGCCGACAACATTGTCATGCTCGTCAAAGGGAAGGTCGCCGCCTCCGGTTCCGTCAGAAAGACCCTTACCGCCAAGAATATTAAAGCTGTTTATGGCGTCGATGCCGAGATTATCGATGGCAACGGCCGCCCGGTTATCTTAACCCGGCTCCGGAAAAGATGAAGATCGTGGGCTTCGAGATTCAAGAAATTAGTAATTGACTCAATTAGTCTCTGCGGAGCTCGGCAAGTCTTCGCTGAGTTGCGGAATTCACTCGCTCTCCGCAAGCTAAACACGGTGCAAGGATGTCGGCCATTCAGCTTAACGCCGCCGTCAACTTGGCAGGTACAGCCGTCTGGCTGGGCCGGATCAAGTTGGGCTGTTTGTTCGCTAACATTTTCCCTTCCTTTCCGGTCTTATACAAGGTAAACTATAACGCATGAGCAAGCTTTACACTACCGAGACCGCTGCCGAGTTCTTGGGAGTCACCGCTGCAAGGGTACGTCAACTCATTCTGGAAGGGCGGCTCAAATCCGAAAAATATGGGCGGGACCACTTGATCAAAGAGCCTGAGCTGCAATGGTATACAACGTCCGGAAAAAGAAAGCCTGGGCGACCACGAATAAAAGACTTGCGTACGCGTTAGCGTTATTGTAGAATGCCGATATGAGAACAAAGAGAAAATCCCCCAATGGGAGAGCAACGACAGAACTCGTCTTTACAGCTTACACGGCGGACAACAGCGATATTTTTCCACATGTGCTGAGACTTCACGTCCCACCTGGTGCGAAAGTTGCTGACGTGACTTTTGGTAAGGGAGTATTCTGGAAGAGCATCCCCAAAGGTGAATACAAGATTCTTCCGACAGACATAAAGACGGGTACCGACTGTCGCAAGCTCCCATATCGTAACGGCGAAATCGACTGTGTTGTGCTTGACCCACCATACATGGAAGGTCTCTATCGTAGCGACAATTCCTTTGCGGGAAACGGTTCACATTCCGCGTTCCGCGATCACTACTCAAATGGGACCCGCCCTCCAGAGTTGAATAAAAAGTGGCACGACGCTGTCCTTGAGTTGTACGTTAAGGCCGCAATAGAGGCGAAGCGCGTGCTGAAGCCGAGCGGCGTCCTTATTGTCAAATGCCAAGATGAAGTGAGCGCTGGAATTCAGCGGTTGACTCACGTTGAGATCATAATGAACTTAGTCCATCTAGACTACTACCCAAAGGACATATTCGTAATGGTGCGTCGAAACAAACCGGGAGTAACCCGGGTAATCAGCCAGCTTCACGCACGAAAGAATCACTCCTACTTCCTCGTTTTCCAACTGGGCGCAACACGGTCAAAGCTCAATTCAATTAACATCATGCACGACCTCGTAGACGTTCGAGAAGCGGAATTGGGCTTTCAATATACGGTGGCTTCAGGGGCCAGGAAATCGGCATTAGCGTTGCGAGAAGCTGCTGTCGAATGGAAGGGGGATACTTCTGGAAATTGCTTCGAGGCAGGATCTCGTTCAAGGCGAAGGCGAACCGCCACTTCTCCTCGAAAGAGAAAAGGTTGACCGCGATTATATCGAATTCGCCGACCAGCAAGCATGTGGTTTCGATCTTCTTCCCACCCCGAAGTTTGACTGTTCTTCGGTCACTTGCGTCGCATTGATATTTACCTTCGTATCCTTCATCAGTCTTTCTAATGCTGTTTGTCTGGAGCGATTTGCACTCGATCTTAAAGTCTCGCCCGCTGTATGTGACTGTCAGGTCGCCTTTTCTGGCCCGGTCATGATCGTCTGCTTTGTGAACTTTTTCAAAAACTGGGTCGGAAAAGTACATCTTGTGCAGTTTGTATTCCGCGACATAGCCCAGCATAAGACCCCGCATGCTGGGATTCTCTTGGATGATTTTTGTCAATTCTTGCTCCGTTAGTCCCCATCGTTTTAGGATACTCGCGCGTTTTTCAGGCGACATGCTCTTCCTCGCTTTCTTTCTTGACAGGCGAACGCTCGACACGCAGCAACGGCGCGCACCGCCATTCGCCGCATGCTATTGTTAAGCACCCGGTCACTTATCTACCCGACCATTTATCTTCGTTCATTCCTCGCCGCTCGCATGCTCGAAGCGCGCAAGGTATGCTTGGTAGTCAATCGCAGGCGCGGTGGCCAGGGCCTGGAGCTGCTTCAGTAAGCGCATCAAAAACTGTACGAGCGAACGCGAACCCTCGGCTATCGTGACATCAACGGGGTGCCCAATGCGATAGGTGGCCTCGAATGCACCATGCAAGAGAGCGCACCCGACGTCGAGCTGTGCCTCGGGGCCGAGCTCGCCTAGGGCATCTCGGAACGGCTCTCCGAAAGCCGGGCTCCAGGAGCTTTGATAAGTAACAAGGCCCGCGACAATGCGCGGCAGCTGTCGCGGAGCATAAGCCCCCCCTGCGTGCGGAATCGAAGCGGAAGTCCGATGGAGGCGGCGCACGGATGCGGCTTTCTCCCCAGCATACAGAACATGATCACGGCTCAGGTCTTGTTTGACTTCCAGTACGCCGTACACACTCTCGGCCGGGACATAGCGCTGGCCCGCCTGGTTGTAGAGGAAGGGCGAGTACTGACGGTCGTAGACGACGATATCGATCTGCTCGCTGCAGGCACCGTTGGCATCGATGACGAAGGCGCGATCAACTTGGTACCTCCGCGGCAAGTGATCCTTGAGGATCCGCAGCCAGTCATCCTCAGAAGCCTCGCCCCGGGCGCCCGGGTGCGTGACAGCAGCCCGGTTGCCGCGAAGCTCTCCTTCGAGACGAGCCTGGAGTCCGTCGAGGATATTGGTCAACCGGTCGGGCATGGACTTCTTTACCAAATGATCTTCTCCCAATATTGCTCCCGTGCCGACTGCTCAGCCAAGCTGGCGATCCGCTCTTTCTTCTGCTTCGTCAGTTCGTCTGAAAGAACGTTGTTAGTGTTCGCCGGGTCCTCGATGCGCGTCGATGTTAGCGACATTCCGATGGTTTGAAGCGTGTGAAGAACGTTTTCTGCTGGAGCTGTCCGAGAACGGGCCGTGAGCGCTTGAATGGTGAACAGCTCCAAATACAGTGACGGGAAGTCAAGGCCGCGGAGAAAACGCCATATCTTGATAGCTCGAATCTCTCGCAACCGTCCCGATTTGTGCACGATATCGACGTGTAGCGAGACGTTGGTTTGTGTCCACGAGTCCTGCTTACGAAGGTACAAGCTGTGGTAGTTCTGGTATCCGGCTTGAGCTTTGCCCGGGACTAAATCCCCTCTCGTTCCGCTGATGGTAATCCCGACTGATACATTCTGCGCTCTCGGCGACCAACCCTGTCGCTGCGCGAGACCGTAGAGACTGTAATAAAGTTCCTTTAGGGTGCCTTGGGTATCTGACTTGAGCGATATGAACATATCCACGTCCGAGATCCCGCGAACGCCGGTCCTCTTCGCGTACGAGCCAGACTACTTGAGCGCGTTCAGTTGCGTGCGAGCCCAAACGCGGATCGCTCTGGCTACAGTATATCCCAATCGCTCTGCTGGCGAGGTTGGCCCACGGGGCACCGCATATTTCGTGAGAATTGATTCGACGTATTGGTCCGCAGTCATCTTGTCGTCTCCAACTGGCATCTAACGCCCGGCATTAGCGGCGGCGCGAGTCGCCATCCGCTGCATGCTGATGTTATGCGACATCGTGTTCAATTGATGATCTTGAAGTCGAGAATCCTGAACTCGACCTTGGTTCGCGGACTCATTGATCCCTCCGCCGTTGTCATTTTCTGAACGCTGCCATCGACGCTGCTCGTTACTCGCTTGGCCAAACCCGCAGGAATGGTGCCCTCGTACCGCACGACATCCACATCTATTGGATTGTCCTGCGCATCGTAGAAGACCACGAGGCAGTACACGTTCTTCACATTCTCGCGCAGTTGATTCCGTAGGGAAAGGGCGTATTCGCCAGACTGGCCAAAGCTGTAGGCCCAGGTCAACTGGCCACCAACCACTCCTTCTGAGCTTCGACCACTAAGATCAGTCAATATTGATCTCATGGCCCTCACTGGTCTTGCTTGAGCAAAGGGCTTCGCGGGACCCGCCTTGGCGAGTAGTGCCTTCAAGTAGTCTGACGGAATGGCGAAATTGAGATTCTGCCCGCCTCTAAAGGTTGCGACGGATACGCCGATGACCTCGCCCTTGCCGTTCAACACCGGACCGCCACTGCTTCCAGGTGAGATCGGTGCGGTGATTTGAAGCAGTTTGTCCGATCCCACTTCCCTAATGCTACTGACAATGCCCTGCGAGAACGTGCCTTCCAAGCCTTGCGGGTTGCCCACGGCGAAAACAGACTCGCCAACCTGAACGGCGTCGCTGCTTCCAAGGGGAAGCGCCTGCGAGCGTGAGGCCGAGATCTTGAGCACTATCAGGTCCCGTTCCGCATCAACCGCAGTGATGCCTTCGATGTCGTACTTCGTCTTCTGGCCTACGAGTTTTGCGTATCCTCTTGCAGCGCCTTCAACGACATGAAGATTGCTCGCAATCTCACCATCGCGGACAAAGAAGCCGGTACCGAGCGATAGCGGTTGACCGTTGGCGTCCTCCATCACGAGGAGGACAGTCGAGCCAAACGCCTTCTTGGCGATTTCCTGCGCAGTTTGGGCATGCGCCGAACTGGCTCCGACGAGCACGAGAAATGCCCCGCATAGGAACCCTAACCAACTTATTCTTGTTCGTGTCATCGCATGATCCTTTTTTGTCGCCTAACAATGATTATACGGTCTGCATAAAACGGAATATAAAGTGGATATCGTAGGCTGCTTCCAACAGGTGCGACGAAGATAAAAGCCGAAGAGATTTGAGAGATTCCGGAAGCATCGCGATCCGATTGAATAACGGATAAACTCAACAAAACCAACCCTTTCGATTGAAGATTAATGCCGTCGCGTAGAAAAGTCAACATATTAAAAATGACCTGTTTCGTAAATCAGCGACTACAACAGAGTTTAAGAATAAAAGGACTCAGTAATTTGATAAAATGGGGGGCATGGAAACGACGCGGGCGCTCAACCTTCGATACCCGAAGGAGCTGCCGATAACGGCGCATCGGGGAGAGATCGTCCGGGCGATCAAGCACAACCGCGTCGTCATCATCTGCGGCGAGACGGGCTGCGGCAAGAGCACCCAGATCCCCAAGATGTGCCTCGAGGCTGGCCGCGCAGACGCAGGGCTCGTCGGCTGCACCCAGCCGCGCCGGATCGCGGCCGTCACGATCGCCCACCGGATCGCGGAGGAGCTCGGCGAGTCCCTGGGCGCAACGGTCGGCTACAAGATCCGCTTCCAGGACAAGACCTCGCCCCGGACCCTGATCAAGATCATGACGGACGGGATGCTCCTGGCCGAGACGCAGTCAAGCCCAACCCTCTCGGCTTACGGCACGCTCATCATCGACGAGGCCCACGAACGGAGCCTCAACATCGACTTCATGCTCGGGATCGCCCGGACGCTCCTCCCGCGCCGGCGCGACCTCCGCCTCGTCATCACCTCGGCCACCCTCGACGTAGAGACCTTCAGCCGCGCTTTCCCCGGGGCGCCGGTCATCGAGATCGGCGGCCGCCTCTACCCGGTCGAGGTCGAGTACTTGCCGGCCGAAGCCTTGCCCGGCGCCGACGAGGGCGATTACGTCGACCTGGCCGTCCGGGCCGTCGAGCGGCTCAAGTCGCGCCGCTTAGTCGGCGACATCCTCATCTTCATGCCGACCGAGCAGGACATCCTCGAGACCTGCGAGCGTCTGGAGGGAAAGCGCGCCCCGGGCATGGCCGTCCTCCCCCTCTACGCGCGCCTCCCGGCCGCCCAGCAGGGCCGCGTCTATTCCGTGACCGGGCCCAAGATCGTCGTCGCCACAAATGTCGCCGAGACGTCGCTGACCATCCCGGGCATCCGCTTCGTCATCGACACCGGCCTGGCCCGGATCGCCCAATACCAGCCCGGGACCCGGATCAACAGCCTCCCGATCAGCCCCGTCTCGCGTTCGAGCGCCGACCAGCGCAAGGGCCGCTGCGGCCGGGTCGCGGCCGGGCACTGCATCCGGCTCTACTCCCAGGACGACTACGAGGCGCGGCCCCGCTTCACGCCGTCCGAGATTCTCCGCTCCAACCTGGCCGAGGTCATCCTGCGCATGATCGACCTCCGGCTCGGCCACCCCCTGGACTTCCCCTTCGTGGACCGGCCCCAGGCCAAGGCCGTCAAGGACGGCTACGAGGAGCTGGCCGAACTGGGCGCCACGATCGGGGACGCGCGCGAAGTCCGCCTGACCGAGCTCGGACGCCGCATGGCCCGGATGCCCCTCGATCCCCGGATCAGCCGGATGCTCCTCGAGGCGTCCGAGGAAGGGTGCCTCGCCGAGACGGCCGTCATCGCCGCCGCCCTCAGCATCCGCGACCCGCGCGAGCGGCCGCCCGACCAGGCCGAGGCCGCCGACGCCGCCCAGCTCGTCTTCCGCCATCCCGATTCCGATTTCCTGACGCTCCTAGGGATATGGGACCGCTTCCACGAAGGCTCCGAAAAGCGGCCATCCTGGGCCAAGCTCAAGAAGTTCTGTCACGAGCATTTTCTCTCGTTCACCCGGATGCGGGAGTGGATCTTCGTCCACGAGCAGATCCTGGCCATCGTCGAGGAGCTGCGCATCCCGGCCGGGCGGCGGAGGCGCTCCGAGATGACGCCCGACCTCTACGGCCGGATCCACCGCTCCATCCTGAGCGGTTTCCTGTCCCAATTCGCCGTCCATAAGGAGAAGAGCTTCTACACGGCGTCCAAGGGCCGGGAGGTCATGGTCTTTCCCGGGTCGGCGCTCTTCGGCAAGGCCAAGCCCTGGATCGTGGCCGCGGAGATCGTCCGGACCTCGCAGCTGTTCGCCCGGATGTGCGCCAAGATCGATCCGGACTGGCTCGAGCGGTTGGGCGGGGACCTCTGCCGGGCGACCCATATCGACCCCCGCTGGGACGAGGACCGGGGCGAGGTCCGGGCGACCGAGAAAGTCTCGCTCTTCGGGCTGGAGATCGTCTCCGGCCGCGACGTCGCCTACGGACCGGTCAATCCCGACGAGGCCCACGCCATTTTCGTTCGGGAGGCTCTCGTCGCGGGCCGGGTCAAGGAGCCGCCGGCATTTCTCCGCCACAACCTGGAGCTTGTCCGCAAGGTCGCCGATATGGAAGAGAAGATGCGGCGCCGGGATATCCTGGCCGACGAGGAGGACCAGGCCGCGTTCTATGAAAACCGTCTCGCAGGCGTTTTCGACCTTCGCGGCCTGGCCCAGCGCGTCCGGAAGTCCGGCGGCGACGCCTTTCTCAGGATGAGCGAGAAGGACCTCATCCGCGCCCGCCCCGACGAAGGGGAGCTGCGGCAGTTCCCGGACGAGCTGACGCTCGAGGGAAAGCGCCTCAAGGCGAGCTACCGGTTCGCGCCCGGCGAGAAGGACGACGGCGTCACGCTTAAGATCCCGGCCGGACTCATCGCCTCCCTCCCCGCCCAGTCGCTCGAGTGGGGCGTCCCCGGCCAATACAAGGAAAGAATCACCGCCCTGATCAAGGGACTCCCCAAGCGCTACCGCAAGCACCTCGTCCCCGCGCCGGAAAAAGCCGAAATCATCGTCAGGGAGTTGGCGGTCACGGGACCCTCGCTCTTCGAGACCCTCGCCAAGTTCGTCAAGGAGCGTTTCCGGGTCGAGATCCCGGCCGCCGAATGGGCCAAGGCCGAGGTTCCCGACCATCTCAGGGTCCGGGTCGCCGTGACCGACCACGAGGGGAAGGAGATCGCGGCCTCGCGCGACATCGAGGCCTTGCGCAAGGCGGGGCGCGGCGTCGTGCTTCCCGAGGACTCGGACGCCTGGAAGCAGGCTCAAGCGTCGTGGGAGAAGCGGGGGATCACGACTATGGACATCGGCGAGCTTCCCGAGACCGTCATGGCCGGTCATTACACGACCGCCTATCCGGGGCTCGAGAGTGCCGGCGCGGGGGCTGGTGAGAGCGAAGGAAAAGAAAAGGGTAAGAGTGCGAGTTTGGTTGCGAAGGCAGCGGACGGCAGCGCTGCCGGTGCGGTTGTTGGTATTGTAAATGTCAGGCTATTCCGGTCCCGACAGGAAGCTCTTGATTCACACTTGAACGGAATCGAGGCCCTGCTTTTGCCTAAATTCGCCAAGGATCTCGAGTTCGTCAAGCGCACGCTCGTCCTTCCCGAGGAGCCCAAGGCTTCCTATCTTCCCTTCGAGGGCAAGGCAGCGCTCGAGAGAAGGATGGCCGAGAGATTGAGGGCCGAGGTTTTCCGGAAGAACATCCGGACCGGGGACGAGATCAAGGCCTACGCCGGGACCGTGGTCAAAGGATTATTCGAAAAGGGCCATCTCCTACGCGAGCGCACGCTTGGGATAATTGAGGCACGCCAGAAGGTCCGCCGCGCCCTTTCTAAAGTTGAGGCGGCGGGTCGTCTTGGACCCGTCCTCAAATCCATCCTGGCCGGGATCCGGGCCGAAGCGGATGCCCTCCTGCCGCCGGACTTCCTCGACCTTTACGATCTCGACAGGCTCGAGCACCTGCCGCGCTACCTCGAAGCGTTGGCCGTCCGGGCCGAGCGCGCCGGCCACGGACCCGAGAAGGACCGAGCCAAGGCTGAGCAAGCCGCCCCATTCCTAACGGCGCTGGACAAACTCCTCATAGGACTCAAGCCCGGCGATGCGCCGGAGAAGAAAGCAGCCGTCGAGGATTACCGCTGGCTGGTCGAGGAGCTCAAGGTGGCGCTCTTCGCGCCCGAGCTCAAGACGACGGTACCCGTCAGCGCCAAGCGCCTGGCCGCCAAGCTCAAAGCGATCGAAGCGCTCGACTGAAACAAGAGCGGGGTCGTCGATCTTTTCCCAAATCCGGAGGCCGGGGACGGCGAGGAAATGGGAATCGCAGGTCACGAGGACGGCTCCGGCATCGAGCGCGTGGGTTGACACGGCAGCCGAGAAGGAGCTATTTTCTTTCATTGTCGGTCCGATTCGCTTCCTGCGTGAGAGGTGTATTATGCGCGCTATCCGATCCATTGTCCTTGTCCTCGTCGGCCATCTTCTGCTCCTCGTTCCGGCTCGCTCCCAAGACGTCAAGCCGGATTCCGAATTTCTGCAAAAAATCCGGTCTCTCCCCGGCGTCGTCGAAGTCCACGCGGCTCGATTCGACGAAAAGCAGTTTCGGGAAGCCTACGAGGTCATGGTCGAGCAGCCGCTCGATCATCAAAACCCGGGGGCCGATAAATTCCGCCAGCGCTTATTCGTTTCCCACGCCGGCTATGACAAGCCCGTCGTCCTCGTAACGGAGGGCTACGCGGTCTACGGCAACAGGGCCGGGGAGCTGACCCGCCTTCTCGGCGCCAACCAGATCAACGTCGAACACCGGTTTTTTGGAAAGTCCGTCCCCCCGGCTAAAGACTGGACATTCCTGACCGTCAAACAGTCCGCCGACGATCTCCATGCGATCGTATCGGCCTTAAAAACTCTCTATCCGGGAAAATGGGCCAGCACGGGCAACAGCAAAGGCGGGCAGACGGCCCTGTTCTATAAATGTTTCTATCCGGGCGACGTCGACGCGACCGTCCCCTACTCCGCCCCCATCAATGTCGCCCAGGAAGATCCGCGGCTTTACCGGTTTCTTGAGACCGCGGGCGACGAAGCGACCCGGGCGCGCGTCAGGGATTACCAGCGGGCCCTGTTCAAGCGGGAAGACGAGGTGCTGCCCCTGGTCAAGGAATGGGCCGAAAAGATGAAGTGGACGACCGGCCTGGGATTATCGGAGGCCTTCGAATACGGAATCCTCGAATACTCCTTCGGCTTCTGGCAAACCGGGTCTCTCAAGCCCGAGGACATCCCGGCGCCCGACGCGCCGGCCGCGGCTCTGTTCGAGCACTATAAAAAGGCCAATACGTTTTTCTACTACACGGATCAGGGGCAACAGGCCTTCGAGCCCTTCATGTACCAGGCGTTCACGGAAATCGGCTATTACAACTACGACATCTCCGATTTCAGGGACGTCATGAAGACACTGAAGAACCCGGCCAACCGAGTCCTCTGCCCCAAGGGCGTCGAAATCGTTTTCAATACCGCCACGATGGATTTCGTCTATCGCTTCCTGCAGTACGAGGCGGCGAACGTCCTCTATATCTACGGCGAGCTCGATACCTGGGCGGCGACCCAGGTGCCTTTGATCGGGCGGACGAACGCGGTCAAGATCGTCGTGAAGGGCGGCCACCACATGGTGGGCATCCGCGACTTCAGCCCGGAGCAGCGGGAATTGTGCTATACGAGCCTGGAGAAGTGGCTGGACATTAAGCTGCCGCGGACCTGATCGGCGACTCGGGGCCAGGCCGGCCGAATCATCCGCCGGATCGGTGACGTCGGAGGCGGGTCTTTTCCTGTTCCGCGCTAGGGCGCGGGCTCGCCGATCTCGTCCCAAATCCGGAGACCGGGGACGGCGAGGAAATGGGAATCGTATGTCACGAGGACAGCTCCGGCATCGAGTGCGTGGGCGGCGATCCAAACATCGTTGAGGGGAATCGGCCGGGCGACTTTCCGGAGGGAGGCCTTGATCATCCCGAAATATTCGGCCGTCTCCGTCGTCGCATCGAGCACGGAGACGCCGGGTTTCGAAAGGAAGCGTTCGAGGATTCGCCTGTTTTGTTTCTCCTTGGCGCCGGCTCGGAATCCGGCGAAAAGCTCTCCCAGAACAAAGACCGACATATAGACGCGATCGGCCTGGGCGAGCCGGGCCAGGACCTTCTCGTCGCCCGCGAGAAAACGGGCATAGGCGTTCGTGTCGAGAAGGACTTTCTTCACCGCCAGTCCTTCGGGTCGACGGTTTCAAGGTCGGCGATGCTCCCGAGGAAAAGTTCCGCCTCTTCAGCGGTCCATACGCCGCAAAGGTCGGCGAATTCGTCCCGGTTGTCCTTGTCCTTTCCTCGGTCGCCGATCCCGAGCGACGCCGCGATCAATTCCTTCACAGCCTTATTGACGCTCGTGCCCCGGGCTTTGGCTCGCTCCCCGATCGCTTTTTCCGTCTCCCTGTCGATGCCGTGGACGCTGATCGATTTCATGCCGCTCCTGTGATTCATTTAATGCATCAACTTCATTCTTATTTTGATTCATATTGACGAGGATGTCAACCCCTGGGAAAAAACTTGCCACGAGGCGTTTTTATTTCCGGAGAGCCGAATAGGCCTTCCTTCGTTTCTCCTTGACACCCAATGGATTGGACTCTTACTTTGCGGCCGCGAAAATCTTTTTCGACCTCCGCCGGCGGGGAATGACGGTCGGGAGCTCGGTCGACTGCCTCATCGCGCAGACGGCCATCGAACACGGGCTTCATCTCCTCCACAACGACTCGGACTTCGACCGGATCGCCCAGGTCTCGGCTCTTAAGATCTGGTGATCGGGGTCAAACCTACACTTTCGCCCTATGGGCAAATTGCTTTTTTGCACTTTGTATCAAAGTGCAGGTTTGACCCCAATCGTTATTCGACCGGCTCGTAGCCGAACTCCTCGAAATGAGGGTCGAAGGCGAAGACAGCGCGGAGTCCCGCTCGCCGCATGATTTCGAAGCTGGCGCAATCGACCAGGCTCAAGGCGCGGCGGCCGGCCGCGAGTTGCGCTCCGACGGCCGCCTGGTGGATCTCGCGCGTGATCCAGACGATACGAAGGGCAGGCACGACGTCCTGCTCGAAAATACGCACGGCCTCCATTCCCATCCGCCTCGCCAGGACGGCCGAGGTCTCGACCAGGATGTAGTTATGGCAGACGAGGAGGCGGCCGGCCTCAAGCAGCTCCGTCCATATCCGCCGGGCCGTCCCATGCCGCTCATCGTGACGGTCGAGCACGGCCAGAAGGGCGCTCGTGTCGACGTAGATGTTCATGGTTTCTCTCCATCTTTCACGGCCTGGCCCGGCCTTCCCGTTTCGGTGCGGTCTTCGGCGTCGGTGTCCGTCAAGTACCTGTCATGCTCGAGCGAAAGATCCGAGACGCCGGAATCGCACGTTCCCGCCGCCGCAATCGCCCTTCGCCGTACGTCCGCGATATCCATTATTTCAGAAGGCGGGGACGAGCCGTAGGGGCCGCGTTCTTCATGGACCTCGTCGGATCCGATGTTCCGCCCGGTACCCCCCCTGCTTCCGCCGGGCATCGCTCTGTCCGTTGCCCTGACGCCCCTCGCCTCAAGCGCCTCCCGGATAAACTGGCTCCTCGTCCTTTTAGCCTTGCGGCGCGCGGCCTCGAGGGCCTTGTACTCTCCCTCAGGCATGCTGATGGAGATTTTTATGGTTCCTGACATCGATTTCATCCTTAGGGTATGATTAAATCATACCTCAGTATGACCGACTCGTCGTGAATTGTCAAGCCGCGGCCCGGGCGTCGGGCGGGCGCGGGACGCGGACGCGATCGAGCTAAAAATCTGCGTCCGTGATCTTCTTCTCCCGCCAGGTTCCATACTTCATGAGCAGAGGCTTGATCTCCTCGGCCTTGCCCACGACGACGAGCACGAAATCGTCCTGGGGGAGGAGCCTGGCGGCGGCGGCCTTTGCGTTTTCCGCGGACGTCTTCCCGACTTCGTCCAGATATTTGTCATAATAACCGAAGCCCAGCTTATAGAAGGCCAGGCGGATGTAGGCGCCTGCCTTGCTGGCGTTGGTCTCCAGCGTCGGCGGGAACTGGCCCAGGATGTAATTACGGCTGCTTTCGATTTCCTCGGGAGCGAATCCCTGCGCGGCGCCCTTTTTGAGAAGGTCGAGCGTGATGTCGAGCATCTCCCCGATCTTGTCGTTCTTGGTATAGGAGCTGACGACGAACAACCCGCCGACAGCCCAGTTCCGTGTATTGCTGTTCGCGCCGTAAGTCAGGCCCCGCTTGATCCGCAGCTCGGTGTTGAGCCAGGACGTGAACCGGCCGCCGAACAGGGTGTTCATGACCGAGGCGGGCGCCGTGATCTTATCGCCCATGGCGTAGCCTGGAGCCCCCAGCATGAAATAGGCCTGGTTCGCGTCCGGCTTATCGACGAGGAGGAGCATCCGTCCCTTGGGCTTGGGAAGGCCTGGGACGGCGTCCGAGGGCGCCGCGCCGGCAGGGTTGGGCCAGCGGCCGACCGTCGATTCGAGGAGCTCGACGAGTTTGGCCTTATCGAAGTCCCCGACGATCGCCGCGGTGGACCGGTCGGGCCTGAGTCTCTTGGCGTAAAAATCCTTGACGGGCTGGATCGTCATCTTCGACAAGGACGATTCCGTCCCCGTGGCTAGGTGGCCCAGCGGGTGGCCTCCAAAATAGGCCTTCTGGAAGTAATACCGGACCGCCGCGCCGGGATTGTCTTTGGCCGCTTTCAGGCCGTCGATTCGCTTGGCCCGTTCCTTGGCGAATTCCTCCTCCTTGAAGGCGGGGTTCGTCAGGCAGTCGGCGGCGATCTCCATCAGGCGCGGGAAATGCTCGGACAGGCTGTCACCGGAAACCTGGAGGTATTCCTCGGCCGCCGAAATTCCCAGGCTGGCGCCCATAAAGTCGAGGGCCTCGGCGACGGCATCGGCGTCCATCTTGGCCGTTCCCTTCATCATCAGGGTCGCCGCCAGGTTGGCCGCCCCTTCGGCCCCGGCCGGCTCGAAGGCGGAGCCCGCGCCCCGGATGACCATCCGGAAGCTCACGATCGGAAGCGCGGAGTTTTTGAGGTGATAGACGGTGATCCCGTTCTTGAGGACGATCTTCTCGGGCGCCGGGAGCTGCGCCGCCGCGGCGAGCGTCGCGGGGGCGGCCAATGCGGCGATCAGGAAAAAGGCGAGCGCTGTCGGAACGAGCTTCTTCACTTGGCACCTCCCTCGGGGATGAGCTTCCCGATCGTTTTGTTGTTCTCTTGGAAATATTTCAGGGCGACCTCCTTGATCCGCTCGATCTTGACGGCCGCGTAATCATCCATGACGGTGAAGAGTTTTCCGAAATCGCCGTAGAGGAGCTCGGCCAGGCCCAGCAGGTTGGCCTTGCCCGCGATCGTCTGAAGCCTCATGTAGAAGTCGTTTCGGGCGATGTTCAGGGCCTTGTCGAATTCCTTGGGCGTGATGCCCTCGGCCTTGATCTTGGCCAGCTCTTCCTCGATGACCCGATCGATCTTGTCGAGGTCGGCTCCCGGCCTGGGCTTGACGTCGATCGTAAACAGGAGGGGATCGATCGTATCCTGGATCCCGCCGCCGACCCTGATCGCGAGCTGCTCTTCGCGCACTAGGCGGCGGTTGAGCCGGCTGCTTTCGCCGTCGAGGAGCGGCTTGGCCAGAATTTTAAGCGGCAGGAAGTCCGCGTCTTTGACGCTCGGAGCGTGCCAGACGACCTGGAAGGACGGCGCCTGGGCTTCTTTGCGGATGAGGACATTCTTGATCCCCATCTGGGGAGGCTCCACCGTCGCGACCGGCGGGGGCGGCGGCGAGGCCGGGATGGAGCCGTAATACTTCCGGATGAGGTTGAGCGTCGCCGCGGGGTCGAAATCGCCTACGACGATCAAGACGGCGTTGTTCGGGGCATAGTATGTCTTGTAGTAGGCCATGACCTCGTCGCGTCGCCAGCCCTGGATATCGCTCATCCAACCGATGACGTCCCAATGGTAGGGATGGGCCATGATGGCGGTGGCCCGGACGTTTTCGCCCAGGATGGCGTCGTTGTTGTTTTCGACGCCCAGCCGCCGCTCCGAGGCGATGACGCCCCGCTCGGACTCGAAGACCTCGGGGACGAAGGCCAGTCCCTGAATCCGGTCGGCCTCCATCGCGATCATAGCCTCGAGCGCGGCGGACGGGAACCAATCCGTGTAGCCCGTCATGTCTTCGCCGGTGAAGGCGTTGTTACGCCCCCCCTGGAATTCCATGCGGCGGTCGAATTCGCCGGGCCCGATCTTGGGGGTGCCGTTAAACATCATATGCTCGATGAAGTGGGAGGCGCCGGTCAGGCCGGGCCGTTCGTTCCTCGACCCGACCCGGAAGTAGGTGTAGAGGGCGACGTTGGGGATGTTGTGGTCCTCGACCAGCAGAATTTTGAGGCCGTTCGCGAGCGTGTGAACCCTGACGTCCCCTTTCTTAAAGGCCGCCGACAGGGACACGGCCAACGCGGCCGTCAGCAAGAGCGTCAGCACGAATTTTCTTCTCATGGCATCACCTCCGTTGGACAAGTAGCTTTTATACCATAGGGACCGCCGATGCACAAGCCGCCCCTCGTCGTTTCGTTGCCGAACAAGACGGGGAAACACGCCTTCGTCTGGGAGCGACAGGAATCGCCGCCTCCCTTCGAACCTGAGAACAGAATTGGCGTTCTTGACATCGATCCGCGGCCGGGAATATCCTGATATCGAAACGGGTGACACCGATTCCGAGCTTTGCGGGAGGGAAAGCTACGCAGCGTAAAAAAGCAAATTTCTTTAATAAAGAAGGGACATTCCAAATAAAAAGGAGGGGGAAATGAAAATGAAAGGCCTCATGCTTGACGCGGCGACGGCCGCCATCCTCATCTTAAGTCTCTCGGGCGATCAAAGATTCGGAATAAGCTCCTCACCATCCGTGTCTGACGGCCCCAACAAGGCTGTCTTATCCATCGCTCCAGATTATGGAAAGATTCCCCTGTATTTCATACCGAACTGTGGCCAAGTTGAAGAGCAAGCCTTGTACTATGCTAAAACATCCGGGTATACGTTGTGGATTACGAAGGAAGGCCTGGTGTTTGATTCGGCGATCCCGGAAGCCGAAACAGAAAACTCCGCGAAGAAACTCAAGGACCCAGCCCCGGCTGTGACTCTTGAAAGAAAGGCCGTTCCATACCATAGAGACACTGCGAGGATGATTTTTCTGAACTCCAACAGGAACACCGAAGTCGTGGCCTCTGAGCTGACCGAGCACAGGGTCAATTATTTCATCGGCAATGATCCCACGAAATGGAAAAACGATATTCCAACCTCCTTGGCCGTTCTTTATAAAGAGATTTATCCCGGCGTTGACTTAAAGGTGTATGGAAGAGAGAGGCAGATTGAGTATGACTGGGTAGTAAAGCCCGGAGCGCAGGTGGAAGACATTCGATTTGAATACAGGGATGCGGAGAAAACAGAGGTGGACAGGGCGGGAAACCTGGTCATCAAGACGATTTTCGGCGAGCTTGTTCACAGAAAACCGTTGAGCTATCAATGGATCGAGGGGAAGAAGATTGCGATCGCCTCTCAATTTAAGATCTTTGCGGATAACAGATTTGGATTTGAAGTTCAGGGATATCAGGAGAGTCATGAGTTGTTGATTGACCCACTGATTCTCGTCTATTCGACTTATCTGGGGGGGAGTGAATTCGATATTGGGAGCGGAATAGCCGTAGACAAGAAGGGAGCGGCTTATATAGTCGGAACGACCTACTCAACGGATTTCCCCTTGGAAAATTCCTATCAGAACAATTTCAAGGGAAGAAGTGATGTTTTTGTAACTAAGTTCTCTCCTTCCGGAAAATCTCTTTCCTATTCCACTTATCTTGGGGGAAAAGACAATGACGGAGGAGCGAAAATCGCCGTGGACAAGAGCGGTGCCGCCTATCTAACGGGAGGCACCTTCTCGACTGATTTTCCCTTGAAGAACCCTTTCCAGAAAACCTACAAGGGACAATTGGAGATTTTCGTGACCAAGCTTGCACCTGCCGGAAACGCCCTTGTCTACTCAACCTATTTGGGAGGAATCAAGATAGACTCGAGCAGCGATATTGCCGTAGATGCCAGCGGAGCTGCAATCATAGTCGGAACCACTTCGTCCACCGATTTTCCTCTTCAAAGCCCTATTCAAGCCGTCTACAAAGGAAGGGAAGATGTTTTCGTAACCAAATTTTCTGCCCAGGGCAATTCCTTGGTTTATTCGACCTATCTGGGAGGAGTCGACTGTGATTATGGGAATGCAGTCGCCGTCGACAGCAGCGGCGCCGTCTATCTGACGGGTGAGACGACGTCGTACGATTTTCCTCTGCAAAATCCCTATCAAAACAATAACAAGGGACGCTTGGATATTTTTGTTGCCAAATTGGTTCCCGCCGGCGACGCCCTTGCTTATTCCACCTATCTGGGAGGGGTTCAGTATGATTATGGCAAAGGAATTGCCGTGGACAGTACCGGGGCTGTTTATGTGGCTGGGAAAACCTATTCAGCTGACTTTCCTCTTAAAAATCCTTTTCAAAAGACTTTTAAAGCATTTTATGGGCACGGCTATGTGACAAAGTTCACGGCTGAGGGAAATGCCCTTGCCTATTCGACCTTCCTTGGAGGAAAGCAGGAAGATGAGGTTCGCGGAATTGTCTTGGATCGCCGGGGAGCGGCTTATATAGCGGGATTTACAAATTCTCCAAATTTTCCGTTGAAGAACCCGTGGCAAAGCACAAAAAAGACCGGTCAAGACGCTTTTGTCGTCAAATTGCTGCCCGCAGGCACCTCGCTTGGCTATGCCACTTTCTTGGGCGGAAACGACCATGAATCTGCACGTGATATCGCGGTGGACGACAGCGGGGCTTCTTATGTGACAGGAGATACTTTGTCGACTAATTTCCCTCTCCAAAACCCCTATCAAAAAACAGGCGGTGTGCCTGACGCCTTTGTAGCCAAACTTTTGGAGGGGGGGCTTACGGTGCTCTCCCCCAATGGAGGTGAGACATGGAAAGTAAACGGCGCCTATGATATTGAGTGGAAATATTCAGGTTCTATAGGAACAAGGGTGAAAGTGGAACTAATGAAGGGTACCAAATTAATCAGGACGATTTCAAGCAGCGCCTCGATCGGAGCAGACGGAAAAGGCTCCTGCAAGTGGCAAGTTCCATCGAACCTGACCCCAGGAACAAATTTTAAAATAAAAATCACAAGCAAACAGGTCACAGCTTGCACAGATAGCAGCGACAAATATTTTTCAATAGCAAAATAAGACGAGTATTCCATCTTTGGGGACCGCCGAGGAAGAGATGCGGCGCATCCCTTCCAAGGGCAGGGCGGCCATGGCCGCAAAGTCTACGATGTCGAGCCGATCCAGGGCCAAGTGGCGGACAATAATAGTCGTCACCGCGGCGGAAATTCCGGGCGGAAATTCCGGGGACACATTACTTAATTCCTCTGCTTCCTGGAATTAAGTGATGTGTCCCCGGAATTATGGTATAAAGAAGCGGCGAGGTGGTGATATGCACGTTCTTTTCAGGCAACAACTCCTGGACCGCGAAAAGTTGGTCGGGACGCTTCTGACCCTGCCCGCGCCCGAGCTGGCCGAGATCGCCGCCGACGCGGGCTTCGACTGGCTGTTTCTGGACATGGAGCACGGCCTTCTCGATTCGCTGGCCGTCCAGCGCATCGTCCAGGCCGTGGGGAACCGCTGTCCCTGCGTCGTCCGAGTGCCCTCCAACGAAGAGGTCTGGATCAAGAAGGCCCTCGACGCCGGCGTCGCCGGCCTCATTTTCCCCCACCTCAACACCAAGGCCGAGGCGGAGCGGGTCGTCCGATTAAGCCTGTTTTCGCCAGAGGGCGAGCGGAGCATCAGCATCGCCCGGGCTTCCCGGTTCGGGATGAAGATCGAGGAGTACTTGGTCGAGGCGAACCGGAACACGTCGTTCATCGCCCAGATCGAGCACATCGAGGCCGTCCGCAATATCGAAGAGATCATCGCCGTCCCCGGCATCGACGCCGTCCTGGTCGGCCCCTACGACCTTTCGGCCAGCCTCAAGAAGCCGGGCCGGGTCGCCGACGCCGACGTCCTGGAAGCGATCGCCAAGGTCCGCAAGACCTGCGACGAACGGGGGGTCCCGGCCGGGATTTTCGCCGGAGACACGGCCGCCGCCGAAAGCGCCCTCCGAGCTGGGTTCAGCTTCGTCTGCGTCGCGACGGACATCACCATCTTCTCGCGCGCGGCCGGCCAGGTCGTCCGCGACCTCAAATCCTGTTAATGCCTGAGCGCGAATGAGATATTGAGCGAGCCGAACAGGCTGTTTTTCCGCTGGGTCGTGAACTCTTTCGTCTTATAGACATAGGAAAAACTGAACCTCAATCGCTTATAGCGAAAGGCGAACCCGGCCGCGGCGCCGGCCAGGAAGGGCTCCTTCTCGACGTGATGGCTCGGCCGGAAGGTGTTCCCATCCAGGAGCAGGTTTCGGGCCACCCACTGCCCTTCCAACGCCAGGAACAGGTGAAAGCCGAAGAGGCTCCGCCCCCTGCGGCGGATGTCCCGTTCCTCGAAGAGCGAGGCGCTGTCGCTCCCCGGCTGGATCAGGGACGTCCCGAAATCCCTGGGCAGGTTCCAGCCGCCCCGGAGCTCCAGTTCTGTACGGAGTCCCGTCCACATGTTCGAGAGCTCGCCTCCGCCGTGCCCGATCAGGTCCCAGCCCAGGCCGCGGGCTTCCTCGGTCGGGTCGAGCTTCCACTTGTGGTCGTAAACGAGACCGAGAACCGGCTCGTCGTGGAGCTGGTGGGCCCAGCCCCGGGGATAGGTCCATCCGAAAAGCCGATGGAGGTTGCGCTGGGTCCATCCGGCCAGGGAGCTGGGACCGACCATCCCGGCGTACAGCTCGACCGTGTCCATGAAGGTGCGGTCCTGGGCGTGGAAGCCGAGGGCGGCGTAGCTGATCCCGGCGTAGGGCCGGTCGTCGGGGATGAGGTCGCTCCGGGCGATGTCGTCCGGAGTGCAGATGTTCTGGCCGAAGGAGAACGACACGAAACGGCGCGCGCCCGACGGCTGGACCGGGGGGAGCCTCCGGCTGAGCCGGTCCAGCCAGCCGGGGAGGCGGACCTGATCCCGCTCGGAGTTGAGGTCGAGGGAGACCCAGACGAAACGGAAGCCGTTCGTATAGCCGCGGTCGGTCCCGGCGAAGACGTCGTTCTCGACGTAGAGGCTGAAAATCCCGGAGGGCTTGGGTTTTTCTTTGGGCGTATCTGGGGATGGGCTGTCCTGGGCTGTTCCAGCCGCCGCCGAGAGACACAGGGCAGCCCATCCAGCCGCGACGATGAGCCCGATCCGCTTTTTGATCAACTCTATTTATCCGCGGGCGATGTCCCGCTATCGATTTGTCATGTCCAAGGCCCAGCGGGCCATGTCCGCGTCCGGCGGCCGGTAGCTCTCGAATTGGTCGAGCAATACGAGCGGGCTCTCCTCGGCCAGGATCATGCGCCGATGCTCGGGCTGGATGAACTTTTCCTCGACGGCGCGATCCAGGAACGCGATGAGCGGGTTGAAATAGCCGCCGGCGTTGAGGACGCCGCAGGGTTTCCTGTGGATGCCGAGCTGGGCCCAGGTCAGGACCTCGAAGAACTCTTCGATCGTCCCCAGCCCGCCCGGCAGGGCGATGAAGCCGTCGGCCAGGTCGGCCATCAGCGCTTTCCGCTCGTGCATGGAGGCGACGATCCTGAGGTCGGCCAGCTCCCGGTAGGCGAGCTCGCGCTCGACCATCCCGGCCGGGATGACGCCGATGACCTCGCCGCCCGCCTCGAACACGGTCCGGGCGACCTCGTACATGAGTCCGACCCGGCCGCCGCCGTAGACGAGCCCGAGCTTGCGGGCGAGCAGGGCTTCGCCCAGGGCCCGGGCCGCCGCCGCGTACTCGGGCCGGGCGCCCGGACTCGACCCGCAGAAGACGCAAATTCTCTTCATGGCGGGATTGTACTTCATTTGCCGGCCGGGAGGGAATCCGTTTGACCCGTTCGCCGACGCGACGCCCCGCCTTTCAGGGCGGGGATGAGACGCGAGGCTCAGGGTCAACCCTATACAAGCCCCAGCCTTCAGGCTGGAGAGCCTAGGGTTTGACAAAACCGGCGTCGGCTGATAATTTGCCGGGTAAAGATCCGGTTTGCGATTAGGAGAACGGAATGGAAATCGCCGGAACCGCCGCTACGAAGGGGAGAGCCGCCTCGCGCCTGGCCTGCCTGGACGCCTTCCGGGGTTTCGACATCCTGACCATGGTCTTCGTCAATTATATCGCCGCCATGGCCGGGATACCGTTCATCCTCCGGCATACCAAGGCCGAGATGGACGCCCTCACCCTGACCGACGTCGTCTTCCCCGGCTTCCTGTTCATCGTCGGGGTATCGATCCCGCTCGCCCTGGCCAAGAGAAAAGCCGATGGCGATTCGCTCCCCCGCATCCTCGCCCACATCTTCGTCCGGGCGGCCGCCCTCATCTTCCTGGGCATCATCGAGGTCAACGAGGAAACCTTCTCTGCCGCCGAGAGCGGGATGAGCCGCGAGGCGTTTTTTCTACTGGCTTATCTGGCCATCATCGGGCTGTGGACAATGACGCCCAAAGGGGCCTCGAATCGGAGGCGGACGATTCAACTGGGGATCAAAGCGGCTTCGGCCGTCGTCCTGGTCGCGCTCATCATCATCTACCGCGGCGAGACCGAGGCCGGCCGGATCGTCTGGCTCCAGCATTACTGGTGGGGGATCCTGGGGATCATCGGCTGGACCTATCTGGCCGCGAGCCTTCTCTATCTCCTCAGCCGCGGGGACCGGACCGCGCTCCTGGGCATGATGAGCCTCGCCGTCGCTTTCTTCATCGCCACCCGCCACGGTGTTTTAACCGCCCTCGGCCTGCGAAACGGATTCATCGACGCCGGCGCCAACTTCGGTTCCCACACGGCCATCATCCTGGCCGGCGCCTTCATCGGGACGCTCTTCCTTCCTGGCGGTGTGGAACGGGACTATCCGCGAAAGCTCCGGACCATGGTATTGTTCGGGACGGGATTCGTCGCGGCCGGGTATCTTTTGCGGCCGCTCCACGGGTTCAGCAAGATCCTTGCGACCGAGTCATGGGCCCTGGCCACGGCCGGGATCTGCGCCCTGCTCCTGGCCGGATTCTACGTCGTTATGGATGTTTTGAACCTGCGGCGTTGGGCGGGATTCCTCCAACCGGTCGGCTGCAATCCGCTTCTGGCCTACATCCTGCCCGGCATCCTGGGCGCCCTCATGAGCCTCGCCTCGTCTCTCCTGAGAGTGGACGTCCGACGGATCTTCTGGCCCCTGGCCGAGCGGGGCGGCCTCGCCGGCATGGCCAACGCCGCGGTCATGACCGCCTTCGTCCTGTTCCTGACCTGGCTTGCGACCCACAATAAGATCATCTTGAAGCTCTGAATGTACTATTCCCATGAGACGCGTTTTGACACCGGCGCGATCGGCCCTTCTTCTGGCCGCCGTCGTTCTTGTCAGCCTTCCGGCTGCGGGGCAATTCCTTGACGATTTCCGCGGACCCGGCCTGCCCAAGGACCCGGACGGGATCAGGGGCTGGGCGTACTTTTCGGGAGAGGGAAACGCGGTTATGGACTTCGTGCAGGGGGACGGGTACGCTTCGATATTTGTCGACGCGACCAAGGACCGACGCAACGTCTGGTGGGCGCTGATCAAGCACAGGATTTCGGATGGGCTGGATCTGGCAAGGCTCCGAGATTCCCGCCACGAGCTCCGCATCGAGGCTCGGGTCAGGGCCAGCCACGCGCCGCGACGAATCAACCTCCACCTCAACACCCAGAAGACCGTCGATTTCCACTCCCATCTCATGGAGTTCGACATCCCGAAGCCGAACGAGTGGCACGTCATCAGCATGACGACCCGGGATTTCCGGGCAGAGCCCGGGGATACGGTCAACGGCCAACTCGCTCTCATAGATTGGGGCCTGGGGAAGTACCGCTTGGACGTGGATTATTTCAAAGTGGATGTCGTCGACCCGGTAAGCGTGGGGCCCGACCTGGGAGAGCCGATTCCCTACCACCCTCCGGTTGCGGACCCCAAGATATTCTCTCATAGGATCGCGGTCGCCCAAGATGGCATGGTCGACAGTGAGAATCCGGACGTAAACCTCGGCAAGTGGCGAATCAGCGAGGGAGAAAATGAGATATCACTGGAGAGCGTGGGCGGGGCTTTGTCCGCCATTCTGCGCTGGGATTTCAGCGAGTTCGCCGGGAAGAAAACGGCGGGTTCCGGGCTGCTTGAGCTGACGACACACTCGGTCGAGAGGACTTCGAAAGATATCCCCGATTTCGGATTGATTCGCGTCGTCGAAATCCTGGGCGGAGAACCAGGCTGGAATCGCGGAACTATCAGCTGGAATAGTCTACTTCGGGGAGCGCCTCCTGATTTTGTCCTTTGCCCTCAGATGATTATCGACTGGCCGGTCAGCGAGGGCGACGGGGCTAAAACCTACCTGACGATTTCGAGACCGGTCCTGCAGCGCTTGATCGACGGCCGGACGCTGGGGATCGCTGTGCGGCCCCTTGGCGCCATCCACGCCGCGTTTTATTCCAAGGAATTCGAGAACGGGAAATTCGCCGCCCGTCTGTTATTCAACACAGCCCTTTAATAAATGTGACGCTAATCGGTGTCCCCGATTAACCCGACAAGCCTGAATGATTTCAACCCGGACAGCGAATTGAGTAAAGATCCCCGCGGCAAGCCGCGGGGCATTAGGAGCGCAGCTTCAAGGCCAGCTGCGCAGGCCCTTGCTCTAGTTCGCGATGATGCTTGATATACTTG
>Ga0315277_10000988_pt1 | contig 42337 bp, 49 predicted proteins | sample YL17G05_15_MG_FD_203695 | JGI IMG/M metagenome (GOLD analysis project Ga0315277, IMG submission 203695) | Sediment microbial communities from Yellowstone Lake, YNP, Wyoming, USA - YL17G05_15 | ecosystem: Environmental > Aquatic > Freshwater > Lake > Sediment | place: USA: Wyoming | collected... | reverse complement strand
TCCAAGTGTCAACTCTACTCAATTCATTTTCTTTCAAACTGTCTCCAGCAATTGTCATGCTGGAAATGGAAAACGCTGAGGCCATGCAGAATCTCCTCGACCGGTTCAGGGACTGTCCGAGAGTCATCAATATCTTTAAGACGATGGGAGGCTACAATCTCATTGCGCTAGTCATCGCTGAAGACAAGGACACTCTTGAAAGCATATCTGTCGAGAAATGCTCTCTAAGAAGCAGTGAAGGAATACGGAGGTCAGAGTTCTATCCTATCAGTGACATTTACTTTTCTCCATTTCTTCAGGTCAGAGAACACCTCACTCACAAGGACAAAGGCGTCACACCGTGCAATGTCGATTGCAGGCCTTGCTCTCGGTATCAGAACAACAAATGCGTTGGCTGTCCATCTACACATTATTACAAAGGAACACTATAGTAGATGATTTCTGTGAATGGAAAATGTTGTAGTAAACCTGACGAAGTCTTCCCGCTCAAAGAAGTTGATAGCGTAGAGATAGTAAGTCTAGTAGACAACTGTGTAGATTTCCTGTCTACGATTGAAAGGAAAGAAGTCTATCAGGTCCGAAAATGGGTGAAAGAACGTAAAGGCGATGGATGGATGAGAGAGCACTTTCGTCTACCCGTGGCTGAGCATGGCTTTTCAGTTCTCGTCCGCGTATTCCGCGGTGATGGCTTTCATAGCATATTGTTTGATGCTGGCGGCAGTTCCGACGGAGTGGTTGCCAACGCGGATAGAATGGGACTCGACCTTTCAGAGATTGAGTCTATAGTTCTATCGCATGGCCATTATGATCATTTTGGTGGGCTTCTGGCAGTACTGAGAGTTGTTAACAAGGCAGGTTTGCCGATTGTCGTGCATGAAGATATGTTCAAGGCCAGAGGTATAGCTGAACCTGATGGAACTGTGAGAAAGCATCTGGATTTCCCAACCGATGACCAAGTAAAGCCGGCCAGATACGTTAGAATAAAACAACCTCACCTTCTGGCTGGCGATACGATTCTAATTACAGGCGAGATCCCTCGTAAAACGGACTTTGAAAAAGGATTTTCCCAGCACAGAGTCTTTGTTGATGGTAAATGGCAACCCGATCCACATGTCTGGGATGATCGAGCAATAGCAATCAACATTAAACAGAAAGGCTTGGTGGTTATTTCTGGCTGCGCTCACTCGGGCATCGTCAACACGGCACTCTACGCAAAGCAGATCACTGCGGCCAACGACGTATTTGCCATCATGGGAGGGTTTCATCTAGCAGGGAAAGAATTCGAACCAAGAATAGTCCCAACCGTCAAAGAATTGAAGCTTCTGAATCCGCAACTGATACTTCCTTCGCACTGCACCGGCTGGAGGGGAACCTACGCAATTGCTCAAGCAATGCCCGACGCCTTCATTTTGGGCAGCGTTGGGAACCTCTACCGGTTTTGACCAATTCGTCCACGAGCGCACGTGCCATGATGGGCGCTTTGCCTGCAACAATGTCTTCTTTGAATCTAAACGTGGTCTTAGTAGTTCTTCTGTTTTAATTCCCATTTTTGAAGTTCACCCATAAAAAAGGGTAGTTCTTTCTGCTCGGAAGAGTCAACACTTACCCTTTTTTCTTCCAGTACGCGGACCTTTGCCGTTTGGTCCTGTTCCATCTCTTTTCGGCATATTTTCACTCAATACAGATAAAAAGAAAGGTTGATTTAGCGTTTGTGTCTTATTTCTTTAGCAGTTGCTAATGGTTAATGTACTAGAAATGTTTCAGTTTGGTTTTCCAGCAGGGTGTCTTCGTTGATGAGGCTGGATATTTGCCTGTAGAGTTCTAAGACCGCGAGCCCTTTTTCAGTTGCAACGTAAACTGTTTTGCCATTTAGAACACCTTACCAGAAAAACAAGACGCGCGCTAATGGAGCGGCAATCCTTGCCTTGTGGCTAAACATATAAACTGTCACGATAATATTCGGTTTGGGGAAAGAAGTGTATGGTGGAAAGCACTAAGCGCAAGTGCAAAGCTTGCGGAAAGCTGTTTGTGCCAGACAACGATTTTCAAGGCTTCTGCTCAGACAGGTGCTACCGAGTTTTCAAAGGAGAAATAAAACCGAGTGCATAGCATAATCTAGCCTGTGCGCGCGCCTCACATTTCGCGTAAACAGCGAAGTCTAAACTAAGAACCACTTTGTCCTGCAAACGTCTTTCTTAACTCTTTGATTTTTTGAAAACTCTGCCAGTTTAGTTAGATCCTGCAGCCAAATGGAAGATGGTAGGAGAAGCTTTTCATGAACCGGCTAAGCACGCGCTAAAGCAATTCTCCCCTGTAATGGATAGAAGCTGGGCAGCCCAAGCACCTGTCGCTGGCCTGTAGTGTGCAGGTGCTGCAATCTGCACCGCATGGCGTAGCTCTCTTCTTGTCCATGTTGGGTTTTATGGGAACTATGAAGGGGCGAGTTGGGGACACTATGAGGTCAAAGTCCATGTTTCTCATCTGCAAGTTTTGTCTAAAATGAGTGTCGACGCATGACATTATGGATCTTATGTTTTCCCCGATTAGCAGAATGGTCATGTTGTGTTTTCCAGAAGTCAGGAAGCTGTTCAAATAGAGGGGGCAGGTTTCTAAGAATTTCAGAACTTGTTCTACATGGTTTGTGGAAACGTCAACTTTTGCGAGAAAAAGCTGAGCCTTCTTGACATCAGTTCCAATTAAGCGCGCCAATGTTCCCTTCTCCTCAAGTTTGCGTATTCTGGCACTTACAGCTGGCTGAGAGATCTTCAAACGCGTTGAGAGTTCGGCTTGAGAAGCCTGAGGATCTTGGGACAGTAGGCAAAGAATTTTTTTGTCCACATCATCGATTGTTCTAGTCATGAGCCTTCACCAATATCTGAGTGCGCGCCGCGTTTATTCTTAATTGCTCAGAAATATAACTCTTCTGGTTCATAAATATTTGGAGCTTATTGCTTATTGTTGATAATGCAAATGCTTATAGTCTGGTTCTCACATCATTATACATAGGTCTTTCGGAAGGTTGGATGATAATGGTCGAGCAGGAATCTTGGGAAAACAAATGCTGCCGTTGCGAAGGCGACGCTAAAACAAACTTGTATCCTGGGAAAAGAGCGTGCCACGTAACATGTGGCCCTTGCCTTTACCCAGAAGATTGGGGCAAATGTACCTCATGTGAAATCGTTGGGCACTGCAGCTATGCGCTTGACCACCTAAAAGCCTTGAAAACCAACGTCAAAAAGGGATGCTACTTCGAACAGCAGCTAACCGGAGAGGAAACATTGTATCATATAATCAACTTTGTTAATGGTCAGCAACATCTCATAAAGGCGACTGGTGAAAAGACATATTTAGAAGACCTTAAGAAGGCAAACTCCAGAAGCAGTTGTCTCCAAAAATCGCCTTATTCTGTCCCATAAGGTGGACCACTTCAAAGAAGCTAAGGCCTTATAAAACCACGCTATGTTCGATCTTCCTATTGTTGTCAGTCGAATTGTTGGCGGTTACAATGAAAGCTTACATGTGTTTGAGCTGCAAAGCAGGCGTCTACAACACAGTACTGGAGGATCTTCTGAAGCTGAACATTCCCAGAGGAGACATATTCTTGCTTCTTGGCCCTATGGATATGCTTGTTCAATTTGCTGGATTAAGAAGCCTAGATGAATTTATCGAGAAATGGTTCAACCCAATACGGATGATTGGCGCTGAAGAAGCTCTGGTCACAAGATCAATGACTCTCATCGTAATACACGAAGGCCCGACATACGCTGAAGAACCGTTTGCCTTTCTGTTCTTAAATACTCAACCACGAAATCTGGAGAAACTGCAGAAGGCACTTCTGACTGTTCCAGAAGTAATCTCCGCTGATACAGTGTTCGGACCCTACGATCTGATCTGTGCAATAAAAGCGGGTGATAAGACGCATCTAGAACGGGTAATAGCACACATTCCCAAAAATGTTCCAGGAATAGAGGGAGCAATGACATCTGTTATTGCATCGCTGAGAATTTAAGATCTAGTGTACCCTTGCGTATGTTTCTCACACGGATTCGTATTGCCCTAGGGAATGGTGTCCTACTTCGTAGCCTTCTTTCTCGCAAAACTCGAGGATTCTTGATATGGCTCTCAGGTCAATTGCCTTTATCTTCTCTTCCTCAGGTCCAACGACTTCAACGATAACACCGAGACCTCCGATTCCGCAACATGAAAACACGTTCTTGTAGATTCTTATGTCATACTCAGGGGGGAACCTCATTTCTTTCACAGCTTCCTTGACTTTTTCAATCAAGAAATCGACTTGGCGTGATTGCATTGCATTAATGAAGTATACTTCTCTGCAACCTATCTTGGACATTCATACCCCTTTGAAAGCAATCAGAGTCACTGTTTCTTTTATTCCTGGGGTGCGGCGGATTTCATCGAATATGAATTTGTCAAGTTCTTCCATCGTGTCAAATGAAACTTCGACATGTAAGTCGTAGACACCATAGGTAGGAGTTGCCAGTTTGACGCCCGGTTTCTTTTTGACTTCCCTTAGGACTTCCTGGTCTTTTCCTGCCTCAACTTTTGCTAACACGTATGCAGTTGTCAATGATTAGATCCTTCATACACTTGATTTCCCTTTGGCTTAATCAACTTTTCGAAAGAAGAATTCTAGTCTACAGCCCATGATCCTTATTCTGCCTTCCGAATCCTTTGATTCTGCCAAAGTCTATTGCGTTCCAGATACGCTCATGGACATAATAGATGAAGATCTTCGAAAGGAGTTCTGTCAAGCCAACACTACCGCTTACGACCAAATTTCCCGTGAATACGAATACTAAGAGCATCGTGGTTAGAGTTGCGGCGATCCTCCAAGAAATTGCTTTTGCAATGCTCCGCACGTGCGTTTCCATATATCAATGCCCCTTTTTGACACGTTCTTATTCGTGTACTATGCAAATACAGTTAGCGTTATCCTGGGTGATAAGCGCGTGCGCTTTGATTAACGCTGTTTTGATCATCAGTCGCAGAAAGCGTGATGGCGAAGTCTGTTATGTGCCATTCTCCGTCGTAGCTATTGTTTGTCTGAGGCGGAGTAGAATCTGGGAGCTCTGCAAAGATCGCGTATTGGGATGATTCGGCTGTCAGCGTGTAGTTCGACTTTTGACGCTTGGTCTTCATAGATAAGAATGATGTCAAAGGGGGCCCGTTTCGCCGCTGGCGCGCGCTAACAACATACTGCAAATCTAGGGTGCTTTGATTCCGGTGCGTGTTCTGTGCGTGTCGTAGAGTTTGTGTTTGTAGTATCCCTTTGCGGTGTATAATGCTCCAACAGGATTGTGGCACAAGACCCTGTCCTTAGCAACTAAGACTGTTACGGGTGCTTTGGAATACTTGATGAAGGTGGAGTCATGTCCTACGCAGAGTCCTACAATTATGTTCAACTCCGTTTTCGCCTTGTTCATGATTAGAGCTTGTGCTACTGGGTTGCAAATAGGCTCGAAGGTGCCGGGATGTACTTTCTCGCTGTCTTTCAGTCCCAACTCCTCCTTTGGAACACCACCAGTCTTGCAGAATACGAAAGTCACCTGAAAGCCATTGCATTCGAGAATATCCGTCAGTGTTTTTCCCTCCTCAGCCAATCCTACACAGCAGGCAACACCGAGACTAACGAAATTCATCCTTCTGGCAAATTCCATCGTGTCCTCGACTCTGGTCCACTTCATATAACCTTCTGACTCCACCAGAGCAGAAGCATGAGCTAATCCTCCCACGCCAGGTTTTTCATATTCTTCCCTAGCTTTCCTTAAAACATCTTTCTCAACGTTCATCGGACAAAAATCCAGTTTAGAAGAAACTCGAGCCCGTTGAGGGTGTTCGCACACGAAAACGGTACATTTGCTACATTTAACCACGATCTTTCCCCGCAAATAGGTTGACGTTGTTTTTGCACAACTTATGTCTTACTCGCGCGCTCTGGACGGTTTAAAGACTATTCAGAAATCGGTTATGTTGTGGCCTTTTGCTCTTGCTTTGGCTATTATGTTTTTGTACCATTCTGCAGTTCGAACTTCTCGATTTTTCTTGCTGGAGAGTAGGGTTTAATGTCGAGCACCGGAGTTTCATCAAGAGCATCTATCCCTTTGACATGAAGGATTTTGCCCTTCCTCCATAGTAGTCTCACTGCAGACAAGCCTATAGGATTTGGTCTGTTAGGCGAGTCCAAGCAGAACACTCCAACCAGAGGGACCTCTTCCAGGTTCAGTCCATACCTGACAACGATTCTAGGCTTGATCTTGAGCCGTTTTCTGTTTTCCGCGGTGATGTTGTGCATGTAAAAGAGAATTAGCAGATGAGAAAAACCATCAAAGGCTTCTAGACCATCGGCGTATTCGTCGAGAATTTCAATATCCGCTTCCAGTTCCTCAACCGGCTGATTTCTCATCTCTTCACCAGCGAATTTCGTTTTTACAACGCCTATCGGATTTAGCTGGATGCTCAAAATGCCCACCTTTCAGACGTTATTCCTTGCTTCTGGGAGTAAATCTTAGCCCCCTTATATGCTTAGCGCGCGCTCCACCATAGGGTGCAAATGGGAATTTGCACTATGACTGGGCAGTTTAAATAATGTTTTTTGAACCGTTGGTATCACTTTCTTTTTCTTAACGGCGCGCGACACACTAGTCATTTTGCGTGAGTTGTCAAAGGAAAGTCCGAGGTAGATCGCCTGAACGCTTGACGCTTTAAAGACGATAAAAAACTTCGCTCCCTAAATTGAGCTCCGCGCGCGCACACAAGATTGAGGGCGAAGCAATGCTTTATTGTTCAGTCATAAACGGGTAGCGCCAGTCCTTAGGCGGCAAAAAGTTCTCCTTAATCGTTCTTTGGGAGACCCACCTTAGTAGGCTGTGCATTGATCCAGTTTTGTCGTTTGTGCCTGACATCCGTGCTCCTCCGAAAGGCTGCTGACCCACTACGGCTCCAGTTGGCTTGTCGTTGATGTAGAAGTTGCCTGCGGCGTTGATCAACATGCGCTCTGCGGTGGCGATTGCATGCCTGTCTTTTGCAAAGATTGAGCCGGTGAGGGCGTATGGCGAGGTTTGATCGCAGAGCACCAGCGTTTCTTCGAATCTGTCGTCAGGGTAGACATACACTGTTAACACTGGTCCGAAAATCTCTTCCTGCATCGTTCTGAACTTCGGGTCTGTCGTAACGATAATCGTCGGTTCGATGAAGTATCCCTTGGAATCGTCGTATCTACCGCCAATGATTACCTCGGCATCCTTAGACTTCTTGGCAAATTCTATATAGCCAGATATTCTGTCAAATGCAGCTTTGTCTATCACCGCATTGACGAAATTTGTAAAGTCCTCAACTATTCCTACCTTGATGTTCTTAACTTCTTTGAGAAGCCGATTTTTCAACTGCGACCAGAGCGATTCTGGCACGTAAAGTCTAGAAGCCGCAGAGCATTTCTCACCTTGATACTCGAAGGCACCTCTTATAACTGCCGTTGCCACTTCATCAATGTCTGCACTGCGGTGCACGAACACAAAGTTTTTTCCGCCAGTTTCGCCCACGATTCTGGGATAAGTCATGTAGTTGTCGATGTTTTCGCATATCGTTTTCCATATCTTTCGGAAAGTTTCCGTGCTGCCCGTAAAGTTTACTCCTCCAAGCATGCGATGCAAAAGAGGTATGTTTCCAATTTTGGATGCCCTTCCAGGAATAAAGTTAATGACGCCTTCGGGCAATCCTGCCTCCTGAAGGATCTCCATTATGCAGTAACTAGAGTATACAGCTGTCGAGGCAGGCTTCCATACGACGACGTTCCCCATCATGGCTGGAGATGTCGACAGATTGCCTCCGATTGCAGTGAAATTGAAAGGCGAGATTGCGTAGACGAAGCCTTCCAGCGGTCTGTGCTGGCTTCTATCCCATATCCCCTTCGGCGAGTCAAGCTGCTGTTCATATATTGTCTGCATGTAGTAGACATTGAAACGCCAAAAGTCGATGAGCTCGCACGCCGAGTCAATCTCGGCTTGAAAGGTGTTCTTGCTCTGGCAGAGCATCGTGGCGGCGTTGAGCTTCTGTCTGTAGGGTCCACTTAGCAGTTCTGCGGCTCTCAAGAATATCGCGGCGCGGTCAGTCCACTCCATGCCAGACCACTTCTCTTTAGCGGCGAGGGCACTCTCGATCGCCATCTTCACCTCGTCTTCGCCGGCGTTGTGGTAATTCGCCAGAAGGTGGGTATGCTCATGGGGGCATCTACACTCTCCGAGGTCTCTGGTCTTGACAGGCTTTCCGTCTATGATTATAGGGATCTCGAAGACCTTGCTCCGAAGCTCGAAGAGCATCTTCTTGAGATCCAACCGTTCCTTACTTCCTGGGGCATACAATAGCGTCGGCTCGTTGTTTGGTTTCGGTACCACAAATAATCCTTCAGGCATGTTTTTGCACCCTACTCCGATATGCATCATCAAACATAACGGAACAAAGCAATTAACACCCCTTTAACCATTATGGTTCATTGAAAAAGAAGTCAATATAGACTAGAATGAGCTCATAGTTCTGCGGACTTCGCAAAATCTCGCGCGCGCTCTATTTCCTTCCACCCATTTTTGGAAAACCTCTAGCGACCAAACTAGTAACCACCATTGCTCCGATGAATCCGCCTATGATGCCGCCAATTGCGTGGAGCCCAGCCCATCCTAGAATCCCGCCCCAACTGACCAAGGCAGACGCCGCCATGAAATAGTTGCCGATAATGAGACCCGCAACAGCAGCTGACAGCACTGAAGTGAACAGCAATGAGATCGCTGTCAAAGATGCCTTCCTGAAATAGGAATCATATCTCGCGACCCAAGCGACGGCGTCAAAGACTACACTGGCAACAGTGAACCCCAGAAAGAACACGCCACCAGGATTGAATATGAAGTTTATCGCTGTCGCGATAAGCCCGACGAGAGTTGTGGCTCCGGGTTTTCTGACCCACCACACGGTCATGGAAAGCACTGAAAAGCCGATCATGCCGCAGAGGATAGGTAACCCGAACATTCTGAAGACGATTGGGGAAAAGATGGAGTTTAGCACGCCCCAAAGGGCCGCAAAAAGGGCTACAGCGGCTATTTCTCGACTCGAATAGTAAGGCATGATATTTCACTAGTGCACGTGTTACGATTGTGCCAATTCGTAACACCAGATATAAAAGCCTTCTGCAACTGATGGAATATTCGATAAGGTGATTGATTGCCTCAGAAAATGAAGGTGACAAGGTTCAGCGTTTCACTTCCGCCCCCATTGCTGAAGAAGCTGGACGAAAGCTGGAAGAAAATGCATTATGAGGACCGCTCCAAAGCAATTCATGATGCAGTAAGGAGCTTCATCAGCGAATTTGAGTGGATGCAAAAAGAAACCGGACAAATAACAGGGGCTATCCTAGTGCTATACTACTTGGACAAGCCCGGTCTACTAGATGAAATCGTGAGAACTCAACACCAATTCAGGAACGTAATCTCTTCAACTACACACATCCATCTGGAAGAGGACAAGTGTCTTGAAATAATTGCCATCAAAGGAGACACCCACGAAATAAGAAGTCTCACTCAAATCCTAATGACTAAGAAAGGGGTAAAACAGGTGAAGGTTGCCGCTCTAGCGCCATAAATAGAGCCGCGCGCGCTAAGTCTCGAAAGTCTTTTTTTCACACAGAGCATCAAATTGTGGTGGATGCAGATGTTCAAGGAGTTCAGTGACTTAGGCACATTACCAATTTCAAAAGGATAATCTTCCCAATCTCGATCGCGTTCTTCATCTACACCTTCGGCTGGGGAATTACCTCCCCTGTTTTTTCCATATATGTAGAAAAAGTCACTGGAAACCTGTTCTTGACGGGCGTTATTCTTTCATTGACAACGATGATGGGGATATTCCTCAACATTCCCTTCAGTATAATAGAGGGCAAAATGAACATCAAAAGGGTTCTGCAGACAGTGTTACTCATCTACTCTGCTCTCGCTCTGCTATATCCAGTTGCAAACACTTTCTTCCCTCTGCTCTTGGTAAGCATCACAAGAGGAGTTGCATCGTCTTTTCTCTGGCTAACCTCGTGGGCTTACGTCTTCGCCTATGCTGAAAGGAGCGTAAAAGGGAAAGAAGTTGGGTTCTTCTCCGACATGAATGACCTCGCTTCGGCTTTGTCCCCTATTGTGGGAGGCTTTGTTTCACTTCTTTCCTTCTTCCTACCCTTCTACGCACTCAGTTTAACGAGTCTAGCCACATTCTTTGTTGTATCAGTCTATGTGAAGGAGACACCTAGGCCCGAAAGAGCATCCTTACACGACCAGATGAACACGTTGTCAAGCTACATGCATGACAAGCGATTCGTCAAAACTGTGTATCTCATCATAGCGTTCTACGCGCTGATCAACATATACTACTCATTCCTCTCGGTATTTCTTAACAGCAAGGGAATGCCTATTCCTCTGATAGGCGTTGTACTCACGATAGCTTTGCTGCCTGCTGTCGCCCTTGAGGTACCGATTGGAAACGTGATAGACAAACATGGAATAAAGAAGACACTAGCATCAGCCGCTTCCTTAACGGCCTTAGCTGGAGTCTTGATACCAGTCTCAAACAACATATACTGCGTACTAGCCACCGTAACGGCTTTCACGATTGGTTACACGATTATTTTCATTGCATTATACTCAAGAATGTCAGACATAATGGGTGAGCGCAAAACCACGATGACTGGAGCAATTGCTACGTTCAAGGACTTGGGCTATACGATTGGACCATTGGCGGCGGGTACGTTGATGGGGGTTGTGGGAATCCAGAACACTTTTTTTCTTGCAGGCGTAGGGTTCGTCTTCTTGATACCTGTCTCCCTTCTCTTACACGATTAGTTCGTGCCTGGCGCGCCTAAAATAGAACCGAAAAAGAGCTATCCTGTTCACACGGAAAATGCGCGTTTGTTCAAAAGGATAAGCGACAGGGTTCAGCTCATAGAGTGCGGAAAAGAATACAAAATCACGCCTGCTTAGGTTTGCTCAACATAGCAGCAACCCCTTCTCTTGGTCTGGACCCCCTGCTTTTTTCCTCTCTGAGGCCACTTGTGAGCCACAGTCAATGGTTAGTGTACACGAGAATGAGAGGGATGTGGCTTTCCCCAAGAGATTCGCAGAAAAGTCACCAGCGCGCGCTGATACAGGTAATTATCTGAGACGCGTGTGCCAGTCTAATTGTCATTCTAAGAGGTTCATTTCTTTGATCTTGGCGTTTGACGTCGTGTTTACGATTCCAATCGCCTTCCTCTTTTCTTCGTCTGTCCAGTCCTTGCGCCTAATCGAAGTAATCAGTTCTTTGCGCAGATCAGCGATGTGCCAACTTTCTTCTTCCTCAAGGCGCCAGATCCTGGCCTTTTCTTGTTCTTCTTCTTCCTCCCGGATTATACTCTCAAGCGTCACGCCATCAGGATGTTCTTTTTCCCATTTTTCGAAATCAGCCCAAGACTTGCCAGCATTTCTCCCCCTAACCCAACCGCAAAAACGCTTGAACCTGTGATTATGCAGCTTTCTCTTCGGGGTCCATTCGTAATCGCTTTCTGTCTCCATAATGCTCCACGACAACCAAGGCTGTTCTAGATCAGTGCAACGAGAGCCTCTACCAACTTCTCTTTCCGTGAGTATGCCTCATCGTTAATCAGCCCAATTAGTTTGTTGGCGATCTTTTGGTACGGTTCAACGGTTTGGCTTATCACGAAGTCCAAAAACTCGTGTCTCAGAGTTTCCATTGCTTTCGTTTCATCCCCCTCATAAATGAGAATCATGTTGCCCTTGACTTCGCCGCAAATCCCATCTTTTTCCCCAGGCAGCCACTTCAGGGTCAACTCATGCCCAAGGTTCAGTTTGCGCTTCAGAAGCTCCAGTTCAGCAAGTAGTTTGTCTTCGCCTAAATCGACTATTATCTGGCCGTTCAGAAGTGTGTTGGCCTTTTTCACCATTGATTGGACTCCGCAGTCAAACCTATATCGTAACTTTCTCTTTTTCGCTTCTCTTAACGCTTGTGAATCCGAAATAATGAGCGAGGATTCGCTTCTGACCCCCCTCATCCTGCACCGCGCGGCAGCACCTGGCCGGAAAACGGTCAACATTATTTTAGCGCGCGCCTGCTGGGCCTCAAAGGGAAGCGACAGTGCGCGGTTTGCGGACAACTATGATGTAGTCTCGCCGGATTTTCGCCACGAGAGGGTAGTGCTTCTCATACATGTTCTTCCATAGGCTTCGGGGGATCTTCATCGTGTAGAGGTCAACAAGCCTAAAACCCACTTTTTGCAGAATAAGCCAGGTCTTGTATGGAAGATCAAAGACGCTTTTGTTTCTGGCCAGGGGTCTTACAACAATGGCAGCCCGCCCGCCCGTCTTCAGAACCTTGAAGCACTCCGTGTATACCTTAAACATTGCCCTAAAGTACTTTTTCGTGTTGAAGTTCCCTATGTTGTTCTCGCTGGAGGAGTAGTGGTCCCTGTATTTGCCCTCTGCGGCTTGTCTGCCCACACCTGTAGTTTTGCTTTCAGCTAGCTGTTTTACTCGTTTTTCAATTTTCGAGTAGCGGTTTTGGTCAAGGTATGGTGGACTGGTCAAGATGAAATCAACTCTTTTGACGTATCGGCTTGCTTGCCTTGCATCTCCTTGAATGTTTATTATAAAACCCGTAAAACCGAGATTGGCGTCTTCTGCGACTCGAAGACTTGCTTGGTCTGCCCAACGGACGAATTCAAGTTCCAGCTCGACGTGTACTGAGTGTCTGCCCAGCTGAGAAGCGACGACTCCTGACGAGCCGGCTCCAGCCATAACATCCAGCACTACTTCGTCTCGCTTAGTGTATCGGGAGACCAGAAATTCGATTAGCTTTCTGTTCATCTTCGCAGGATGACTTTTCGATTGGCTCAGGAATCTGTCGTACCTGCCGCGATTAGAGGTCGAACCAAATGAAAGCCTCTTTGGGGGTTGAATCGCTTCAATTTTACTGGTGAACTCACGCTTGGCAGTTTGCGTCCGCCATTTTTCGCGAGCGCACGCGATCATCACAGAATGACATTCTCCTTGACTTCGCCTGAGAGTTTGTTGTGACTGTCTGGAAGCCACACTACACCAAGCTCATATCCAAGGCCTAGTTTTTGTTGCAGACGCCCTAGTTCCTCGATTAACCTATCCTGACCTATCTCGATAGTTACACGTTGGCTTTGGACGCTTCTCATCTGTATTCACTGCAAAGATTAAAGCACACTTTGTCTACGAACATTGTGTTTTTGCTTTAGAGACTTTAAGGATTATGAAGAAGAAATAATGATTCAAAATATGGATATTCCGAATCGAAGTCAGCGTGCGAAATCCTTTCCCGCTCGTAGAACTGGTATTGAATCGACTTCATAAAAAGACTTCAATAGTTTTTAAACTCAAACTCTCATGGATCATGAGAAATGATGGCTAAAAAAGAATCAATCGAGGATATTCTGCGGAGACACGACTTGGAAGAAGCAGAGCTAATTCTCCGAGAACAGCTGGACAAAGAAGAAGAAAATGAAAATGAAATGCGCAAACTAAACCCCAACTATGAACCCCTAAAGCCACCCCGACCACCTGCAAAAAGAAAATACACCAACCAAGCGTCAGCAAAGCTCGGGAAAAACCAGCAGCTAGTGATTCAGCTTCTAAGAGGACCTGAAGGAGTGAAGCAAATAATACAACGCAAGTTTGCAGAGGCACTATACCCTGGGCTGATGACATCGAAAGAAGAAAAGAGGGCAAAGCTATTGTTCAACCAGGCAATCAGGCAGCTGAAAAACAGAGGGCTAGTCACAACGTCCAGTCCAACCCCAGCTAGTGGAAGACGCTTAACAATCCTAGAGCTGACGGAACCAGCACGCACTCTCATAGTAAAGAGAAAACCCGTGGTGCTCGAGAACTTGGTGATAAGAATAATCAACAAATGGATAAAGGCAGGGAGAAAAACAATCACATCAGAAGAGATTATCGCTGATTTAGCAAAAAGCAAAATCATATCGCCATACATAAACACTAACCGAATCGGCAGAATACTAAGCCGCTATGCAAAGAGAAAACACACGAAAAAATGCAATATCTACCAGTTGCCAGCTCTGATAACCTTGCGTCCAAAACCCAAAAACACCAAGAGAAACTGGAAAGTCCATCCGCAATATCTCGATGTTGGAGTAGGCGTCATCCGAATAAAGTGAAGGATTTATGTTGATTCTTCTAAGCCCTTGGACGCACCCCTTTTAGCCGCTCGCTGCCACCTCGAAAAAGAGAACCTTGGCTCCCCCTCCCGCAACCCTCCCTATTATGGCATTATTGGTTTTTTGAACTCTTGTCAGGTTGTTCCGGTTTGGTTCATTAGTTATTCATAGATTATATTATATATTATATTTATTAGAAGAATTGGCATCAATCCTTCACCTTTTGGGCTGACTTTCAGAGTTTGAGGGGTTTCTTGACCTGTTTTGTCGTGTAAACAGCAGAAGAATCAGCTGACACTAGGAATGGCCCATACCTAAAAAATGGGAAATCAACTCAACTTCTTCCGAAGAGTAGCTCGTAGGTCCACAACAGCTCGTCTTTGTCTTTGAGGAAGAGCACGTAGCCTTCCTGGGCGATGAAGAAAAGAGGTTTTCGGCACTGGGGGCAGCTCGTTTGAACACTAATGGCTTTCACGCAACTTTCCTCGATCATGCGTGAGTAGTCTCGGGCAAAAGCGTGGTGGCAATGAGGGCAGCAAATTTCATTCTTCATTTTTTTCCTCTCCTTAAAAACCGGACGAGCAGGTAGGCAAGCACGTACAGAACCGCATCCAAGACGACGATGAAAAGGAAGATGGGGAAGGGGTCGCCCACATGGCCCATGTCTCTGGCTGCCTAAAAAACTTGATCATGAACGAAACAGATTGATTCCGCAGCTGCTCAAAGTAGGTAGTCGGAGAGCACGCGCTTCGATATGAGGAGTCTAACATAAGACAGCTCTAGCCAAGAATAGGCATTGCACTAGGAGTCACTCATACCTAAAGCGGTACGCAATCTAACTTTTTGGAAGCTTTGTTCACGGGGCTTCAGAGCTAAAAGCCCTTGCATAATCTCCTCTGGTTTTTGTCTAGTTTTTCCGAAAGAAACGGAAAGATCAAGTTTAAATCAGAGTTTGTTTCATGGTTATCTCTTGACCGCTTTGCAGCAGATCCCAAATACCCAATGCGAGACACCGAAGCCATATTGCCTTTTTCAGTCAGTGTCGCCCGAATTAGCATTCAGGACATCAGCAGCTGCGGGTCTAATCGTTTTGTTTCACGATTTTGACATACAAGACGCCCACAGAGGGTGGGTTTTTTGGATCTTGCCTCCGACATTTGTTGTGAAGTTACTATGCTGTTTGAAAGACCTCAGAGTTGCAGACGAGTTTAATGTTCTAGAAAGAATGATTATCAACGACCTTATTAGCAAAGGTTTAATGCGGAAGATGACCAGCGGCGACAAGGTTTACTATTATGGGCTGAACGAGAACGCTGCTGCAAGACTGTTGAAGCAGCTGCTGGAACTAAAGAAAGGATGAATGAGCAAAAAGAGATTAAAACCCGACTGATTAAGTGCCTCTTAGAATTGGTCATTTTGCAGTTTCTCAACGAGAAGGAGATGCACGGATACCAAATAATAAAGGAAATCAAGGAAGAGCATGGAGTATATTTCGGTCCAAGCACGATTTATCCGCAATTAAACGGCTTGGAGAAGAGGAAGCTAATCAGGGGGAGATGGGAAATGCACAAAAACCGACCGCACAAAACATATCAACTGACCACTTACGGAAGGAATCAGCTGTGTCTTTCTACGGCGGTTCTTACCCAGTTGAATCTGACAATTGACCTGCAAAAAGGCGTTCCGACCACAGAAAAAGCGGTTGAAAACATTCCTTCCGCACTGGCTTAAGCCGAGGTTTCGGCCTATCGCATTCATGAAGGACGCGCAGACTCCTCGAAGAAAAATCGGAGTTCAGCAGATGAGTGGCTTGCATCGAATTCTTTTAAAATGCCTTATTACATGAGTATCATTGTGAAGAAAGAGACCGAGTACAAAACCACGAAATCTTGGAATCCGTTTGTCGGATGCAGCTTCAGATGTATTTATTGCAAGCCCAGTTTCCAGGATCTGATAGCATGGGTTGGTAGGATGCACCATTGTAAGCGTTGCCAGCATTATAGCCCTCACGCGCATCCAAAAAGGTTGACTAAGATTCCTCCGGACCGCGCGCTTTTTGTGTGTGAGGATGGCGATATTGCTTTCGCCCACCCCAAGTTTATGGAGAGAGTCTTCCGAGCTATGCGGGCGGACAAGAAAAAGGACAGGGTTTGGTTCGTGCAAAGTAAGGACCCGGTATGCCTTGGCAAGTATCTGGGACTGCTTCCTGAGAACACATATTTGCTGACGACCCTGGAAACGAACAGAGACGCAGGATATGATAGTATTTCTCGTGCACCCAAGCCCTCTGTAAGGTATAACGACTTTCTCGGTCTCAAATGGGACAAGAAAATGGTGACGGTAGAACCCATCCTTGACTTTGACTTGCCCATCTTCACCAAATGGATTGAGAGTATCAAGCCCAAGACGGTGTTTATTGGTTATAACTCTCGCCCAAAGGCTGTGACTCTGCCAGAACCAGAAAAGAAGAAGACTTGGCAACTAATCCACCACCTAGAAAGCGCGGGAATTCGAGTCCTCAAAAAAGAAATGAGAGACAAAAGAGTCAAGAAAAAAGCATATCGAGATTTCTCATCCTAGTCAACAACTCGCTCTTTTGAGCTCATGACGCGCGCGTTAAAAGGATGAGATTTATTCGAACACAAACACAGTGGAGATATCTCCCGCAAACCCTCCTTTTTTCATTTTAAGGGTAGAACCTTGTTCTAGGCTTCACCGTTCTTGAGGTTACTTCGGGCTTTGCATTTCCTTGATTTTCTCTTCGACGGCTTTCAGTTCATTCTTGAGTTCTTCCGCGTAACTCTTCAACTTCTCAACCTTTTCGGCCTTTGTGAAAAAGCGTCTCCTGTAGCCATGTCCGTCTCCATGCATGCCGCACCCACAAGGATCTTCATGTCTATGATGATGCATCCCGCAACCACATTCTTCATTCATGTGTCATCTCACCTCTTCCTCTCATACTATAGAAAGTAAAGTATTCATGCTATCAAGTTTATAGCGACATAGTTGCTATCGCCGATGAAAGTGGCTTGCATGCAGAACAAGAATGACGTAGTTTGCTTTTGTCCGCTTGAGGGAATCATTGACGTGATAAGCAAGAAATGGGCACTATTGATCATCAACGCAATAGGGAACTACGGTAGCCTCAGGTTCAACAGACTCATGGAAGAACTGCAGGGCATAAGCCCGAAAACGCTCGCAGATACACTGAAGCAGCTTCAAGTTGAAAGCCTACTCAAGAGAGAGTCATTTGCCGAGATTCCACCTCGTGTCGAATATTCATTGACGAAGGATGCTCAAAAAAGAAATGTTCAGCAACCTACAACAAAATCCCCGCGCACAGAATAAGAAACAGAACTACTCCAGAAAGGGATGATAGTGACTGACGACGGACAGTTTGACTGCGTGCGCCATCCATGTGTGTCATTAGACGGGAAATGATGATATTAGATTTATTATCGGTACTGAAAAAGCATTAAGGTTAAAGATGATCGATCATACAAGAAGCGCACTAATCTTACATAATGAACCAACGGAAGCTAGCTAGCTCAGAACTAAATCTTGTAGAAAGCTAATACTACCTAACTCGGAGTTTCTCTTGCAACTTGTCGAAGTCGACTTCAGCAGTTCCTAGGACAGATTGAGGGAAGCCGCTGAGCTTGTCGCTTTTATAGGAGGGAAATAGTACCAAATGGGTATGTTTGACTCGTCCTCCACGAATAAAAACACAGACAAAGTCTGACTTAAACACTTTTTCAATTCGTTTAGCAACAATTTTTGCAGTGTTAAATACTATGACTGTTTCTGCGTCACTTAGATCAAGCCAGTAGGGTACATGTCTTTTCGGTATGATTAGACAGTGTCCTTCGACACCAGGGTAAATATCCAAAACACCCAGTGCCTTGTCATTTTCTATGATCTTCCAAGATGGTGATTCGCCCTTAACAATCTTACAGAAAATACAGTCCTCTGATGCCATGTGGATGTTAACACACCTATCCGTTTTAATTAGCTAGATAGAACTATTTCCCAAATAAAAGTCTAACAAGTTCCTTCAGGCAAATACCTAAATATAACTTGGGAATAGTAAGAAAATTCAAGGCGATGAAGCTCACCTATAACTGCCTCCATTCTTCATGCGGGGCTGATAGCTTCTACAAACACTCAGAACAGAAAGAGTGGATGCTGGATTGCAGGATGCAAGGCGGTTCTAAGGCGATGCATTTTGAAAGGTAACATTGTGACTATAGAAAAAGCAGGCAAAATCGTCAACATCACGGAAGGTGACCTATGCAAAGGAGACATCTTGCTTTTGCAGGCGGGAGACCTCGTCCCGGCTGATCTTAAGCTCGTTGAGGCAAGGGGCTTAGAAGTTGACGAATTCGACTTGACTGGAGAAATCATGCCAGTTGCCAAAAAGAAGGTTGATGAAGAAGACATCCTTGTCTACAGAGGCAGCAGAGTAACCAGAGGCAATGGAAAGGGCGTTGTTATTGCGACAGGAGAAGAAACAGAATACGGAAAAATTCTCAAACAGCGCTGGGGACAAGTAAAATACAAGTTTCCTTCTCTAGTAAAAAGAAGATATTTCACGTTACTTGTTTTCCTTTTGCCGCCTTTCTTCATTTCCTTAACTCGATATGGCAACGTTGCGTTAACTTGCACATTGTATTTGGCAATAGCGGTTTTTGTTGTATTAATGCGGAACAATGAGTTGTTTAAGTACGTCCTTACCTCAAACGAAGTCAAAAAGCTCACTAACGAAAGCATCCAGATGCTTGATGAAACTTCTTTGGACAGCATCAACAAAATCGACATGGTATGTTTCGACAAAACAGGAGTGTTAACGACGCGTGAAATGGAAGTAGAACGTGTTCATTTTGCGGATGAAACAGCTGACAGGGATTCATTCATGTCTAACAAACATATTTCCAATCTAACTGGAGTCGCGTGTGCGCTATGTAATGATGTCATCTTTTCCGAGAAAATTACCCAGGCAGACCCCGTAGATAGAGCGTTAATATCTTTTGCTTCAAAGAATGGGATTGATAGAGACGAAATTGCTCCCAGCTACAAAAGGATATACGAAAAGCCGTTTGATTCAGAAGACAGATACATGGCCTGCGGATTTGAACATAAAGACAAGAAAATGTATTTCGCAAAGGGAGATCCTGATGTTATCCTAAGAATGTGCAGGAGCTATGTCACAACGTCAGGCATAGAGAAGGAAGCAAGCTTGATTTCCTTGTCATCCATGACAGCAAAAACTCATTCTATTAATCAGAAGGGAGATGTGGCAATAGCTCTGGCGTACAGTTCCGGCACTTCAGAGACTCCGCCCCACCATTATTCTTTTCTTTGTCTGCTTCAGTTGACAAACCCAGTGAAATCGGGTGTTCTTGAAGTCATCAGGAACCTACGAGAAAAAGGGATAAGACCCCTTATTCTGACTGGGGATAGGCCTGAAACTGCCATGAAAATCGCCGAAGAGACAGGAATAGACAAAAAGTCAAACTACTGCTTGACTGGAAAAACTATGGCAAAAATGGAATTCCCGGAAATAGCAAAGCAATCTGACCATATTACAGTCTTTGCACGATTATCACCATCGCAGAAAGGTATCCTCATCAGGCTGCTGCAGCAAAGGAACAATTCTGTGGCCATGGTTGGCGATGGGGCAAACGACACAATAGCTCTTAAAGTTGCGGATGTTGGAATATCTTTTGTTGAAAACAGTTCTCCTTTCGCAAAGAGAGTGTCGAAAACTCTTATCAAAGATTTAGCTGATCTATTGGCTCTCATTCAGAGCGCAAGACGAACAAAGTGGCGGATCAAATATCTAATGTTATTCAGAGCTGTGGTTTTGACGACAATGTTGCTTATTTTGTATTTGCGGATGCTAAATTGAAGAAGTCTGTTTCTTTCGATATGAGAATGCGTTGAAACATACGATCTGATCGGAAAAGCATATGTACTTCGATCGATATTTTGAGTTTGCGAGGCGATGAAGCTCGCCTTTAACCGCCCTTGTTTCAATCTTGCAGGGGCTGATAGCTTCTACGAACATTCAATGCGCATGAGTGGGTGTTATGTTGCGTGAAGCAGGGCGGTTTGATCTAGGTTTGGGAAAAGAGCGATTTGCTGACTCCTTGACAGCTAGAAAAATCATTGATTATGTTGTGAATCGTCAGAATGGCGACGGAGGATACACTTTCTGTCAAGGTGCTGAATCAAACGCCCAAGACACCTATTACGGATTGGCAATCTTGGAAGTGTTAGGTTCATCCTTTCCTCACGTTGAAAAAACAGTCACGTGGCTACGCGAACTTGACCTGGGCAGCATTTACTCTTACAATTACGTTTCTAAGGCTCTAGTGCTGTGCGGAGAAACCCTAGACAATTGCCACAAAGAGCGTATTGTCTCGGCAATTAGATCCGGCAGGCATTTTGGTAACGTCGATGTCTACGTTGAGGTTTCCTCAGAGTTCACATTGACTCTCTTGATTCTGGCACTTGCCAAGATGTTAAACATAGAAGTTGACGGTGGCAGAGTGGAAAAGTGGTTGCTTGAATACAGAAACGAAGACTGTGGGTTTGGTGCTTATGGGTACTCTAACGTCATTTCAACCTATTACGCTGCAGCTTCTCTTAACCTTCTTAAGAACGATGTGACCGGTCTGCGCGTGACAGAAAGGTTTGTGAGAGAATGTGAGAAACCCTTCGGCGGGTTCACTGTGATTCCCCGTTCGCTGGCATCCTACCTTGATTATACGTACTACGGTATCATGACTCTTGACATCCTCGGAGAGAACTGCAGATTCCCCTCGCAAACTATAGATTTCATCCTCAAATGTCAAATGAGTAACGGAGGATTCGCACGCACAGACACAGGAATATCAACATTTGAAAACACGTTTCAAGCAGTCACAGTATTGAGGAAACTTGGTGTAATCTGACGTGCGGGCTGAGGAAAAAGGGATCGTATACATTCGCGTCTCTGAAGCATTGGAAACTATGGAGAAGTGCTTTCTCTGCCAACTTGAAGAAAGATTAGAGCAAAGGTATGTTGACACCTACCTTGGCGAGCTTGTGATGGACCCGAAAGCGAGGGAAAAAATCGTCGAGAGTAGAGGCTTCTGCAATTATCATTCCTACAGGATGCTCGCTTCTGCAAGCAATCCATCAAGTGAAGACTGTCTAGGATTGGCTCTGGTCCTGAAGAGTGTAACGGAACAGTTGCTGAATGATGTAACGCGTCAGAAGAAGCGCAAATCTCCAGCGTTAAGGTTATGGAGCGTGCATCTGAAAAGTTCTACACGCTTAATCAATGTCAAGGAATTGTTGACGCCAGTTTCCAATGAAGCCAAGTGTCCAGCATGCGACCACATTTCAGAGATGACGCGAATTTATGTTGAGGAATTCGTGCGTGAAATCGGTCAAGACAAACACGTTCAGGAGCTTTATGATAAATCTGAAGGCATGTGCATTCCTCATTATGTTACGAGTTTGTATATTGCTTCAAGCAAACTCGAAGAAAACGCTGTACCTGTTATCGAGAGATTAGTTGAGAAACAAATACGAGTATTGGAGAAGCTGCAAACTGACCTTTCCAGTTACATTGAAAAGCAAGATTACCGATTCGCAGGCAAAGAACAGGTACATACTGAGAGAATTGTCGGCCAGAGCTTGACCAGAATTGTAGGGAGCCGAGGGATAGATCGAACCTTGGCGAAATTGGTGAATGGAAAAAAAGGGGGCTCTCCATGAGACTGGACTTGGATAAGAATTCGAAAGAAAAGAGTCAGGTCATTTTGGACGTGTTCCTTGACAGAAACACGCATGAATCACTTGTTGAATACTGCAGAAAAAACAGCGTTGACCTGTCAACTGGTTTCATCAAAGCAACGGAGAGGGGCATGAGGTTTTTCAGGGCTGTCTATTACAGGGAAATGAAGCAAAATTACCTACTTCTCAAGAAGCAAGCAGAAGAATATGAAGACGACAACAGGGCTTTAAGGCAGCTTATGGAAGAAAATCAAACACTTAGGCAAATACTGAATGCGCATCAATGCAAAAGGAAGGGAACACGAATTGAAACGTGACGACAGAAAGGCAAACAGAGGCCGACTCTTGGAGGACATTATACCGGAACTGTTAGGCATCCCCGTAAATCTCAAGCTCACTGTCCCGAGAAGCTTCTACGAGTCGCTAAAGAAATTCGTAAAGGAACATGGGCTTCATCCAAAACTTGACGTTCGAAAAATAGTGGAATATGGTCTCGTGGAAGAATCGGATGTAGAGCTTGAAAGACTGGAGATGGAAAGAAAGGACTACGGGAAAGAAGTATACTCAAAATATGCAATCACAAAATTCAAGGCATATGAAAACTTGACGAATAACAAAGCTCTGGTATTAGGGCTTCAATTTCTCGTTTCAGAAAATGAGTCTCTAAGAAGGGCCTCGTATGAAAAAGGCTTGGTCAATTCACCTGATAACGAGTGGACAAAAGAGAAGATTGATGACTTCCAGAGAAAGTATGTTTTCGGAAACAAATCAGCCGAAAAAGATGAGCACGGAGGGAAAACAGGGAAGTGATATCTCAAAGAGACATTACCAAAGGCAAAGTGTTGGTTAGCGTAGCTGCGGTAATTGAAGGGAAACAACATGAAATCCTTATGATATGGGAAGGAGATGTGCCCTATCACAAGCAGTGGGTTGTCCCCGGAGGCTATGTGAGATCAGATGAAACCGTGAAGCAAGCAATTGTGCGAGAAGTCAAGGAAGAGACAGGACTGGTAACAATTCCCACAAGACTAGTCGGAATATACGATGACTTCACTTCAGAGAAGGATGAATCAATACACCACATTATTATTGCCTACAAAGTAGACGTGGTCGATGGCAGAGTAGTATTCTCTCAGGAGGCCACAGCATACAAATGGGTGAGTATTGAGGGAGCTCTTGGCTCTCCCGATATCCCTGATGTAATCAAGCAAGTCTTGATTGGCTCGAAGAAGCAGGAAAGACGCAACTTCATTTCACGATTGGTGAGGAGTCAATACCCAACATTCTAAACAAGGAGGTTTGATGAAACGTGAGCGACGAATCAACGAGTGACCGAAACTCTCGCAAATGGCTGAACAGAAACGTTGTCGCAATGGGTTTTACCAGTCTTTTCAGCGACGCGAGTCATGAGATGGTTACAGCGGTTCTCCCATTCTTCCTCGCAATTCTCGGGGCAGGACCGGCAATTTTGGGTCTGATAGAAGGGTTTTCCGACGTTTCGTCAAGCCTCGTAAAGTCTTTCTCGGGATATTTGAGCGACAAAATTGGACGAAGGAAGCCTCTGCTAAACATTGGTTACGCTTTAACAGGCATATTCACACCCCTAATAGCATTGACTACTTCGTGGTCTCAAGTGCTCGTCTTAAGGATTAGTGCTTGGACTGGAAGAGGAGCTAGGGGACCACCAAGAGATGCTTTACTGGCAGATTCCGTTTCTCCAGAAGCCACCGGAAAAGCGTTCGGTTTCCACAGGACAATGGACACATTAGGCGCTATTATCGGACCAGCTTTAGCCCTATTCTTTCTAACTTTTCTAAATTATCGCCAGATAATTGCAATATCGGCAATCCCCGGTTTAGCAGCGTTGCTAATAGTCCTTTTCTTTGTACGTGAAGTCCGAAAAAAACCATCGCCGGACACTCTGATTGTCTCGGCACATGGCGGCCTCGTAGTGAAGGACAAAGGATTTGTCACGTCGATCAAGACGCTTCCGAGGTCTTTTAAGCTCTTCCTTGTTGGCGTAGGTGTTTTTGGGCTGGGAAATTTCGCCAACAGTCTTTTCACTTTGAGAGCGCAAGAGGTTTTGGCTCCAAGGGTTGGCGCGTTAGAGGCTTCGGCTATTGCTGTGGGACTGTACACTTTACTGAATGTTGCCTACGCAGTTTCTTCGTTTCCCATAGGTGCGTTGAGCGATAAAGTCGGCAGAAGGAGAATTCTTGCAATTGGCTATTTTGTCTCGGCTGTAACCTGTCTGGGTACGGCTCTTCTCACGGCTGACTTTTTGTTTTTGGTTCCGATCTTCCTCTTGGCAGGCTTTTTCACGGCAATCACGGACACTATTGAAGGAACTGCAGCAGCCGATTTACTGCCAACTGAGTCTAGGGGAACGGGTTTTGGCGTACTGCAGACGGTTAACGGCATTGGCGACTTTGCCTCTAGCGCAGTAGTTGGGGTACTCTGGGCTCTCATATCACCCCTAATGGCTTTTACATATGCAGCCATCCTTTCAGCCGCAGGAGGAATCATTCTACTCTATCTGACTCGGGGAAATCACCCGCTAAAATAAACTGATAGACAAAAGGCAAAGCGCGCGCCAGGCTCGAAGGAGTGGTTTGACTGCGCCAACTGCGACATAAACAGCGACGCAAAGACAAACGTGTTAGACTGCACAATACTGTCCAACAGCTTTGGTCAAAGCTGGACCTGAAAACCCCCAATCCCCACCTATCCCCCGCTTTTTCCAGAACAGGTAGACCTTCGTCTGCATCAGGAACCCGCAGATCCTTATGAGGTTGCCCTATTTCCGCACACGATGGAGACGGCTCCCGCAACTCAGTCTTCAGATGGACGATATCTCCAATAGGCATTATGTTTTGAAGGTTTATGAAGGCATATGGAGGAATCCTCTGGCTATTTTCGCTCTAGCTTGAAGACAACTGGTCTTAACCCGTCTCCGCAACACCCTACTGCAACTCCAGGTTCATCATACCACTCGCTGAAGTTGCCATTTGACTTGAGCGTTACAACTGCAAAGAAGATTGCGTCCCAAGCATAAGGGCAAAACCCGCTTGGCATGCTGTCATCAACATAGAAAACCTGCCCTTCTTTGAAGATGGGGCATGGACCACTATACTTTGCCTTGACTGGAGGATCTTTGAATACCTCTTTAGTGTCAAACCGTTTGAGCACCGTGATCTTTATACGACCCGCTTCCTTATCCAAACAAATACCTCACATACTTCATAGTTTTGCTTTGCAGCTTTCTTATGGCTTGTGGAAGAAACTCCAATCCAGATATCAGTCGTCTAATGACCGTTTGCTCCCGCAAAACCCCTCTTTTTCCTTTAGGTAGTTGCTCTAGCGAGTGCAAGACATTCCTCCTCCTTTTGAATGAACAAAGCCCAAGTTCTTGACGCGCTTGTGCTTTGCTGACTAGAGAATAAGGTTAGCCAGCTCGTATGCTTCCCGTTCTTCCTGCAGTCTCTGAATCTGCTCTTGCAGTGTGCTTCTCTTCTTTTCTGATTGTGTTTTTTCCAGTTTCTTGCGTAGCTTCAAGATTTGTTGGTCGATCTCTGTTACGAGGCTTTGCATGGCCTGTTCTTTATACTCGCTCAGAAGCTGCTGAATTTTCCGTCGTTCCCATCCGTTGCGATATAAGGGCCGATCTTGTTCAAGGCTAAGCCAGTAGGGGAGTATAATTTTCCTTGCGACCCCTTCATGGTTGTTGTACACGATCTGGTCTGTAGCATCACAGGAGACACATTTTAGCCAAATCCAAGTGCTGTCTTTTTTGACGAAAACAAACCGGTGTCTGTGTCGCTTGACCTCCAACACGTGGTCAATGTAATCCTTGAAGGTTTCCTTAAGGTTGGAAAACTCCTCAGCAGGGACGTTTTGAAAGCCGAAGACTTTGTAGAACCCGAAGTGGATATACCAATCAGGCCGTGGAGACTTGTTCTTGTATCCTGTTTGCAGTTTGGCGGCAGTTTCCCTAGTCAGTCTAAGGAGCCGACTATTATAATACCATAGTTCACGTCTTTTTCCCTTGACAACCGTAGCTTCAAATCTTGCCAATCTTTCAACCTCCCTTATATTGACTGCCCGAAAAAACGCATAGCGCGCGAAACTAAAATGCGTTGATTTTGTTGGAAAACCTTAGAATTTGACCTAAGGTGATGCTAAGATTTGATTTCTTAGCTGTTTTTGTATTCCACAGATCCAAGATTCTCAAATGGATAGACGACGGCGACGTCATTGGCGTTTTTCCTTATGCTACAGGACTACCTAGACTAGTTCTGATCAATCGAACGAAACTCGACAAGTGGAAGAGGAAAAGAAGAAACAGTGAAAGAGCGGTGCGGGCGCTGAATCTGGGCAAAATAGAAAGAGAGATTAAGAGAGATAGCTCAAGTCTAGATCGTGAGGAGGGCACCTGAGTTGCCTGCAGTGAATGACCTTGACAAACTTGGTATCGACGCTTCAGGTCCCTTGGTAAGAGTTGTGTTGGACCATCCCTCATCAAGATCGTCTGAGTCAGACGAGAGAATTTGGAACAAGATTGAGGCTTACTTAACTGAAAATAAGATTATGTACGCTTGGCTGGATCCTGCTAGCGCGCCAGAAGGTGGAATGATCGTTTGGCTCCCGGAGGTCAATGTGCACGGTGATTACCCTGAAAAGAATGAGGAATTGATGAAGATCTCCAATCTTGGCGCTTTTCTCTTTGAAAAGTTGAAGTTGCACAAGGGTTGTCTTCATTTTACCTTTACAGAAATCGGAATTAGTGGAGATGGGAAATGCCACGAAACGTGGGAGGCAATTGATGAAGTGTGTTTTGAAGAGCTTACAGGGCAGACTCTCCCGCCAGAAGCGAAACCCAGAAACCTAGAGGAGTCTATCAACGGCTTCCGGGAACAAGCGAAGGAAAAATAGGACTTCTGAGCTTGGAAGGTGCCGGTCTAGGCTTGAGTTGGCGGTCCCGGTTCGGTTATTGGACTTGTTTGTTTTGTCCAGCTAAACTCTGGCGCGGGCGCTTTGCGCCCTTTCATTTCTTTTTTCATTTATACTGTTAGTCATGTGTTCGGTGGGAATCCGTACAGCCCTCAAGAAAAGCTTAGGTTCATCTGCTAAGATTCTCCAGGGTAACCTTAGTTTTTAGTTTCGCGCGCAGCTATGCTAGGTCGCCAGCTGGCGCGCCTCACAGAAAACCCGCAACCGCGACAAAACTAAACGGTTGCTGTATAAATCCTCTGACACGGGTTCTAGCCCGTGTTTCGGCCTACCCAAACGGCAAAAAGCCGCGAGCCAGGATAGGCCAACCCACCCGAGAAAAGGTGAGCGGACAATGTGTCCTCTTCAGAGAGTTTTGGCTCATCAAGGCAAAAAAGCCTTGGAAAGACATCGGTGAGGCCAGCCCTTCCACATGGATCGCCAGATGACCTCGCCGGCATACAAAAACGGGCGTCAAACGTTGCTCAGTAGACTTTCACGCCTTCCGATTCCAAGAATTTCTTATACTGGTTTTTGTGGTCTTTACTGCAAAACTGATAGAGAACCTCAATCGCTTTTTCCTTGATTCTTAGTCGTTTCGGAGCTTCAAATAGGCCGGATAGTATTTCTTTTTTGAATTCTTCGTTTGGGGTAGGCAGAATCAGTTGAATAGCGAAATCTTCTGCCTCTATTTGTTTTCTGCACCATGCACAACGTGGCTTGGTTTCATTGTTCACTGTTTTTCACCTTTTCTAAGTCGCAAATGGCTTTCTTAACACTTCTGAATTTATGCTTCATTGTCCCAAGAACTAATGTATTCTGACTTCTTCGCGTTGCTAGTTATCTCCGCAATGGTTGTAATTGTAAGTCCTCCCTCAAGCATTTGTCTAAGTTCGTTGAAACATTTTTTTGTTTTTTCAGGCGGCACAAGAAGAACTATTAGTCCAGTCGAGTCGCAAGCCATCACGAGTCCAAATCCTCTTTGACATTTAGGGCAATCTACTACGAGTTCTGCTATACTGAAATTTTCGTCTGCTATTTTTTCGTGAATTTGCTTTAAACAGTCCCCGCTGATAAGCAGAGTTCCACATCGCAGACAACGAACATCATTCATTTTCCCAGCTCTCTATCCATCAACACATCCAGGATCGCAGAAACGATGTTCACTGACACGCCAATACTCCGCGCTTCATAAAATGCGTGGTAGACCTCATCGACCCCTTCGGGCGGAATAAGGCAAGCTATCCAACCAGTACAATCACTGACCGAAACAAGTCCCCAACGGTAGTTGCAATGGGGACAATCAACAACGCTTTTGCTCATTCCACTAGAATGCACTAAATTAGCAACGTCCTCTTCATCGAAAACCATTTCGCCGCACTTCCTACACAACAAAGGTTTATACATCTTTTTTCAAGACCTCCAAATTTTTAGGCGTGCGTTTCCCAACAAAAAAGAAGAGCTAGTGAACAGCAGTGTCTGACGGGTTCAGGGTCTTTCCTCCTGAGAGCTCTTTCTCGATTCGTTGCGTGAGTTCTGCCACGGGAATTCCGAGGCGCATCAGGTTTCTGATTGCTTCATGCAGCGTCGGTAAGCCTTCTGGTTGGACAGGTATTATGGTCCAGCTTTTTCGGTCTGACGCGATGACGAAGCCCCAAAGCGTGCAGCATTTTTCACATGAGATTAAGGCTACTGCTGTGCCTACGCTATCTGTTTTGTAGGTTTGTTGTGTCAGCTCTCGCACGTGATCCGGCGGCATTAACTCGTTTCCACATTTCATACAGCATATTGGATGATAAGGCATTTTTTTCTCAACCTCCTTTAGAAGATTTTTTTTGAAATTGAGCCTTTATTGGCGAATCAAGTTCCGGTTTTTCTGTTTTGTGAATTCGTGGTTATGGATTCTGGCTTTGGTTTTCTTGCTGTTTTTTGTTCTTTTGGGCTTCTGTTTAGACGGCGGTTTTTTGGGCTTGAATGTTACCTGTTGGTTTCTTGTTTGTTTTTCGCGGTTTTCCGCTTTGTTGTTTTTGGGGGGAGTTGGTGGTTGTGGGGTGAAAGCGTGGAATTTTCAGGCAAACATAAGGGTTTGATGGTTGTGGGCGAGTTTTTGGTGTTTGGGAAAGCTTTGTTGACGTTGAGGGTAAGGAGGTAGTTGAAGAGTGGCTGTTTCCCGTCTTCTTGGTTTTCTGGGAAAGGTTTTCTTGGTTGTGGGAAAGGTTTTGGTGCGAGTGGGAAAGAATTTGATGGTTGTGGGAAATCTGGTTTATGGGGAAAATCGGTGAGAGTTAGAGAATGTTGTAGGTTAAGGTGGTCGTTTCCCGTGGTTTCGGGAAGGTTCGGGGACGCTTTTCCCCATTATTTGATTCAATTTGCCATGAAAGGCTCGATAAATAGAGTTGCGAGGTCTTTTAAAGTTTTACAGTTTTTTGCAGTCTTGAGGGTTGGAGGGGTTTCCTTCCGCATCTGCTTTTTTCCTCTTTTGCAGTTCCTCCATCATGCTGAGGGCCCCAAAGGCGAGGTTTGAGCATAGAACGCCCATTGTTTTTCTTAGAATGCTTTGTTTATCTGCATAGGCGAACTCTGAAGAATTTGCAGGCTTTTTAAAGGCTTGTATTCATAGCGTGCTGGATGTCTTACCGACCCCGTGATAGAATATGGCGAAAACCAAAGAGAATCAAGCAAAACCGCGAAAGAAGAATGGATGCACAGTTACAAAGCTGGTGTTCTGTGGAAAGCCGAATTGTAGTAAATGCCCGCATGGACCTTATACCTACCACATCACTAAGAGCAAAGGCAAACAAGTTTGGCGCTACCTTGGTCGGGCGAGCTGAAACTTCACGTTTTCAACATCCGAACTTTTGTCTACCCAGATTCTGCGGAAAAGCTCGTGAAACCGTCTTTCCCATTGCCCTTGTTGTTCTCGTCTTGGACCCCCTGCAGCTTCGTCGCCCAAAAAGTCTTGCACAACAGTCTCACGTCGATTAAGGCGGATCATTTGGCTCTGATTTCGTTTGGCAAGATGTTAACAGGGGTTGGTAAGATTGAGTTAAGAAGCGGACTTGCGGACTAGGACAAAATATCGCAAAGAGAGAAAAACCAGCAAAACACGAAAACAAGAGAAACACAAGAAACGAACAAGAAACAAACGAAAACGAATCAACAGGCCTACGGGCAAGAAACAGGCGCAAACAAGAGAAGACCAAAAACAAACGAAGACAGACCAAACCAGAAGAACAGGGCAAACCCGAAACGAACAGACAAAAACCAGAAGAAAAGGGGAAACACAGAACAAAAACAGAGAAAGGCAGACCAGAAAACAGAAGAAACCAAAACAAGAGAAAACAAGACCAACAAAACCAGAAACAAGCGCAGAAAAAGGGAGAGAAAAGAGAAAACAAACAGAAAACAGAAACAGGAAAAGACCATCAAAAAGACCATCAAATTAAGCCGATTTAAATGGGAAAAAGAGGACCAAAGAAAAAAACAGGAGACGGGTGATAGATGCGGGATTTTTCGCAAGTTGTGACGCTTTGAAACAAAACCAGAGTAAAAAGCGACAACTACAAGCGTTCGTAGCAGTCTGAACAAACGCTTCTTCTGGGCTTCACAATTCTCTCAAGAAGGAATTTGAGCGCGCATGCTTGTTCCGAAATTGGCCAATAATGGTTTTAAATCCGTTTTGTATAATTGAATTATGGACTTGTTTGAAGAGCGCGTTCTGGCCGTGCTCAACGATGGCAACCCCAGGGTTTTCGCTCAACTTCTAGACGAAGTGGGTTTCGGTCGCAACACGCTGAAACTGCGCCTCAAGCGCCTAGTTCAAGTAGTACGGTACTTCGCCCTCTTTGTTTTCCCCCAAAAAGTGCTTCTTTTCTCCAAAGACCCAAGGCAAACCCTAAACCTCAAGCTAAAGCGCCAACACGCGTGTATGCATTCTTAATATATAATGCGCAGGCACCATGATTTAAAGATTCTGAGGCAGCGTGCGGGTGCGTAAGCGCGCGTTAAGGATGAACCAAGAACCAACAGACGCCTCTTAATCAACCATCTATTCTTTTTCGGATGACTGTTTCCTGTTGATGATATAGAGTCTAGCACGCCCAACATTCCTTGAAATCGTCACTTTTCCAGCTTTTTCCAATCCCCAAATGTACTTGCTAACTGTATTTCGGTGAATCCCTGTTTTCTTGGCAATTTCCTCTATTGAGAGATCGCGAGGATACTCCGACCCTAAACATTTAAGAATTCTTTGTTCCGGACTCTGGCTCATTGCTGTTCACTGAGGTTGTGTATTAATCCACAAGGTTCATATAACTGTTTGCACATAATTGTTGTGGACCAATGCACACTATTAATGAAGAACACAGAAACACACCATTAATCATTAAACGGGAGGGATGTGAATGGGATATCTGAACAAACTATTATCGCTCCTGAAAAGACAGGGTAGCGAAGAAAATCATCCTGTAGTCTTCTTGAAGCCGCCGACTCCTCCAGATTTTATCATAGTATCTCCGCCAGAACAGTCTCAAGCCGCAAACGAGCCGATCAAATACGAGGAAATAACTCAAGCAAACGATGAAGAACAATGCGAGGAACCAGTGCCATTGCAGACGTTTCATGCTGCCAACGTTGAAGTAGCCAGAGAGAAAGCTGCCCAAAAAGGCCATCTAATCCTATTCAAGGAGTATGAGCGTTGGGACTTGCTTTGCCGACCGAGAAACGTATATTGGTGTCTAACGCGAGAATGCGCCCTAAAACTTCTACGGCTTGAATCTGACATGAAAAACGAGCAGGAATTCACGCCTGAAGAATTAGTGATCCTGAGGGACTTGACACTAAAAGGATGGGTAAAGCGGCTACAGAACGGAGGAGTACATTACCATGGCCTTAACCGGAGAACAGCCATAATCCTTCAGAAGCAAATGGGAACGGCGCGACATCAGACCTTTTGAAAGACAAAGACATACTCGTGTTTGAAGATGAAGAAGCCTCCTTTCAGCGCCCTATAGTTCCAAAGGTTCTCCTGCCCGATTTTGCCCCGGTTTCCCTCGATGTTTTTTACAACTATACCTTTGAGCCGGAACACTCCTGTATCAGTAACCGCTCTAAGACTTTCGAATGCTAAGGGGACGTATTCGCCATTCGCATAGTAGTCGCCCATCACCAGTATCAAATATCGGTTTTCTTCCAGTAGCTCAGCGAAATTCCCTACAACCCGCCTGAACATCTGCAAGAAAGCTTCGAGTGAAGGAGCATTTGACAAGTCACGCGGGTCATTGCTGAAGGGAATTATGTTGTAGTATGGCGGATGAAGAATAATCAATTGAACCTGTTTAACGTTGTGCGCAGCTAGAATAGCTTCGACTCGCCCTCTAGCTTCAACAGAAGTGCTGTCGCCAATAATGGTTTTGGCAAAAACTCGCTTGTTCGTTTGTGTCCTCACAAGCCAATTAGACCAAGCTACCACTCTTGGAGCAAGCTCAACTCCAACTCCATTCCTGTTCTGTTGCTTGCACGTGATTAGAGTCGTTCCACTTCCAGCGAACGCATCAAGAACCCAATCCCCCTCTCGAGTAAATCGGATTAGAGCTTGATAGGGAATTTGAGGAACAAAATTACCCCAATATCGATTAGTGTGAGCGCCGGTCTTCTCCCGATTCTGAATAATCCACAAACTGTAGAGAAGAATCCCCTTTTCAGGGATCTCTTTGTCCCAGTTGCTTAGGTCTAAGTCGTTTATCTGTTTGCGCGGTTGCCTTCGAGATGTCGGTTGGACGAGCAATCCCACTATTCTATTGTTTCATCCTCTTTTAAACTCTTCACAACTGCGCAAAAAATACGCATGCGCTGGTTTCCATCTTTAGAAACGTTTAGTGTTTGGATTGCCCACATGATTACAGGCGAAACCCATGCTCAAAAGCCAGAAAGGACCTGGTTCTGAAGCGGCAAAGCCCGCCCCCAGCATTCACAATTCGAATTCGATGCCTGGAGCTCTCGCCTTATAGCCAATTTGCCATTCTTCAGTTCTCTTATTATTTCCCATTCATTATCGCGCGCGGTCAGTCGATTGTAACGCCTGTAACGCCTATGTGGTGCTCCGTCCCTTTCACAAGGTACTTAGATTTAACCTTGGAGAAATACCGGGTGATAATGGAGCTTCTTTCAGCCAAGGCACCCTAAAACAGGCTTCGGAGAACGAGGCGAATTTGTTCTTTCCATTCGACTTTGCGATAAGAGAGAGACGGAGTTTTCATTCAATGTCTGGCAGAAGTGGGTAACCGATGATTAACTGTCTCGTTTCTGTAGGCTTTGTAGTTGTTTCTTCCTGCTTGGAATGGTTTGACCTTAAAAAGATTTAAATTATGCACTTAAATACATAATATTATGCACTTTGAACAACTGACGAAAACTTCGATCGAAATACTGGTACATTTAACCTCAAAGATTCGCGAAAGCTTTACTGTGCGACAGATTGCGCACGCTATAGGGCAAGATTACAGAATCTCGCATGTAATGACCATGCGTCTAGCAAAGCAGCAGTACATAATTGCAGAGAAGAGACGGCCAGTCACATACTGCAGGCTCAACCTAAAAGGCAACTCTTCACTTCTGGCTTACATAGAAGGAATCCGCGTCAATCGCTTCTTCGCTAAACATCGTGACTTAGAAATCATTGTAGGCGAGTTACTGTCAAAGATTGCTTCGCCTTTCTTCACCATGATTCTCTTCGGCTCTCATGTAAGGGGGACCGCATCAGAAATGTCTGATTTAGACATCATTTTTGTCATCCCTGACAGGAAGTTTGAGAAAGAGGTAACGTCAGCGGTCGGTTCTGTCGAGCATATTAGCCCAATAGGCATCCATGAGATTGTACTAACAAGCGACGAATTCATGGATCTTTTAAAGCAGAAGACACCCAATGTTGCTTGGGAGGCTGTCGATAACCGAGTTGTTCCGTATGGGGCACAGGCGCTCTTCAAAATGCTGGAGGCAGTCTTATGATTGACAAAGAACGGCTCAACGAAGCGAAGAGAAACGTGAAGCTATACATGGACGATGGATTGTTGAGGCTTGGTGACAACGATGCACCTAGATTCGTCGACTTTTTCATGGCTAACGCTGAATCTTCTCTGCGTACTGCCTCAATTCTGCAAGAAATATCAGATGAGAACGCTCTGAAAGAAACTTTGAAAGTAGGTATGGATTTCGAGTCCTACCTGTGGGTAATCGTGTCTTCGTATTACGCAATGTTCTATGCAGCAACGGCGATCTTGGCAAAGCAGGGTGTCAGAGCTACAGGTCAAATAGTGCACAAGGTTACGGCGGATGCGCTCATACACTTTTTTGGGTCGAATGAAAAGCTTGCTAAACTGCTTGAGCAGTACGAAGAGGCACAGGCTGTTGGGTTGGAACTAGTTGGGCGAGAAGAACTGATGAAAAGGATGCAGAAAAAAGCCAATGAGTTGATCATATCCTATGAAGGCGAGCGTAAGAAGCGGAGCAAGTTCCAATATGATATCGGAGTCCAAGCAAAAAGAGGATATGCGCAGACTTCGCTCGAACGGGCGAAGGATTTTGTGTTCGAGATACGCAAGCTCATCTAGTCCTGAGTGAGATTTCCACTTTTAGATTTTAGCGCGCGCTGCGGTTTCCCAGAGGAAGAACGTTTGCAGCACGGAAAGACCGCACTTGAATAGACGATCACAGGAAATGCCTGTACCCCTTCATGTACGCATGCCTCTAAAAGCAAACGCAGCTGCGGAGTTCCCCAATACTCAATAGGAGAATTTTCAAGGAATTTTCAACGCTCCGCAGCAGGTAGAAACGATCCCAAACCCGCAATAAAAACATTGTTTCGGAGGGCCCTCACTGGTGAGTTTTCTTAAAGAAAGATCCATAGTTTTCTTGGATGGCCTCAACGCGCGCACCCTGGCGGGTTTTCGTCAATCCTTCTCTGGATTGAGGTAGGGTTCGAGCGTGCCTCCTGTATCGCCTAGTTTTGCATCTTTCTTCGATGTGATTTTGTCCAGTTCAGTGAACCAGCTATCTATACGTGTCCCCCTGCCTTTCAGGAAATCCAGCGTCGTTTGGACGACGTTGGGGTCTGTCCAGTTCAGGATTCCTTTGAGGTAATCCCAAGCCCGGACGTATGGGCCTTGTCTGCAGACGAGAATGATGTCGTAGAAGAAGTTGCCGCCTCCTACGCGAACGCTGGATACGTAGGCTTGCTTGTTTCGCTGGCTCTCAAATTGCTGTTTGAGTCTTTGCAGGTAGATTTTCAGGCAGTCCTTGTATCCCTCTACTTCTGACCAGCATTGATCGCCGAAGAATCTGTCCAGAGACGCTCCTGTGCGTTCATCTCTTGTCCTCGGAACACTCGAGGTCGGAAACAGTATCAGCACATCTGCATTGGCTCTTAATACCGTTTCAACTGTTTTCCAGGAGGCATTAAACCCCGCATTGTCCACAAACACTAGGTTGTGAGCTTTGTCTTCTGTGAGAAGTGCGGACTTGACAAGTTCATTGCAATCGCCCTCGAGGACTTGGAATTTTCCTTGCAGTTTGGCCGTTCTCTGGTTTAGTGCATCGCATCTTCCGCCATCCTTCTCTATGAAGACGTAATCCGTGAATTGTGTACGTGCGAAGAAGTAGGGAATGAATGCAGAGCCCACCACCACATCTTTGGTTTCCTTGACTTCAGTCGTTCCTGCACCGGCCAGAAGGTCTACGTATCGATATTTCAGGAAGTGTTTCGGGATTATTGTCGTGTAGACGTAGACCCATCCGCTGAGCAACAAGAGCTTTACTATTGACCAGAGGTGCCCCCCATAGTGAAGGTTACTTGTGGAGGCGATTTCGTTTGAGAACTCCACAAGCCTCCTCACCTTTTCGGTAAGCCAGTCCACGGTCTGCTTGTTGCTTGTTCTCATCATCAATCATTTTCCTAGAGTTTCAAACCACGCGTGCCTGATGGTTTTTTTCACCACGAGGGTCGTCTTGGACAATGCATCAATCAGTTTGAGGGTCTTTTCTTGTGGAGGCTCGGCCAGTCTATGGTTGTAGTTGTCGTAGCCAACGTAGACCAAGAAAGGAAAGATCTCCTTTATCCATCTTGATAGCACATCGAGGTCAAAGTCCAGAACAGGCTCGACTGAAATGAATTTCTTGTCCCAGTTTAGGTTCCTCATGGCCGTGTATCTTGTGCTTGGAGGAGGTGCCTTCGATATTCTGTCGTCTAGGAGTTTCTGGTCTCGGTTGGTCTCAATGGTTGCTCCGAGTATTGCGTTGTCTGGCATTTTGGACAGGAATTCTCCGTATCTCGTCGGGTTTTTGGTCAGAAAGAGAAACAGGGTTTTTGGGAAGTGCAATGTGAATTCGAGAACACGCTGAATCCATTCAGCTGGGATGAAGTTCCCGAAGAGGTCGCCCATGTCTGAGACGAAGATTATTTCTCCGGCTTTGAACTTGGTCTGAAATTCCGGCAGGTTGATTCTGGGGTTGAAGCCATCTTCATAGCGGTGGCTGTTTCTGAGTTTTGTGGTTGCGAGATCCCTGGCCCAGCAGTAGTTGCATTGGTGCAGGCATCCTGTGACTGGATTCCACGTTTTCGTCACGATATTGAACATTTTTCCTTTGGGCTTGCCGCCGTTGAGAACTTGCTCGAAAACGGTTTTCACGAGCAGTAAGTTCTTGTTTCCTTTTGTCAGCTGCAGGTATTCGTCTCTTGGAATCGTAATGTATTCGTCACTGGTGGTCATGGCGTTTCCTCCTTCTTCCACTGAAAACAAGGGGGAATGCACATTTAGTCTTTTCCAGAGATGACTCATCTCTAGTGATTTCAGTCACCTCAGGTGCGTGGAGAGAAATGAGTTTTCGCAATACAGAATAAGAAAAGCGGTCGTGAGCCTGACAATCTTTGAGGTAGATGGAAAGCAGAAACAAGATAATCAAAGTGGTCACTACAATACGTGGCCAAAGAGTAACAGTCGCTACTACAAGACGGAAATCGAAAAAGGTCTACTTCTTGGCTTGCCACTGACTTTGTGTTAATTATGCCATTTTACTTATATATTATTAACGTGAATTGGGGTTAACTATGCTATCGTCTTTACTTTTGATATCGCCTCATTGCAGAATCTCCACGCATCGTCAGAGAATAGTAGGCTCGTTTTCCCATTCCTACCCTAGTGACCCAATTCTTCTTCATCATTTCTTTGAGCGTCCGAACTATGGATGGCTGATGTTTGTCAAGCCGGTCACCTAGGTCGCTAGGTGTGAGTCTTCCTTTACTGAGCTCTTTCATGATTTCATGCTCCAGTGAGGTTGGGTTTTGAGTTTCTGTCTCCTCTTCCAAAATGTGCTCAGGAGTTACAGTTTTAGAGCCTGAGTCAATGGCTTTCTGAATGGCTTCATATGTTCTTTCCAGCATCTGAAAGGCGTTCGGTGCTGAAGCGTTCAGAATTGCCTTGATTGTCTCCGGCGGGAGAAGTTCTCCAGTCGTTTCAATTGCAGCTTTTTCAGTTGGACATATTTGAGAGATTCCTTGGAAGGCTCTGGAGTGAATTATTGTCTCGGCATCTTCCAATTTGGTTACTCCAGTGTACATCTCTACTGTCGAAACTCTCTTCGCTGATGAAGCTGCCGCCTCTTTGATTGATTCACCGAAGGTATATGTTAGCGATATTATTCCTTGCTTACCTTGAAACCATGATTGGTTTCCGTCGAAGAAGTCCGAGAGAATCGTGTCGGAGTTCACTTTGTCGAGTTCATCGATAACGAATACGGGAAATGCTCCACTCTTTTCAAGATGGCTGATGAGAATGTCCGCAGCATGTTTTGTGTCTGTAAGGGTTGAAGTGAGAATTGATTCGATATCAGGTTTCTTTAGTTTCCCAACAAGCCATTCTGTGCCTTTTTCAGCCGCGCCCGAGGCCAGAGCCAAGGGCGGAAAAACTAAGCTGAAAGCCTCAGTCATTTTGCGTGCCACCCATGGGGCGTATTTCTTTGTTCCTTCTCTCAGTCTTTTTTCTTTTCTCTTGAATTCTGAGACTTCTAAAATTCCTGAGAGTACAGATCTGTAGAAAGCATCTTCCAGCTCCTTAATGTTCGACGCTGCCCCAGCGCCTTTCACCTTGATCGTGATTGGCATAATTTCCGTGTCTTTTGAACTCGCCAAAGCATGATATAGAACACCTTGCATCGCAGCTGTCTTGCCTACACCTCTAGATCCATATATTGAGGTTCTGCGTTTTTGACTAATTATTTTAGTCGTTTGTCCCGAGGCAAAATCCCCGATATCATGATAGAGTATACTGAAAAGTTCATCTTCATAAGAGATTAGCTCTCTCGTCATGAATTGCTGAGCTGCAGAAAGGTTTTTAGATTGTGGCATAGTTAACACGGTTTAAGGTTAATAATATATAAGCTTTCGTCGACAATTAACATTTCCACAATGACCCTTTTCAGAAGACCCAGAAATCAATGGACACGCGGAAAGTTTGTTTTCTGTGCATAAAGTGGTGTACTCGATAGAGTCCTTCATGTAGGATACGAATATATATGATTTTGTCTGAAGCGCACGCACGATGCGCTAAGCAGTGCCTTCTAGCTGCAGTACTCTCTTTACAACTATTTTCCCGCTTCTCAATTCCTTAACCAAGTCCCATCCTTCATCCAAGTGAGGCACAAGCTCTTTCTCAGTGACTATTCTTGTTTCATATTTTCTGCAGTTTCCGTCGCTGCAGTCATCTTTTTCGTCGCTCTTGCGGTACTTCACCATCTTTGTCTTCAAGGGATTGATGCCTAACTCTTGTCTCATTATTCTTCCTAACGCTTCAATCTCGTTCAGTCCGCTGTGCTGTTCTCTGAGCTTCTGGATCTTCACTTCAATTTTGTCGACGCCTAGAGTTTGCGCGAAGGCTTTGATCATCTCCAGCTTATCCACCTGAGCTGTTTTAAAGAACCCTATCTTGGCGTACTTTGCGCTCAACTCCTCGGCTTTGGTAGAATCGTAGTATGGATCTTGTACGCCGGGCAGGATGTGCCCCATGAGGAACTCTTGGTCTTTCAGATCTAAACCTGCGTTTCGAAGTGCTGATTCGAATGCCTTTCTCAGGCAGTGAGGGTAAACATCCTTCCATTTTGATATCTCCCCCCTTTTTGCAGCCCTCTTGACTATTTCAGCAAGAGACCTTTTCTTAACTGGCGTGTGTTTTCTAACTTGTGGCGGCACGTTTGTAGAGGAGGACGCAAAAAGCGGTTCGTCATTTTGAATGCTTCCATACAATTCCTCTCTCTGCGCGATATATTCCCGTAGAGCTTGAACGGCCTCCATGGAAATAAACGAGTAATACGGGATGTTGCCTTTGCAGGCTCCTGGGTCGACGCGTTTCATTTCTGGCGTAACAGGAACCCTCACAATCTCGTGTTTCCATAACTCATCTTTGACATCCCCGTATAGTACAGCCCGTAAAGTGGAGTTTCTGAGTCCGCTGGTGTAAAGTGCAAGAATCAAGGCTTTGTTCCTAATTGAACCAGCTGAATAGGCCATTCTTTGAATCTCGTCCGATGATGGAATGTATTCTGGCCTTTTCCGATACCTTGAGGGTTGATGATAACGTTCAACCTCTAATTCTTTGGCACCCTTGAAGCCGTTAACTCTGAAAAACATTTTTAGGTAAGCCAAACTGACGTTGACGGTTCTGATGCTTTGGCCTTTATCCGCGCGGCCGTCTATGAAAGCCTGGAGGACCATGGATGCCTCTTTCGAACTTAACTTCACCAACTCATCAGGGTTCTTCCCAGCAAATTTGCATAAGGCCATGAGTACATCGCAGATTAGGTCTCTAGTGCCTAGGCTTCCAACCTTGCGTTTGTAGTGACTCAGAAAGCACGAGGCACTCTCATACTCACTCTCCCAGCCTTCAACCTTGAGAAAGCTTTCCCACGCTCTCATGCGCATCAAGTAACAATGACCGGCGCTGGCTTATTAGAGTTATGGTACCCCCTAACGGGGAACTATGCCTGGCTAGGAGACCCCGGCACGGGGAACTATACTTCAATTTCCTACATTCTCAGATATGCCTGAAGATAGTTCTCATCCCTTTCTCTGACCCAAGCACAGTTTAAAGCTTTGTGGAAAGTGGATAAGCTCAAAAACGATTCTGGTGCGGTCAGTCTCTCAAGAGCTACCCTGCCAGGCTAGGGCAACCCCGCAATTATCCCCTAACTCACTTTTCTCTCTTCTTCGGTCGTTCCTGGCTGCTTAGTAGAGTTTGCAGAATCGGTTATTTCTGTCTTTTGTAGCGCGCTGCCTTGTCCCTAAAATGGTTAAAAATGGTATTAAGTCCGTTTTTGCTTATCTGAGCCCGAAATGGACTTCTTTGATGAACGCGTTTTAGCAGCGCTTAAGGAAGGCAAACCCAGAAGCTTCGCAGCGCTTCTGAGCGAAGTGGGGTTTAGCCACAACACTTTGCAGCAGCGTCTCGAGCGTCTAATGGCTCAAGGTCTCATTGTTAGGGAGAAAGCAACCGCAAACAGTTTTGGAAGACCCGAATTTGCCTATCATGTTCCATCCAAGGCCGCGAAGCAGGTCACTGTCGCCCTCCAAGATCCACACGTGGAGCTCGTGGCCCTGCCGTTTAGTCGCTTAAGGCACGTTTGCAGGTTTGAGAAGGGCGGCTACTGCAAAGAAACAAGGAGGGACTGTGCGCCTCAAATCTGCCCCCAAATCCGAAAATAAGACTTATGACCACTTTACACCAATTTCGGGACAAGCCAGCGCGCAGAAGGCGCGACTCAGCGCGCGCACTCAGTCCAGAAAGCCCAGATCAGTTCAGGAAAGGAGCATTGTAGTGTAGTTAATGGGCGGACGACAACAGAACTGGAGGTGATTTCATGAAAAAAGTGAAGGATAAACGGATGACTCACCTGACAAATCCTTCTCCTGAAGATCATCGGTGCGATGTTTTGCGGTAGATCGATCGAAAATCATGGACTTCGGCTCAACATAACCTTTTTTTTCCTTCAAAAAGAAAATGACTATTCTTATACTGAAGACTAACAAATGGAGTTGCGAGGAGAAATCCCGACTGACAGAAAAAGACCCGGCCTTTGACAAGACCAAAACCGAAGAAGTATTGAGGTCACTCCATACGGACCTAAGTGTCGGGCTCAAAGTCTCTGAAGTTGAAGCCCGATTGAAACAGTACGGATACAATGAAGTCCCTGAAAAGAAGGCAAACCCTCTGGCGAGGTTTGTCAAGAAGTTCTGGGGTCTCACCGCGTGGATGCTCGAGATTATAATAATCATCTCATGGTTCCTGCACAGATACCCTGACCTATACATAGTTACAGGGCTGTTTGTCTTTAACTCAGTACTGGGTTTTGCGGAAGAACAGAGAGCGTCAAGCGCGGTGGAAGCCCTGAAGAAAAGACTTCAGGTTAGCGCAAGAGTCCTTAGAGACGGCTCATGGAAAGTAGTAGCCGCTAGAGAACTTGTGCCAGGGGACATAGTCAGAAACAGGTCAGGAGACTTTGTGCCTGCCGACATTAAAATAGCAACGGGCGAGCTTGAAGTCGACCAATCAGCCTTAACAGGCGAATCGGTGAGCCAGGAGAAGAAGATTGAAGAAATTCTCTATTCAGGCTCTATCGTAAAGAGAGGCGAATCAAACGGCATCGTTGTCTCAACAGGAGTAAATACCTACTTTGGTAGAACTGTCCAACTCGTCCAACTTGCCAAACCCAAGCTACACATGGAAGAAGTCGTCTCAAGTGTCGTCAGATGGCTCCTAGTAATTGTCGTCTTGTTAGTTGCGCTTGCCTTTGTCTTTTCAGTACTTGAAACCAAGAACTTGATTGACCTTCTGCCCATAATCTTGGTCCTTCTATTGTCAGCAATACCTGTTGCTCTGCCGGCAATGTTCACTGTCAGCATGGCAATAGGCTCAATGGAACTTGCCAAAAAAGGCGTTCTAGTAACGACACTGAGCGCTTCCGAAGACGCAGCAACCATGAATGTTCTTTGCGCAGACAAGACAGGCACAATAACAATGAATAGACTCTCAATCGCAAAAGTGATACCGTTAAAGGGATTCAGTGAACAGCAAGTTCTCTTCTACGGAGCTCTAGCTTCACAAGAGGCGAATCAAGACCCCATTGACTTATCCTTCCTAACGATGGCCAAACAACAAAACCTCTTAGACCCCTCATTCAAACAGAAAGCCTTCACTCCATTCGATCCGAAAACACGAAGAACTGAGGCTTTGGTGCAGAAGAACAACCATGAATTCAGAGTAATGAAGGGAGCTGTCAACGTTA